>SWBX01005954.1_pt1 | contig 10185 bp, 7 predicted proteins | sample 4693051 | NCBI WGS metagenome assembly SWBX01 (sample SAMN10267272, study PRJNA491770) | bioreactor metagenome | isolation source: DHS bioreactor inoculated with marine | place: Japan: Omine Ridge, Nankai Trough | reverse complement strand
ACGTTATGGTGAGGTCGTTCGCACTGTGTCCATTGATGATATCTCCGCTGAACTTTGCGGGGGCACCCATGTCCGGCATACCGGTGATATCGGTCTGTTTAAAATTGTTTCAGAAGCAAGTATTGCCGCTGGTGTCCGACGGATAGATGCAGTAACCGGGTACGAATCCCTGTCACGGGTTCATACTCAGGAAGAAATGCTGGTCGGTCTGGCCCAGGATATGAAATCACCTGTGGAAGAATTACCCGATCGGGTGGAACGTCTTCTGAAACAGATTAAATCACTATCCCGGGAACTGGAAATTCTCACAACACGTCAAGCCCGGAATGATCTGGCCGTCAAGCTGGCAGAACCGGAAACCGTGGGTGATATCCAACTCGTACGATTCTCCACAGATGGATTACCCGTGAATATTCTGAGGGATCTGGCTGATCAGGTGAAAAACGGACTGGATACCGGTATCGGCGTTCTGGCATCCGTCATGAACGGTAAAGTCATCCTGATCGCTACGGTAACTCAAAACCTGACAGATCGCATCAAAGCTGGTAACCTCGTGGGTAAGCTGGCTAAAATTGTTGGCGGCGGTGGTGGCGGAAGACCGGACATGGCTCAGGCCGGCGGTACACAACCGGGTAAACTCCCGGAAGCGATGGAGCAGGCACACAGGATCATCGAATCAATGCTGATCGGGGAATGATGCAGGGAGATGTAATGGACGAGGGGAAAATTTCAAAAGATATTGTTAAGCGAATTGATGAATACAAGCGAAATCTCGATCGGTGGACACATTATGAGATGCTATATATCACCAAGGAAGCCACAGATCGGGATATAAAAAATTCGTATCGGAAACTTGTTCAACTCATGCACCCCGATCGATATGGATTTGATCTTGATCCGGATCACAAAGCAACCCTCGAAACAATTTTTAATGAAATAAACATTGCATACAATGTCCTCCTGGACAAATCTGAACGATCCAAATACGATGCCTCTTTATATGTGGTATCAGACAAGAATCAAGCCATAAAACCGGATAGCGAAACACAGGTTGCCAAATCTCAGTATATCCGTGGAATAAACGCTCTGAAAAAAAATGAAATAACACCGGCCATCGAGTTTTTTCGATCAGCCATCAAATTGAGGCCTGGCGTCGCGGAGTATTACGCCAAACTGGCGTATGCACTATCGAAACAGACCAATCCCCGACTACGGAGAGAGGCCATCGAACCCTGCCGGGAAGCCATAAAAATTGCCCATGAAAATCCCAATTATCATGCCCTGATGGGTTATCTGTTCATTCAGGTAAATGACGATATTTCCGCTGAAAAACATTTTCGACGTGCACTGTCATGGGATCCACAACACCATAAAGCCCGGGAAGAATTGAAATCCATTGCCTTCCGGGCCAAGACAGCCAAAAAAGAAGGCAGTCTTCTGACAAAACTCACCGGCTTTCTGAAACCAAAAACGAAAAAAAGCGCCCGCAAAACAGCAGACAAGCGACCCCCCGGGGAATCGACCCATAAACCCCGATGAATATTGATCTCCATATCCACTCTGTGTTCTCAGATGGACTGTATAGCGTTGAGAAAATCGCCCGAACCGCTATTGAAAAAAATCTTTCCGTCATCGGTATATCCGATCATTTTGATACCCGGAAAACCCGATCGATACTACCTGAAGATATCCACCGGTATTTGGATGAGATAGAGCGTGTTCAATCGCTGTTTCCCACGGAAATCACTCTCTTGAAAGGAATTGAAATCGATACCATGGATATGGTTCGGAAGGGTCATGACATCACGGAATATGCTTGGTTGGAGAATCTGGATTATATACTGTTTGAGTATATTGGGAATCGCCCCCCATTCCGGATACCCCTGGATTACCTTCTGGCACTGAAAAATCTAATCCCGATACCTGTCGGGCTGGCGCATACGGATATTTCTGAAGCGTTCCCGGAGTTTCCATTCAATGAACTTGTGGATGTTCTGGCTCAGTCATCGATTTTTGTTGAGTTGAATGAATCGTATAATCGTCCGGGTGAGCATTTCCCTTTTTACCGACACCTGGATACGCATGCTGATACACTCAGATTAAGCCGGTTGCATTTTACTGTTGGATCAGACATGCACCGATCACTGGAAGACCTGGGCGCAAAAATTGCCATGGAATTTCTGGACAGCTCCCGGTTAAGCGATCATATTCACCCCATGATTACCCAATATCTTGAAAATCTGTGATTCCATTTGACCTGAAGCCGCTGGGTTCTTAATATCCAATTATGATCCGCCTTGTGAATATCTGGAAAAGTTTTGATCAGAAACCCATTCTGAAGGGCGTGAATCTCCATGTTGAGCCCGGTGAGTCCATGGTGATTTTCGGTCCGGGAGGTGGTGGGAAATCCGTACTGACAAAGATCTGTCTGGGTATCATTCCACCGGATAAAGGTGAAGTTATCATAGACGGCAAACAACTCAGCACATTGAATGACAATGACTTGACCCAATTACGAATGAAAACGGGCACACTGTTCCAGTATTATGCGCTGTTTGACTCCATGACCGTGGCTGAAAATGTGGGATTTTACCTGGAACATCACACTGACCTGGCACCAAAGATTATTGCGCGGCGCGTTTCTGAAGAACTGGAACAGGTGGACCTTGCCGGAAGCGAAACTCTGCTTCCTTCAGAATTATCCGGAGGGATGCAGAAACGCGTTGGAATTGCCCGGGCACGTATCCACCGACCGGATATCATTTTTTACGACTCCCCCACCGACGGACTGGATCCGGTAACTTCAGACCGCATCATCGATCTGATCAAAACATTAGATTCCGATTCACAAAGCACATCCCTGATTATCACAAATGATATGAATACCGGATTTCTTCTGGGGGATCGAATGGGTATGCTGATCAACGGTGAAATCCGTACGATCGGAACACCGGATGACATTGCAGCATCCAATGACCCGTATGTGTATCAATTCATTAGAGGTCTGGAGGAGGGACCCATTCTGGATGACGATACTTCTACAACCAGGAAATAATCAACGTTCACCCATGGTAGCGGGTATTTCACGAAAAACCATTCTGTTTTTTCTGATGCTTGTTGCTCTTTTACCCATGACTGCACATCCCGAATCGCGAATCTCCGGATATCTTCATCATCAACAAAATTCTGTCCGGTGGATAATAGCGGATGAGCATGAAGTCTTGAGATTCCCCGCCGGGTTTGTTCTTCTTGAGTTTTCCGGTCCCATTGAGAAGAAGTGGGTCGATACCCTGGACACTCTGGGTTTACACCGACTGGAGCCACCGGGATCCTTTGCTCAATTAGTCTGGTGTTCCGGAAACCGATCAATTGCACGGCAGAAACTGCCGGGATTGACCCATTTTGCCGGATTTCCGGATTCCATGAAAATCAGTCAATCCATACTCACAAATCAGGAGGGCGTGATCCCGATTGCCATCTGGGTCTTTGAACCGTCCACACCGATGACCGGTCTGAATTTGTTTTCTCCGGAACACGCTGAGACCCGTTCCGGAGGTACGCTCCGAGTCAATTCCGTGAATGGATACTCAATCTATTATCTGGATTCTGATTTTTCCGGCATGATGAATCTCACTGAATATGCCAATATACGCTGGATCTACAGACGTGCCACCCAACCAATTCCGGAAGATGAATTGAGTACTCAGGAAGTTATCACTCCACCCGTCCGGGATGAATATTCACCCGGATATGTACGGTATATCAGTGATCTTCAATTGAGTGGCCTCGGTATGCGCATTGGAACGATTGATACCGGATTCGATAATAACGATAACCGTACCTGCCATCCGGATCTGAGAGGAAGAATTGCCGCTTATATCACATATTCCGGGAGCCCCGGATTCGATTATCTGGGGCACGGAACACATATCGGCGGGATTCTGGCCGGAGATGGGAGCAGTTTTGTTGAGGATTCATCAGGATTTTCCCTGGGGACGGGGATCCTTCCCCGTGTCAGGCTGGTTATTTCGGATGCACTTATTGCCCTGCCTTTCCCACCCACGGGTGGCTTCCCCCGGATCATACGTGACATGGAAAATCAGGATGTTTCGATCCTGTCCAATTCATGGAATGACGGCGGCGGCACGGCTGGCGGATATACCGCAAACTGTGCAATCTGGGATGCTGCTGCCCGGGACATCCGGCTCCTTGAATTTCCACCCGGCACAGAAATCGTCTTTAAACCTGGTGATTTTCCAAAATCGATGCTGGCTGTTTTTTCCGCTGGAAATAACGGACCGAACCTGCACACCCTGACCACCCCCAAAGAGGCGAAAAATATCATAACCGTTGCCGCTTCCGGAAGTCTGCGTAACGGTAATGCCCATGCCCTGAATAATGACTCCAGCAGAGGTCCCTGTCTGGACGGTCGATTTGCACCGCTTCTGGCAGCTCCGGGTGACGGCATTTATTCCGCCTGGCCAGGTAACAGCCATCTGCCCCTGTCTGGTACATCCACCGCCTGCCCCCATGTGACAGGCGCGGCAGGTATTCTCACACAATATATGTCACACCACGGATATCCAAAACCCAGCCCTGCACTGGTAAAGGCAATGCTCATCCTGAATACAAAACCGGAGACCGAATCCATTCCGGACCCGGGATGGGGATGGGGCCGCCTTGATTTGAATATGAATTTCTCGCAATTTCCTGCGTTGACCACGCTGGACCAGGATTTTCTGTTCACGGATTCGAGTCAAAATGTGACGTATACTCTGCATACACGTAATCCTGAAGAACCATTGGACATTGTTCTGACCTGGACGGATCCACCGGGAGCACCAGAATCTAATCCCGCTCTGGTGAATAATCTTAATCTTTTGCTAACTGATGGCCAGAACAATTACTCAGGAAACCGGTTTGACGGACACTTTTCAACACCCTCTTCGGAGACTGACAGTATCAACAATGTTGAACGCGTGAGAATACAGTATCCCTCAGCAACTTATCAGGTGACGGTAACATCAGAAAATATCGCCGGAGACGGTGTACCATTCAATGGGATGAATCTGGATCAGGATTTTGCAATTGCGGTGCGGAATGCTGATCTCATTACAGATATCCCCCGCCTGGCTGTTTTTCCGATCCGCTGCAGTATTCGCTCACAGATCCGAATTGCCGTTACTAATCAATCCCTTGCCGGCACCGGGACAGTAACTGTATCTGTTTCATCCCTTACTGCAGAAACCACGATTATCCTCTATGAGACACATGACGTACCGGGTTTGTTTACAGGCACACTCACACTGGACCCTGACAGGACTGATATTCCGGTATTGCTCAGTGACAGCCTGGAAATCAGATATATATCCGAACACGCGACCATGACCCGTACGGTCCTGATTGACGGTATTTTACCGGAAATTATCCACCCGATGATCACTCGTGTAACTGCCCGGTCTATTGAGATATCCTGGCTTACAGGCGAACTGGCCCGGTGTCATGTCAAATATCGACGGATTGCTGAAGATGATGAGTGGACGATCATCAGTGAGTCAGCATTTGACACCAATCACCGGATTCTCCTGGAAGACCTGGATGAATGCCAGGGGTATCAGTGTATGATTATTGCCAGTGACATAGTGGGAAATACCATGTCATCACTGAGTCAGTATGATTATCTTTATGCAGCAACAGATACACGTGAAACAGTATATACAGAGGATTTCACGGCAGCACCGGCATGGGATCTCCAGGGCCGGTGGGAATGGGGAATTCCTGCTGGTACTGGTACGCCGCCTGATCCGGAATCCGGCTTCACCGGGCCGGCTGTTCTGGGGTTTAATCTGGCCGGAAACTATGACTTTTCACAGGATCCCATATACGCTGTCAGTCCTGTCCTGGACTGCGGGATCCTCGGTGACTATACGATATCCTATTACCGATGGCTGGGAACAGAATCGAACCTGTATGATCTCGCCACTATTTCAGCTTTGAATAACAACGAACTTTGGGATGAAGTCTGGCGGAACCCCATGCATGAGTTTTATGATGGGGATTGGTCACGTCATGTAATTGACGTCACCTTACAGGCCTCAGGTAATTCTCACTTCCAATTTCGATTTTCCCAGGGACCAACAGATCGGAATGTTCATCGCTGTGGCTGGAATCTCGATGATATCGTGCTGACCAGGGATCGCTCCTGCGGCATTCCCGTCCCAACACCCTACATACCAACATCAGTGCATGATCTTGAACTCACACTGAACCAGCAGATTTTCACCGGCGGTGATGAACTGACCCTTCAAGGGCATATTTATTCCCGGGAATCCCTCCCCCATTACGGCCTTGCACTGCTCATGCAAATCGGTGAAACCGAACTGTTTTATCCTGCCTGGAATACAAATCCGGATTTTGCCGTGATTCCTGGAAATACTCAATTTCAGGAGACCTGGACGTTTCTGGATTTCAACTGGCCGGAAAATATCACTCGCGCATATGACCTCGAGTTTTGGGGGGTAATCTTCAATCCGGATTCTCTTGAGATTCTGGATGAGCCAACACGGATCACCTGTGAGTTTTATCCGTCTGTTCAGGTGAACCCATAAAAATGATTGACAGTGATTAAATAAACCGCATAATGACATATGCACTGAATGTGCAACAATATGTTGTGGAGGACTCAATGACAAACAGCAACGATGAACGCCGACAGGCAGACCGCTTTCAGACTCTTAATCTTCTGTCATATTCTGAAAAAGGCAAAAATGGTGAGGTTTTTTATCAGGGAATTGCCAAAACTCTGGATCTTTCGGAATCAGGCGCATTGATCGCCATTCCAAACAAATTCACCATTCCGGATAATGTCTCGTTTGATCTCGCTCTGGATGATGAACTGGTAAATTTGAGTGCTGAAATTATTGATCAGACCCAGATTGAAGGAAATTCCTGGCGGATCCGGATCCAGTTCAAGGATATGCGCCCGGCCATTCGACACAAACTGGCACTTTTTATTCTTAATTTGCGCTGATCCCGCTCAGATTAATCCCTGATCCAACTCTGTTTTAACAAGATCTCCCAGTGTCACAGCCTCAAGTGTTTCATCCACTCGCTTCCGGATAGTATGCCATAACTCATTCAATGCACAGTTACGATTGTATTTGCATTTTGTTCGGCTTTTCTCACGACGGTCACACACAATCTCGAAAATCGTACCCTCAAGTGCCAAAATAATTTCCCGGGTGGTGATTTCACTGGCGGGTTTTGCCAATAAGTATCCGCCTTTTGCACCCCGAACACTGTTGATGAGCCCGTATCGCCTCAATTTGAGAAGCAACTGCTCAACGTAGGTTCTGGGCAATCCTTCATCCGTTGAAATTTTCTGAATGGATACCGGAGAGGTTGTTCCATTTTTTCCGATATTGATCATGCATCGTAATCCATATTCCCCTTGGGTTGTCACTCGCATAAATCAGATTCCCTTCTACTGTGGTTTTTCATCGATGATCATCCTTCAAACCTTTACAGAAAATATCATCTTTTAGTCAAAATGCAAATCCTTTTTGTAAGCTTTGATGCTTAATCAGATGGAATTCTACGAAAAGGTTGTTTTTGTGCTTAAAAGACTTTTAAAATCCTGTTAAGATAGATGTTTCAGAAAGGATTTTCCGAGTGTCAAAAAAGAAAAAGAAAAATAGCGCAGTTAAAAAAAAGAAAAACGCCGATTCAGCGCGTGCCAGCAATACAAATTCATGGTTTCAATTCCTGAAGACCAAATGGGTTCAGGAATCACTGGGAATTGTTTTGTCGGCGGTTACGATTTTTCGCGTTATCAGTCTGCTTACTCTGAGCCTGGTAAATAATATAAAGTTCAATCGATGCGGTGTTGCCGGGATTTATACTTCTCATGGCCTGTATACCGCGTTTGGATTTATCAGTTGGATATTTCCTTTGGTTCTGTTCTTCCTGGGAATCCTGGCGATCCGACATCGCAGGATAGAGCGGATCCGGGTTCGATTTATCGGATTTCTGATGATGACAGGATCCCTGTGTGGTCTATTCGCATTCCATGGTCCCGCAGCTGTGATCGTCAGGAACGTCTCCATCTCACCGGGTGGCGCACTTGGTACAAGTATTAAAGAAGTGTTAAAAAGTTATTTTGGCCGGTACGGTGGCGATGTTATCCTGCTTTCCTGTCTCCTCATATCCATATTACTGATCACAGACATCTCCTATTATGAAATCCTATCGTTTTTAAGACGGAAATTTTCCAGCGCTGTGACCGCGACTCTCAATGCTTTGAAACTGAAATTTCATCATTGGCGCGAAAAGCGGCAGTACATTCGGGATCAGAAAGCTGAGCAGAAAACTATTGCACGAAAAGCACTCCAGGATGAAAGAATGACAGCCAGTACAGAGGAACCGCCGGTAATTGCGATACCGAATTCCAAAGGCAGCCAGCCGGAACTTTTCGATGAGGAGTATGAACCTCCCGAGATTGAAGGACCGGCATTTTCACCCATCATTCGAACCCGGCTGACAGATTTTGAACTTCCGGGACTTGAATATTTGACTGATACGCCGGTGATTTCCCAGCGGGAACCGGAGAGCGAACTGCTGAAAAATTCCGAGATGCTCGTAAGCAAACTTAATGAATTCAATATTCAGAGCCGTGTGACAGAGGTATGCCCCGGTCCCGTAATTACACGGTATGAGATTGAACCGGCGCCAGGTGTAAAAATTTCCAAGATTACAGGTTTGGTGGCTGATCTGGCACTTGGCTTGAAAGCAAAATTCGGATTGCGTGTCGCGCCGGTGCCCGGGAAATCCACTCTGGGAGTTGAAATACCCAATAAGCGTCGGGAAACCGTTTATCTAAAAGAGGTTTTGGAGTCCCAGGAGTTTTATCAAGCAACCCAGAAATCAAAACTCATTATTCCTCTGGGTAAGGATACATCAGGCCATCCGTTTGTGGCGGACTTGAAGAAAATGCCGCACCTGCTCATTGCCGGCGCCACCGGTTCGGGTAAAAGCGTCTGCATCAACACGATCCTTACCGGTTTGCTGTTTAATTGCACACCTAAAGAGTTGCGTCTCATTCTCATTGATCCAAAAATGCTGGAACTATGTGACTTCAATGGTATTCCCCATCTCCGGGAACCGGTGATTTCAGACGTTAAACTCACGCCGGACGCTCTGAACTGGGCAGTGGAAGAGATGGAGCGGCGGTATCGTCTTCTGGCATCTTCCGGTGTGAGAAACATCGATCAGTACAATACGAAGGTATCAGACCCGGGTTACGAGGGTGATGGAGAGCCACTCCCATATCTGGTTATCGTGATTGACGAGTTAGCGGACCTGATGCTCTCGGCACCTTCCGCCATTGAAGAAGCCATACAGCGACTGGCTCAGATGGCTCGGGCGTCCGGGATTCACTTAATCATCGCCACTCAGAGACCTTCTGTAGATGTCATCACGGGGGTCATCAAAGCGAACTTGCCTTGCCGCCTGGCCTTCCAGGTAGCATCTCGCATCGATTCCCGGACGATTCTTGACAGTATGGGGGCGGAGAAACTCCTGGGAATGGGTGACTGCCTCTTCATTCCACCAGGTACATCGCAGCTTCTGCGGGTACACGGTGCATTTGTTTCTGAGGGCGAGGTCAAACGCGTAGTGGAGTTCCTCAAAACACAGCCCGACATTGAGGATGAAGATTCCATATTCACCACCATGGAAGAGGCGCGGGAAAATTCCAATGATGTGGATGATCCTTTGTATGAGGATGCCGTAAAACTTGTACTGACAACCGGCCTGGCATCCATTTCTATGCTGCAAAGGCGATTGAAAGTGGGGCACAGTCGTGCATCCCGGCTGATTGATTCCATGGAATTGTGCGGTGTTGTGGGTCCTCATATCGGATCTAAACCCCGGGAAATTATTATTGACAGGGATGAATACCTGGGCAGATTACAGGAAATTGAGGAAACAGGATTGTATGAGGATATTTAAATTACTTCTGCTCTTACTTACAATTTTTGGTGGTATCCGGTTACAGGCTGCTGATAATCAAATCCCGAAGCTACCCCAAACCTTGGTCGGATTGATGGATAAAATCCAGGCGCATCCAGCTTTCTCTTACAAATTCTCCCAGGAAAATTTTAACTTAACTACCGGACAAACCATCAG
>SWBX01003736.1_pt1 | contig 10283 bp, 9 predicted proteins | sample 4693051 | NCBI WGS metagenome assembly SWBX01 (sample SAMN10267272, study PRJNA491770) | bioreactor metagenome | isolation source: DHS bioreactor inoculated with marine | place: Japan: Omine Ridge, Nankai Trough | reverse complement strand
AACAATCTTTAACGAATAATTTTGATATAGAATGCAAACATCGATTATCAAATTTATTAAATCAACTTGATAAAATTTGTTTTATAAAAAAATCAAAACTATATAAAGGTGCTGAAGGTGAAATACTTGTTATAGAAAAACTCAGAAATCTTACTGATGATTATTGCATTTTTAATGATTTATTTTTTGAGCTTGATAGTGGCGTAAATTTCAATGGAGCATTTCTTAAGTCAGCACAAATTGATCATCTTGTCATCGGTCCATCTGGAATTTATGTAATTGAAACGAAGAATTGGAGTGAAGCTTATGTGAAAAAGGTATTTGATAATGAATCTTATACTCCATATGATCAAATTAAAAGAAGTAGCTACGCAGTTTATCGATATTTGAATAGCTCAAAATATGGTAATATTTTTCAAAAAGCTTATTACAGTCTTGCTAAAAAAGAAATTAAAGTTAAACCAATAATAGCGATTACTGGTTCAAAGATACCTCTTCAAGATAAAGGATTTGTTAAAGTATTATTTCCAAATCAATTACCTGGTTACATATCAGAAAGAGAAAATATCTTATCAAATGAAATGATTGAAAATTTGGTGGAAAATTTAAGATGATTTTTCGATTTATATTGTCTGCGCCTATTTTACATTCAAAGAAGGAGGCTCTGGATTCATATTGTTTTGCGAGTATGAGCATCCCATTCCTCAGTCACATACCCCGGATTAAGTCCATGGTCTGTTAAATGATACTCCTTCCGTCGATTTCCCATCTTGTCCGGCAGTACATTCACCTACAATCTACCTCACACATCCAATACCCACAATCCCCAGAAATTAAACCACTCTACGAATCAAGAGACCAACCAAAATTACCAGACATACACACTTAAGATTTTCGGCATAGCACCATAAACATTTAAACCCCCTGCAACAATACTCCCCAATAATCTCCCCCACCAAAACCTTCCTGAAAAACTACCTCCCCACCGCCCGCAGCGTCATCACCCAGCCCCACCGCTTTTTCCAGGACTTGCCCGTATCAGGCGGCTTCATGGAACCCCTGGGTTTCGCGGTCCTGACCATCTTCAACATATCGCTGCTGTACGCACCAATCATGCTCATATCCCGGGCACCCTTACTTTCCCTGGATTCTAACGTGGTTTTCACCCTCATAGTAACACACCTTGGATTGAAATCCGTAAGGCATCGGAAGGATGCTCAATGGTATTCTGTCCTAAGAGACCGAAATCGGGCTAAAGAGTGGACGAAACCTGAGAAAAACGGCTCTTTGCTATTGTATATGGGCAAAACAATATCTATGACACTAAGGAAACATATCACAAAAGGTGCCTATGGAATGTATAAGTGTCAGAGATTATCGAAATGTCCAAGATTTTTTATTAAGAAAGGATATTTAATTCCCATCTCCTAAACAACTCCCTGTGCCCTCAGCACCTCAACGTCATCCTGTGAGTATCCTAATCCCTGGAGAATTTCCTCAGTATGTTCCCCCAGCTCGGGAGCATGGCTGCGAATCGTACCCGGGGTGCGTGAAAACTTCGGGGCAATTCCCAATTGCCTGTATGCGCCCCAGCGTTCATGCATAAGCTCCACCACCATCTGTCGAGCCTGCATATCAGGATCATCCATCACTTCAGCCAGGTTTTGGACCGGTTCACAACAGCAATCCCAATCCGCAAAATGATCTATCCATTCAGCCTGGGTTTTTTGTTTGAAAAGAGTTGCAATATCTTTTTGCAGCGCCTCCTGATGTGGTCCCGGTTCAACATAGTCGGGCCGGTTCCATTCAGTATGTCCCACAGCCTCACAAAAAGCACTCCAGAATTGGGGTTCCAGTGCACCCAGTGCCATGGTGCGACCATCGTTTGTTTCATAGAGGTTGTAGCAGGCAAACCCGTGATTGAGAACATCATCTCCGGGATGGGGGATGATTCCGTCAGCCAGATACTTCCCCCATCGCAGGCAGTTCCAGGTAAAGACCCCGTCTGTCATGGATATATCGATATGCTGCCCCTCCCCCAGCCGTTCACGGGCCAAAAGAGCAGTTACGATACTAAAAGCCGCCATAAGTCCTCCCCCTCCCAGATCGGCGATTTGAACCCCAGGTAGTGTGGGCTCCCCATCCCGTCCACTATAGGACAACACACCACTTAGTGCCAAGTAGTTGATGTCATGGCCCGCCTTGTGGGAGCGTGATCCTTCGCGTCCATACCCGGTAATGGAACAGTATACAAGACGCGGATTGATGTCTTTGAGAGCCTCATACCCTACCCCCAGCCTTTCCATTACTCCTGGCCGAAATCCCTCCAGCACTACATCTGCCTTTTTAACCAGGTGCTGGAAGATCTTCTTACCGTCCTCAGCTTTCAAATTCAATGTTAACGAACGTTTGTTTCGGTTGAGAACAACATGAAAACCGCTGTTTTTCCCCATCATCGGAGGCCACCAGCGAATATAATCTCCTGATTCGGGCTCTTCTATTTTAATGACATCTGCTCCCATATCTGCCAGAAGCATGGAACAAAACGGCCCGGGGAGAAGACGGGACAGATCGAGTATGGTAAAACCTGAGAGTGCTTCTTCCATAGTTACCTCTTTGTCATTGGTGATTGACTAAGGAATTTATTCCCCTAAATGCTTGTTGTTTTTGAGTAAAGTTAACCATTTAATTTTTCAGCACCAATCATGCTCATATCCCGGGCACCCTCACTTTCCTTGGATTCTGACGTGGTTTTCACTCTCATTATAATGGCCGCCATGTTCCTGTACTCCATCTTCAGCATGCTGATATCCATCCCCGTGTATCCACTTCAAATCAGAGGGAAAAAATAATAGCCACAGAGATCACAGAGGATTTCTTCTCTGTGTCCTCTGTGCTCTCTGTGACAGATAAATATAAACAATGATTTATACAAATTTTATTACCCTACTTTTTGAAGGGGATACAATTATATCAAATTGTTTACTGTGTAATCGAAATTTAAATCCATAATAACCTTCATCTGCGTTTATTTGCGTTCATCTGCGGTTAATATTGAAATGATTGCCAGCCCTGCACCCGCTGCCCGTAAGGGTGGCAGGGTGCAGCCAGCCGTGGTGGTTCATGAGGCATCGGTTCGGAGGGGCAGGGAATTGAGTAATTTTACGCAGGGTGAGTGGGTGAGTATATCTGCTGGACATGGACCGGGAAGTGGATGGGGAAATAAGCCATTACCTATTTCCCGTAATTACAAAAAAAAACGTATACGTCTTATTTTGTCTTTATTATCTCTGAAGATATCATTTCAATTATGTCCTCATCTTCCTCCATTTCTTTTGCCTTTTCAAGAGCAATTTTTAATTGGGTTTGGCTGTCTTTCTTTTTACCCAATTTTAAATATAGGCAGCCCAGATTAAAATCAGGCTCAAAATCTTCAGGGAACTTTTCTATTATGTCCCTGTAAACTTGTTCAGCAGCCTCATAGGATTCTTCCATTTCAAATTGTTTTCCCATATCCAGCATATCAAACATATCGTACTCAACCATATTATCCATAAGACCGCTGAAAAGGTTTTCAATTATTGATTGGTCCAATTCGTTATTTTTTAATTTTTCTACAAGGTCGCTCATATCCTCTTGTGTAAGTATACCTTTGTTGATCAATGCCAAATATAACAACGTTACAGGCATCTCTAAATGCGAGGTATCTTCATCCTCTTCAATCATGCCAAAGTTTCTTGATAAAAAACTCGAAACTGCTATATTTACAAAATCAGAAAATGAAGCAAAATCGCCATCTTCAACAAGATCGGTTATTTCCCTGTGCAAATAGGGTGATATGCGTATCTTTTCAGTAATCATTGATTTTCCCATAATATCATCTTCCCTTAAGTTTATTTTTCCATCATTTGCTTTTGAAAACGCCTTTTTAACAGTACATCACAATACACATCCATCACATCATCTTTATTGATAGCTACTGCTGTTTGTACCTCATCATCACTCATTTCTTCGAATTCAATATCAAGTTCTTCAAGTACATCAAATAACACAGCATCTACTTTTGCTTCAGGAAGACCAGTCAGGCAGATAACTTTCCTGAGCACTTCCAGATACGGAACATCTGGCTCAACACTAAGTTCAAAAACAACTTCTGCCGCCTGACGAATTTGTTCTTCTTCAGATGGTAAATGCCGGATGTGCATCTTTAATTTATCCAGGACAGCATTTTTTCCCAATTTCTTCTTGAGTTTTTTATACTTAAAAACCAGGTCATTAACACGATTTACTTTGCTTTCAGTCAGTTGCTTAAGTCTGCCCCGAAGCTGCATATCAATAAAACGAATCTTGTGTTACTTAAATTTAGCTATTCAGTCTAATTCCTGATCGAAAAATGCCCTTACTCATTCGTATATTGCCCCTTATTATCATATGTCTCATATCTCAATAACCTGCAGGTCGTATCCAATCTCCACAGGACACCCACAGGCTTCAGCCAGCACCTTAACCATCCCAGCCTCGAATCCCCTGGTCTGGGGATACAGGTGGGTAAGTACAATCCGCCCTATTGAAGTTCCCCTAAGTATTTCTGCCAGTGTGCCAGGGGTGGTGTGGTTGGTCACTTCAAAAGTGTCAGGGAACGAACACTCATGGATGAGCAGGTCAATGCCCTCAGAGGCTTTTACTATATCATCTACAGGTTCGGTATCTCCTGAATAGAGCATGGTCTTCCCGCCTGATGTTACCGTAAACCCCAGCGAAGGCAGGGCATGGACCGTGTGTATACATTCCACTTCCAGCCCCTCGACCTCCACCACCTGACCGGGCACAAGTTCTGTCACCTCGATCTCTATCTTGTCCTGCATGTACGGATAGGCTGCCAGCAGGTCGTCCAGCCACTGCCCGGTACCCACAGGACCCCACAAGTTCAATTTGATGGTATCACACAACCAGTTTGCCTTGACCAGTGCCAGCAGGTCGCCGCAATGGTCCAGATGCAGGTGGGAAAGGAACACATTGGTGATATGGGTATGCCTGTATTTGCTCTGGAAAATTCTCTGCAGTACACCGCAGCCGCAATCAAAAAGTACAGGACTATATTTTTTATCACTTCCTGCATCCACTATCAGCCCGGACTGCACCCTGTCCTTTTGTGGTATAGCAACACCGGTTCCCAGCAGGATAATTCTCATTTATTACCTCTCAGGCCAGGGTGGTTGCTATCTGCTCCACTGTATCCACAAGCAGGTCCACTTCTTCAGTCAGGTTGTATGCACCAAAGGAAGCCCTGATCGTCCCCTCAACCTTGAGCAACTTGATGCTGGGTATGGCGCAGTGATAGCCGCTGCGCACGCAAATCTTGCGGGTCTCATCCAGAATCATGGCTACGTCGTGGGGATTTAAGCCCACTACATTGAAAGGTACCACAGCAGCCCTGTCCTGTGGTCCGTACACCTCTACCTTATCAATCTTAGAGAGCCGTTTGGCAGCGTCCCTGGCCAGAGCCTCTTCATGCCGCTGGATATCTTCAACACCCAATGACTTTACGTATTCCACACTCCTGCCCAGTCCTATAACGCCCGGGATATTTGGCGTACCATACTCGAACCGCCCGGGCGCATCCTCAAGTTTATAATCGTCCCCATTCAATGCATAAATTGTGCCTCCGCCAAGGTATGCGGGCTTGATGGAATCGGTATCCTTCAAGTACAGTACACCTGTACCCTGGGGTCCGAACATTCCTTTATGACCGGACACTGCCATGAAGTCGCAATCGATCTTCTTCACATCAAAAGGCATGTGGCCCACGCTCTGTGCGGCATCTACCAGTGACATGCAGCCATTGCGCTGAGCGATCTTTGTTATTTCTTCCACATCCATAACAGAGCCAAATACGTTGGATACATGAGTTATGGCTACCAGTTTTGTTTGTTCAGTAATGGCACTGTCAATATTCCCGGGATCAACTGTTCCATCGGGATTTGGTGCAACTGCTGTTACTTCCACGCCTTTTTCTTTTAACCTGAGCCAGGGCAGCAAATTGGAATGATGCTCAACATGGGTGGTTACCACATGGTCGCCCTCCCCCCAGTCCAGTCCCAGCGCAACCATATTGATACTCTCGGTGGTGTTGCGGGTGAATATGGTATGTTCGTATTCCCCGCAAATGAATCCGGCAACGGCTTCCCTGGCATCCTCGTAATGGTTGGTGGTCTCCCTGGCAAGCCTGTGTGCGCCGCGACCGTGGTTGGCGGCATACTTGTAGAAATAATCGCACATGGCCTCCACTGCCTGGCGCGGCGTCTGGGTGGTGGCTGCGCTGTCAAGGTATACATATTTCTCTAATACAGGGAAGTCCTTGCGTATGTCTATGGGGTTGAACATTGTTGGTTGTATTAGCTTCCATTAGAAATAAATTTGTTGAATATGCTTGAGTAATGAAATTAGCTTTTCCTGAAATAATTTCCAATCCCACATGGCTTCTACGCTGCCTGACTTTTACAAAATTCAATATTAACCACATAGACTACAGAGGGGCACAGAGAATGGAAAATTCACTGGATCCTTCTCAGACTTCACTTGATGCATTCAAATATAAAAATAGGAAATAGTTAACTTGACCATCGTTTACACGTGAGCTGGTACAGCCTTTGCTCGATAGCACCTGGTTTAATAAGTGGATGGGTGATAAAAAACGCTATTTATTTAATGTGCTCCAGCCCTATGTACCTGCATGGACTCCGGGAAAATGAGCATCGCCATAATGGGTGCAGGGGCTATAGGTTCTGTCATTGGCGGCATGCTTGCAAGGCTGGGCCACAGGGTGACGCTTGTCGGGCGTAAGTCCCACATGGATGCCATTTCCCAAAGCGGCCTGCATATCAGTGGAATCTGGGGCGAGCATACAGTACTTAACCTTGATGCTGTGACATCGCCGCCTCACAAGTATATGGATATTGTATTCCTTACTGTCAAGTCTTTTGATACAGCCACGTCCGCCAGGGATGCGCTGTCCATGGTGGGGCCTGAGACTATGGTGGTTTCCATGCAGAACGGGCTGGGTAATGTAGAGACCCTGGCAGGTATAGCAGGTAAGGACAGAACAATTGGGGCGATGGCGATATTTGGGGCTATTATTCCTGAACCAGGCAGAGTGGAAGTAACGGCCATTGCATCAGAAACCCTTGTGGGTGAAATGGACGGACCACCCACACCAAGAGTGGGGGCCATTGCCAGGATGCTGGATGATGCTGGTATCCCTACTAAGACATCCGCTAATACCATGCGGGATATCTGGCAAAAGGCACTGTACAATATTGCGTTAAACCCGCTTTCAGCTTTACTGGAGGTCCCGTATGGCGATATTGCGGACAATCCCAATACCAGGTGGCTCATTGAAAAAATGATATCAGAAGCATTCCAGGTGGCTGGTGCCTGTGGAGTTGACCTGGGGCTGGAGTCGCCTGAGGAGTATCTTAAGATTCTGTGGGACCAAAAGCTTCCTCCCACAAGGGAGCATAGGTCGTCGATGCTTCAGGATATATTACGGGGGAAGAGGACTGAGATTGATTTTATCAATGGGGCAGTTGTGCGGTTGGGAGAGGAGTACGGGATTGAGACGCCCAATAATACTGCGCTGGTGCGGATAGTGAAGGCTAAAGAGGGGGTGAAGGCTGAGAAAAATTGACTTTTTTATGGTAAGTAAAAAAAAATATAGTCTTGTTGCGTTATTGGTAAGGATAATCCCCACCCTAAATCTTCTCCTTCACCCCGTCAACAACCTTCTCAAACAGTCCCTTCTCATTCTCCTTTGCAGGCTTCTCCCCACTAAGCCTGGCAAACTCCCGCAAAACCTCCTTCTGCTTTAAGGATAACTTTTTAGGCACTTTTACATTCATCCTCACATGCAGGTCCCCCTGCCCGTGCCCGTGCATATAGGGCATACCCTTCCCCCCCACCCTGAAAGTAGCCCATGTTTGAGTCCCGGCAGGAACCTTTAGCTTCACCTTCTCATCCACTGTAGACACAATAATCTCATCACCCAAAGCAGCCTGGGTAAAACTGATATCATTCTCCACCAGTATATCGTTCCCCACGCGCTTAAAAGTCTTATGCGGCTTCACATAAATATCAACGAAAAGGTCACCAGGCGGCCCGCCAGCAGTTCCATGCTCACCTTCACCAGCCACCCTCATCCTCGAATTACTTTCAATACCGGCAGGCACTTTAATCTTGATCTTCCGCTTCTTCTGTACCCTGCCGCTGCCATGACATTTAGTACATGGAACATCAACCACCTTACCCCTGCCCCTGCATGTTGGACAGGTACTTGTGGTCATGAACTGCCCGAAAGGCGTATTCTGTGCACTGGTGGTCTGGCCGCTCCCCCTGCATGTACCGCAGGTCTTGGCTTCGGTACCTGGTTTTGCACCGCTCCCCTTGCATACGGTACAGTTCTCAGTCCTGGGTATACTTATCTTTTGCTCCATTCCGTGGAACGCATCCTCAAAGGATATGGTCATACTATATCTAAGGTCAGACCCCCTCTGGGGACCACCGCGCCTGCGACCCCTGCCGCCAAATATAATATCAAATATACTATCCCCGGAACCACCGCCACCGGAACCCCCAAACATGTCTTCGAAGTTCGCACCCCTGAAGATATCTTCCTGGCTCCAGCGTCCGTCCACACCAGCATGCCCGAACTGGTCGTACTTGGTACGTTTCTCCTTGTCGCTAAGCACTGCGTAGGCTTCGCTGATCTCCTTGAACGTCTCCTCAGCACCAGCCTCTTTATTGCGGTCAGGATGGTACTTTAATGCCAGTTTCCTGTAGGCCTTTTTCAGTTCATCTTCTTTGACGTCCTTATTTACGCCCAGAATCTCGTAGTAATCGCGCTTATCAGCCATTATTCAGTGTAATTAATAAAAAAAATTTAAGGAAAAGGATCAGTTATCCTTTTCCTCGTCCACTACTTCATATTCGGCATCCACTACATTTTCGTCAGTAGCTTCATCGGTCCCGGCTTCGGCTTCGGCTTCGGCCCCCGCACCACCTGCCGCCTGCTGTTCCTGGGCAGCCTGTTCATATATCATGGTGCTAACGGCCTGCATCTCCTTGGTCAGATCATCAATGGCAGACTGTATCTGGTCCTTATCATCCGTACTGATGGACTCCCTGGTATTCTCGATCTTCTCGGTAATGGTATTGCGTTGTTCCTCTGTGACCTTATCACCAAGATCGGACAGGGCTTTTTCCGTAGTATATACCAGTGTATCGGCCTGGTTCTTAAGCTCGATAAGTTCCTTTGCTTTTCTGTCAGCCTCTTCATACTGTTCGGCATCGTTGACCTTTGACTTGATCTCGTCCTCCGAAAGCTTATGCGGTGCCGTGATTGTGATCTTCTGCTCCTTATTGGTACCAAGGTCCTTGGCTGTTACATGAATGATGCCGTTGGCATCGATATCAAAAGTCACTTCGATCTGGGGAATACCCCTGGGTGCCGGTGGAATACCAACCAGCGTGAACTGTCCCAGTGTGATGTTATCGTGGGCCATGGCACGCTCGCCCTGAAGCACATGGATGTCCACAGACGGCTGGTTATCGGCAGCCGTGCTGAAAATCTGGCTCTTCTTGGTTGGTATAGTGGTGTTACGCTCGATTAGCTTCGTTGACACACTACCAAGGGTTTCGATACCAAGGGACAAAGGTGTAACATCCAGCAGCAGCACATCCTTGACCTCGCCTTCCAGCACGCCGGCCTGGATAGCAGCACCCATTGCCACGCATTCCATCGGGTCAATACCCCGCTCGGCTTCCTTACCGACAATATCACTTACGAACTTTTGTACCACAGGCATCCTTGTAGGCCCGCCTACCAAAATAATAGTAGTAATATCAGATGTGCTTATTCCCCCATCCTTAATTGCCTGTTCCATGGGCTGGCGGGTCTTTACAATAACTGGCATAACCAGTTCTTCCAGTTTGGACCTGGTAAGTGTCATCTCCAGGTGTTTGGGACCTGCCTGGTTAGCAGTAATAAAGGGTAGGTTGATCGATGTCTGCATTGTAGTTGAAAGTTCGATCTTTGCCTTCTCAGCAGCTTCCCGCAGACGCTGGTTTGCTGTTTTGTCAGACCTGAGATCGATTCCCTCCTTGTTCAGGAAATCTTCTGCAATATAGTCAATCAGCAAATTGTCCATATCAGTACCACCAAGTTGTGTATCTCCCGATGTGGATTTGACCTCGAAGACACCGTCCCCGACTTCCATGAGGCTAACATC
>SWBX01006389.1_pt1 | contig 10294 bp, 8 predicted proteins | sample 4693051 | NCBI WGS metagenome assembly SWBX01 (sample SAMN10267272, study PRJNA491770) | bioreactor metagenome | isolation source: DHS bioreactor inoculated with marine | place: Japan: Omine Ridge, Nankai Trough | reverse complement strand
CATTGATCCGCAAACTCTATCAGATTGAACGTACCGCAAAGGACGAGGAGCCGGAAGAACGAAAGACCATCCGCCAGAAACAGGCCAAACCGATTCTTGACAAGATCAAGGAGTGGCTTGATCAGAAAATCACCAAGGTGCTGCCAAAGAGTCCGTTGGGTACGGCGATAGCCTATACCTTGACACTATGGCCCCAGTTGATCACCTATCTTGAAGATGGCCACATCGAGATCGACAACAACAGGGCGGAGAATGCGATACGGCCCTTTGTGATTGGACGCAAGGCGTGGCTCTTCAGTGGCAGTCCACGAGGTGCTCAAGCCAGCGCCACCCTCTATACGCTGGTAGAGACCGCCAAGGCGAATGATCTGGAGCCCTGGGTCTATCTGAATTACCTTTTCGAGAAACTTCCAGCAGCTAAATCAGAGAAAGCTCTTCTGGAACTGCTACCGCAGAATTTAAAAATGGAAGATCTAAAAAGGTAGGGGAGGCCCTGTTGTTGCCCGGACGCTTACATTGCTCTGGTGCTGCAACACACTCTACCGAAAGGTTTTAGGCGAACCCGAGATTATGGTTTTTTGCATGGTAATGCCAAACGGCTGTTGAGCATTGTGCAGTGGGTGTTGAAAGCAGAAGTCCCTGAACCGGCAATCCTAAAAAGGCCAACGTTTATCTGTACACAGTGCCATGGGCCGATGGCCATTACAGGATTTATTCGAAGAAAAATCGTGCCTGGATAAATCAATCAGCTAGGCCGCCACTCACTCAAAAGGGAGGGCGAAAAAATGACACCATAGGGCTGAATTTTCAGTCGCCCTTCTGGGTGAGGGTCGTTCTCGCCTAAGAAAAATAGCAATGGCTAAGACCATTGCAACACCCCAATAACCTTCTCGACATATTTCCTATATAGAGTGCTGCGTTGATCGGGCTCGTTCAACAATAGGATAGATCGCGGCTATCGCGCGACATATCCTTATTCGTTATGTGTATTTAGTATTTCCACCATTCCTCTACTTTGGCATTATGTTCTTTATTTTTGTCATCAATTAGAATTACTTTTGCTGTATAAATGCATTGCGCTGGTGCCTTTGATTTATTAGCAAATATAAATGTACTACTAATGTCTGGTAGCTCTTGATCTGAAGCATTTAGGTTAAACTCTAGCTCTAGTCTTGCATGTTTTACCATATTAGCATTACATGAGTGCTTTAATAAGAATTTAGAAAATTCCCAGGGAATACTCTTACTAAACTGTGATAATTCATGTGTAACTGCACTATTTGGTGATAGATCACCATTTAGGAGGTTTATAACCAATTTAGGAGCATTGTTATATTTAGCTGCGACATATAGTAGGCCAATAAAATAATTCCCTTGCGCGTCAAAGTTTTCAATGCTCAGAAAGGAATGAGCCCAATTATGCGCGGCTCCTTTTAAATGTTTATATTTTTCCATTAATTCTTTTACACATAACGCCGCAAATCACCGGCAGACCGTAGTGTTGTTTTAATTGTGCTAACGTAACGAAGTGAAGAGCACAATTCAAACAACGCGGAGGACTGTCCGAGTGAATTTGTTTGTTATACGATTTTTATACAATACCACCTAAATTGAGATACCTTTCTCCCAATTATCATATACATCAAAATCATTATCTGCATCAATTTCTATTTGTTTTAAACAGGTCTCATTATTTTCACGGGTAACTTTGTACAAAATAAAATCATCAGCAGCGAGTGAACCTGCTTTTTGTTCTTGAATAAACTGCTTTACAAGTTCAGGTGAATGCGTCTCCAATAATATATTAACCTTTTTTTCATTAACAGTATCAATAAAGACTGCTGCCAAATCTCTGGCAGATTTTGAATGTAAATGTATTTCAGGTTGTTCAAATAATAATGTAGATCCTTTTGCCGAAAAGCTACATTGTGTAAGAACGGGCATGACTTGTGATAGCCCATAACCTAAATCAGCAATTGGAAACGACTCACCATCATTTAAGCTTAGTTGTAAATCTACTAAGTCTGACTTCCCCACTCTTGAGATGCTAACTCTTTTTGCCAGCCCTAGCTTTGAAAGCCAGCCTGCTATTTGTCTGATGTGAGGTCGTTTTGTAGTTTGAAAGGATTCATTTGCAAGCATGGTAATTGCTGCTTCACCTCGCGCACCAACCTCAGATGGATTTGCACCTCTTGTTTCATATTTCCTACGTGGCGATTCACGGAACGGACCTAAGTAGCATGTTGAGGATAATTCATGTGACAAATGGCTTTGTGCATTTATTAACGGAAGAAAATCTATCACTTTTTTCGAAGCTGAACGAAACAAACTGTCAGGAGTTATCAAAAAACCAGGCCCTAGCTCACAAGACAGGCTTGATGATGTCTTCTTGTTAACTACAGTATAGCCCTTAGCATTCCTTTTAATAACATATTCAATATCAGCCATTTTAATGCTTGCTGACTCAATACGTATATCTTGAGTTCGTTGTGAGCATTTAAATTCATACACTGCCTCAATTGATGACCTTCGCCTCTTTGGCTCCCCGTGCTCATCAATTTCAGCAAATTGAATCTTTCCTGTAGTTAATCCTAGAGACAGTGTATCTTGGTATGACTTAGAATGAATCACCTCAATATATCTACCAAGGTGTACATTTGCATACTCATCATCAATTACAATTGGAGCGGTATTATTTGGTACCTTAAGTGTTTGACTTAAGCATGCAAGAGCATGAATGCAACTACTTTTACCAGATGAATTAGCACCAATAAAAACAGTAATTGGTTTTATATCAATCCATTTTCCATCACCAATACCTTTAAAATTACCAACATATAAGCGACTTATTGCCATAACCCTTCCTTTTTCTTTAGTTGATTCTCGGTGCTTTGATTTTTGACGTATAACGCCCAAAATCACCGGAAGCAAAAAGCATAGCGCAGCGACGCTTTTTGCTGTCCGTGTGAATTTTGATTGTTAGGGCTTTGATATTCATAGCTTCGTAACTTTAATGCGCTTCTTATCTTTCTTTGAAGCCCGCCATATTTCCACCCTATAGTGCTGCGGAATGGGTGTTGGTTCTGGACGAGGTTTTTGAGGCTTAGGTTTCTTACCGTCAGGTGGCTTTTCTGTACACTCCTCCCATTCCTCATCAATTAGGCTCAATTGCTCGGGATACCGAGGCACGGTTTCTAATTGGTGCTGTAATTCACGAATGAACTCTGGAACTGACTCACCTTCTTCTCCGAGCATGGTTCTCACCTGGAGCATTGCCTCATCAGCTGTAAGCACACCCCTTTGCACTTTTTCAAACAGTCGGTGAATCAATGACAAGGCGCCTCCATTCCTCCTAACTTTTGCGTTAACACTGCTACAACCAAAAGGAGATTTCGCTCTTTCAAAGAGAGCATTTCCTACATAGGATGCCTGATCTCTTATGGTTTCAAGACCAGAAATGAAATCACCGTAGTTTCCTATCCCTAGATACAGAGCGCCCAGTGCAATGGCTATTTTTCCTTTTCCATTTATCGAACCCTCTTCAATTTCCAGTGAAATTGAATAGTCAGGAAGAATCAGAGTTTGCTCGATACTTTTTTCCCATTCATCAAATAAATTCGATGAATAACGCTCAAAGTCCTCTTCTGAAAGGCTCTGGACATTAATTAGGAAACTAGTTGTTCCGATGTCAATCATGACTCAGTTCCATGCCATTGCCTATTTGCCCTAACGCCTAAATAACCGGGGCAAATTGAGCGCTAGCGAAATTTGCCTCCGCGTTAATTTTCTTGTTAGGCCTTTATTCTTGTAGTACTCCCCAACCATCAAGATAACCCTCCACCGAGGACACCCTTTCTGACAAAAGCTTCTCCAATTGATAAATAGCTTTATATGTGACCAGCATATTTTTGGATAGGGTAAGTTCCATGCCGCCTTCATCATATGGCTTAGTTTCTATGTTGACGTATTTATCACCAGCATCATGATCAGCTACGAACATTAGTGCTATTTGATCTGCTTCGCCCTCGCTTGCAAACACCGCATGGAAATCAACGATATGCTCGATTGAAAAATCAAAGCTATGCTCTTCCATGCGACGGAATACATCACCGTTTGCGTCTTCTGGGTATTCCATATGTTTTTTCAGGCCTAACGTTGGCGCTAACAGGCGCATTACCGCATAGTGAGCAGAGCGAACGACGCGGTAATGCGTCCTGGTTGAGCGCCCTTGTTATATTTTTTAGTGATTGAACGGTATTTTAACTGGGATAACTTGCCAAGATACCAACTCATTTTCAATACCATCGATGTACCTCCAACACTCTGAGCGCTCCAATATTTCTTGATCGTGTGCCACTTTGTTTCTTTCTTGCCTTGCGTCATCAATTAACGTGAAGTCCTGCCAGGGAATAATAGACTTACTAGAATGCATTAATGCCTTCAGGCAATTACGACCTTCCTTAAACACTTTTTCATCCCTCAATTGCTTCAGTGTTTTTTCTAACACTGAAAACGCAAACAGCAATGTTAAATTGTGCGAGATATTTCTTAACTTATGAGTTGCACCAACTGAACCAATACCACTTGAAACATTTAAATGCGCTTGAATTCGTGATTGGAACGATCTTACGCCTTTCCATTCTTCTTCAATTTCTTGCCTTATCTGCTGATCTTGGATCATGTGATAAAAATATAACGTTTTGGGTAAGGGCCCGTAGCGAAGCGGAGGTCCCAGCCCGCGTTGTTTGCGGGCGAACTTGACCCACTGGTTATGTGTTTATTACTACAGTGGAACAACTTTATTTGCACAAGGACCTTTCTGACCTTGACCGACTTCGAATTCAACAGCTTGACCTTCATTTAGAGTTGCAAACTGGCCACCACTTTGGATTTCTGAATGATGCACGAAAAGATCTTTACCACCATCTTCAGGTGTAATGAAACCAAAGCCTTTATCCGGATTGAACCACTTAACTGTACCTTTACTCATTTTATTTACTCTACTGTTGTTTGGTGAAATTTAAGGGTTTTTATCTTCGAATCCACCGGTTCGAACATAAATTGATGATTTTGGAAAAAGACACATAACAGTTGATTATCACGCTGGCACTGATATCGTAATATGCCGCTGGCACCGATATTGTGATATGCCGCCAGTGTAATTATTCTCATTTAGATTAAGAAAGGATGAATTCCTTCTAGGGGAGCGCATCCTATCGTGTTTTTATATCCCTTACTTATTATGGAGATTACCAGACTATTGAGGTTTGAAAAAGGATTTGCTTATGTCTCTTATGTGCCGTAAGCAGAAGCAAGTCTTGGTACAATCTGACCGTGTTTGTCAGATTCGATCTGGTTTTTCATACTTCAATCGCATTTATCACTTTTCTGTAACGAACTCATCCTGAGGTTTCTATATCAATTTCTGTGGACTAGTATTGAAGGAACATCTGATTAATTCGCTGATGAGCCATCATGGAAATAACCAGATGTTCCTTATACTAAACGCCCCATGCGCGGTTGATCTGCGCATCTAAAATCTCGACTCGTCCGTATAACTAGCAAGATCCTGCACAAGGGTTAACAAAAAGTGAACGGAGAATTGGATAAAATGAAATCTCGTAAAGTTGCGCTAGTGCTCTTGTTGTTGCTGTTGGTATCCCTCTTTTTTATATTCGATCTGGGTCAGTATTTTAATCTGGAATATCTAAAATCCAGGCATGCCGAACTACTGGCTTGGCGTGAATCCAGTCCATTGCAGATCGGATTGCTGTTCTTCATGGTATATGTGGCGGTTACTGCCATTTCCCTGCCGGGAGCCGCGGTAATGACTCTGGCAATGGGCGCAATATTTGGGCTGTTCTGGGGTACTGTTCTGGTCTCCTTTGCCTCAACCCTGGGGGCGACCCTGGCCTTTTTGATCGCAAGATTCGTGTTGCGCGACACGGTTCAGGAACGTTTTGGAGACAGGCTGAAATCAATAAACCAGGGGGTTGAGAAGGACGGCGCCTTCTATCTGTTCGGGTTGCGTCTTGTTGTGGTCATCCCTTTCTTTGTCATAAATCTCCTCATGGCGCTAACCCCGATCCGTACCTGGACCTTTGCCTGGGTCAGTCAAATCGGCATGCTGTTAGGGACAGTTGTTTATGTAAATGCCGGTACCCAATTGGCCCAAATCGATTCCCCGTCTGGACTTCTCTCTCCGGGGTTGGTGTTGTCACTTGCTTTGCTAGGGGGATTTCCATTGATTGCGAAAAAGATATTGGATGCAATCAAGGCGCGCCGAGCCTTGGCAGGTCACAGCAAGCCAGCAAGGTTTGATTGCAATATAGTGGTGATTGGCGCTGGTTCCGGCGGTTTGGTGGCCTCTTATATAGCTGCCGCAGTAAAGGCCAAGGTGGTACTTATAGAAAAGCGCAAGATGGGTGGAGATTGTCTGAATACCGGCTGTGTTCCATCCAAGGCTCTGATTCGCTCTGCCCGCTTTCTTGCACAGGTCAGACGGGCTGAGGAGTATGGCTTCAAACCGCTGCGGGCGGAGTTTGATTTCGCAGAAGTAATGGAGCGGGTTAAGGGTGTGGTTGAGAAGGTGGCTCCCCATGACTCAGTGGAGCGCTATACCTCCCTGGGGGTGGAGGTGATTGAGGGAGAGGCCAGGATCACCTCACCCTATACGGTTGAGGTGAACGGTATGACCATTACCACCCGCAACATAGTAATAGCCTCAGGTGCCAGACCCTTTGTGCCCCCCATCAAGGGGCTGGATCAGCTCAACTACCTGACTTCGGACAATCTGTGGGGGATCAGAGAACTGCCCCGGCGTCTGCTGGTACTGGGCGGTGGCCCCATCGCCTGTGAACTGGCTCAGTGCTTTGCCCGTTTCGGTTCCCGAGTGACTGTGATAATCCGGGGGCCGAGGTTGATGCGGCGGGAGGACGAGGATGTGGCGGCACTGGTTACCGAACGTTTCCGGGAGGATGACGTTGATATTCGGGCCGGTCACACCATCAAGGCGTTCCGCATTATGGATGGCCGCAAGGAGTTGCTGGCCGAACATGAGGGGCAAGAGGTCTCATTCGAATTTGATCAGGTGCTGATGGCCCTTGGTCGGGCTGCCAATACCACCGGTTTCGGTCTGGATGAGTTGGGGGTTGAACTCAGTGAGCGCGGGACCATCAAGGTAAATGAATTTCTGCAGACCAATTTCCCCAACATCTACGCCTGCGGTGATGTCGCAGGTCCCTATCAGTTTACTCATACCGCAGGGCATCAGGCCTGGTATGCGGCGGTCAACTCCCTGTTCGGCATGTTCCGCCGCTTCAAAGTGGACTACTCGGCAATACCATTTGCAACCTTCACCAACCCGGAAGTGGCCCGCGTCGGTCTGAATGAACAGGAGGCCAAACAGCAGGGCATCAAGTATGAGGTAACCACCTATGGGCTGGATGACCTGGATCGAGCCATTGCGGATGGAGAGGCCCGCGGCTTCGTTAAGGTCCTGACACCGCCGGGGAAGGACAAGATACTTGGTGCCACCATTGTGGGTGAGCACTCGGGTGAGCTGATCAGCGAGTTCGTCAGTGCCATGCGCAATAATTTCGGGCTGAATAAGATCTTGGGTACGATCCATATCTACCCTACCTGGACCGAGGCAAACAAATACGCTGCTGGAAACTGGAAGAGGGCGCATGCGCCACAAAGGCTCCTGGGGTGGGCAGAGCGGTTCCATGCCTGGCGCAGAAACGATAAAGAGAGCGCCTGATTTGCCCCGGCGAAGGCAAAAATTAATACATGTTACAGACGAAAGCTTATGTAAATAATCAAAGAAACAATGAAACTTATTGATTGACAAGCAATTATAATCGTCCTATGCTCGAAAAAACCGTTGATTAACACGATTGCGATACAGCGACAGATGTTATCGGCAATCATTAACTGGATGCGTAAGAAGGGGAGTTATCATGGCTCAAAAGAGATTGGCGGCAGTCACTGTAGCAGCAACCATAGCAATGGGTTCTATCTCCATTAGCGGATGCGCCACACGCGACAGAGGGATGGACAGTAATCGCGAAGCCCCGGAAACAGGTGAAATGATCGCCGACGCGGCTGTAGTCAGACCCATGACCCTGTGGGCTTCTGCGATTGGCGCGGTCGGTTGGGTGGTAACCCTTCCATTCACCCTGCCAAGTGGCAGTGCTGGAGAAGTTGGAAAGGCTTGGGTGACTGATCCACTTGGATATACCTTCTGTCGTCCGGTTGGCGAGATGGAAGATAATGCAGACTCAGCATGTTTCGCCGGTGATGACGGTGAAATAGACGACAACGTGAAAAGGTAACTTCCGTAAGATAGAGGGCAGAATCAAAGTAGGTTCAAGTAAGCCCCAACTGCTTAGGCAGTACTTTAAGAGCCACGAATTTCGTGGCTCTTTTTTTGTCTGTAGGTCCCTTAGCTATTTGACCCGCCTGATCATAACCAGCACACCCATTGCCGGGTGATCAATGTAGTGAAGTTTGCCACTGCGCATGCGGCGATGGGCCTGCATCCTATACCGGCCCGGTGCAGCGCCGCTGGGTGATTCCAACAATAGATCCAGGTCCAGATGCAGGTAACGTCTAACGCTTACCTTGGCTGTTCCCGTGAGCGTTCCTGTCTTGGTGCTGCCTGATATATAAACCGGGGTTGCATCCTTGCTACTGAGGGCAGGTTGTCGCCACAGCATATGGGTAAGTCTTACCGGCTTTCCGCTGGCGCGGCGCATGCGACTGGCTACAGCGTTAAGGGTTCTTTTTGAATTCGGCAGCTTGGCGTAGAGACCTTTGCTGCTGGTTACATGAGTCACATCATGCAGGTCCGGTTTTCCCGGATCTTCCGGCCAGGACTCGTTCATGGCCGCTGTCTTGGAGCTGCGTTCAAACACGATAAGTTCAACATCATATTTATCTGCTGCCAGCAGGCTTGCGCTGACCAGAAGGGAGGCACATAGCAGAATTAAATTTCGTATGACGATCATATGGTGTTCACCTTGTGGTTCACTGTCCTGCTTTCTATTGTTTCCCACTCCGACAAAAAAATCGAGGGGTTATTGTTGCGGGCCAAGGGAGATGACCGCTGCTGTGGTTATCGGCCTCTGATTTCATCCAATAGGGATGATACTTGCTCGATACGTCCGCTCCGCTCTGGCATATCCTGGAAGAACCTGATCTTGTCTGCACCATCCAGCTTGAACTCTTTCGGCCGGGTTTGGATTAAACTGATCAGATGGAGCGGATCGATCTTGGGTTCTCCCTCAAATACAATGCGTCCGCCGCTGGGGCCAGCTTCCAATTTCTTGATGCCCATTGGATTGGCCTTGAGCTTGAGTTGGGTTACGCCCATGAGGAATCCAGCCTGCTCAGGTAGTAGCCCGAATCGGTCGATCATCTCTACCTGCAACTCACGCAAATCATCGTTGGTTTTACTGCTGGCAATGCGTTTGTACAGGACCAGCCTGGTGTGTACATCCGGGATATAGTCTTCCGGTAACAGGGCTGGAAGTTGCAGATCCACCTCGGCACCGTGGTCCAGGGGGCGGTCCAGGTTAGGTTGCTCGCCGGATTTAAGGGCCTGTACGGTCCGCTCCAGCAGTTCGGTATAAAGGGTGTAGCCTATCTCATGGATCTGGCCGCTCTGTCCCTCGCCCAGTAGTTCACCCGCGCCGCGTATCTCCAGATCGTGGGTGGCCAGGGTAAATCCTGCCCCGAGCTCTTCCATCGCCTCAATCGCCTCAAGACGCTTTTTGGCATCGGGAGTGAGACTCCTGGAAGGAGGGGTCATTAGATAGGCATAGGCGCGGTGATGGGATCTACCGACCCGGCCTCTGAGCTGATGCAGCTGGGCCAGCCCCAACTTGTCGGCCCGATTGATCAGTATGGTATTGGCGCTGGGTACATCAATGCCGCTTTCGATAATGGTGGTGCAGAGCAGTATGTTGAAGCGCTGATGATAGAAATCACGCATTACCGATTCCAGCTCCCGTTCCCGCATCTGGCCATGGGCTATCTGTAGCCTTACTCCAGGCATCAGTGTCTCAAGCCGATTGGCCATATTCTCTATGGTACTTACCTCGTTGTGCAGAAAATATATCTGGCCACCACGTTTAATCTCGCGCTGACAGGCCTCTATAACCAGGGTGTCGTTCCATTCACTCACAAAGGTCTTGATCGGATGCCTGGCAACCGGCGGCGTGGCAATGATGGAGAGATCGTACAATCCTGACAGTGCCATATTCAGGGTTCGGGGTATGGGGGTGGCGGT
>SWBX01000305.1_pt1 | contig 10336 bp, 6 predicted proteins | sample 4693051 | NCBI WGS metagenome assembly SWBX01 (sample SAMN10267272, study PRJNA491770) | bioreactor metagenome | isolation source: DHS bioreactor inoculated with marine | place: Japan: Omine Ridge, Nankai Trough | reverse complement strand
GATGTTGCAAAATCAGTATATCTGACAGGCGGCAGTTCCAATGATTTCAGTGTGGTAAGAAACCGATCTGCTGATATCGAAGCGATTTGTGAACGTTCTCTGGAGCTGATCCGAGCGCCGGTTGTCAAGGCAGGCGCTTATCCTGTGGTGGTCAACGCGGCGTTGGGCGGTGTATTCATCCATGAAGCTTTCGGACATACCAGTGAAGCCGATGAGTATATAAATGATCCGAAAATGAAAGAGGTCATGACCCTGGGTCGACGTTTCGGGAGTAATGAATTAAATGTCTACGACACGGGGCTTGATGAAGGGACAAGGGGACATCTTATTTATGATGATGAAGGGGTTCCCACGCAAAGAACGGATCTGATTCGTGATGGCATCCTGGTGGGACGTCTGCATAATCGTGAGTCAGCCGGTCGATTCAATGAAGCCGTCACCGGGAACGCCCGGGCACTGAATTTCATACATCCGCCCATCTGCCGGATGCGGAACACCTGTGTGAGCGCTGGAACCGCCACCCTGGATGATCTTTTTGAAGGTATTGATCTGGGCGTGTATGCCGTGAACAACTCAGGTGGGTCAGGCGGCGAGATGTTCTCGTTCAATGCGGAGTATGGCTATATGATACGCAACGGGAAACGGGCGGAAATGGTAAGAGATCTCAGCATCTCCGGGAATCTGTTTAAAACACTCAAACAAATCGATAGAATCGGAAATGATTTCACCATAACAAATTCAGCAGGCGGTTGCGGCAAAGGAAGCCAGTTTCCGCTACCTGTTTCCTGGTCGTCTCCTTCATTCAGAATCTCAGAAGCCAAGGTGGGAGGTGCCCAATGAACCGGATCCCTGAATTAAACGGTGTTGATGTTGAGCTTTATGAATCAGACCATGAGAGTCATACTGTTTCCTTTGATGATAATCTCCTGAAGGAGGTGAGCACCCGGCAATACTCCGGTAAATCCGTCAGAACGATTGAGAACGGGCATGTCGGTTTTGTAAAAGGATCTGCAGAAACACCAATATCTGAAATGATCAATGAGGCCCGGAAACTGTCTGCATATATTCCTGTTTATCCCTTAAATTTCCCGAATGGCAAGGGGGAAATCAGCCTGGGAACATTTGATCCTGTTATCGATGAATATGCCTTTCCTGAAATGATCTCAACCTGTGAGAATGCGTTGCAGAAAATTCGGAAATCAAACGATAATGTTATGACGAGTGCCCAAATCGTGACTTTTAAAACTTCATTTCGAATCAGAAACTCCAATCATCTGGACACCGCGTTTAAAAATTCACAAATATTCCTGGTTCTGGGATGCAAACTCATCAGAGAAGGCGATTTCATTCACACACATGAATACAGGAATCGGATTCCGGAAGAATCCGAACTGGATCTCATGGTGGCGCAAATGGCTGATGAAATGGAGCGGTCTCAACAGATCGAAACCATGGATGGCGGTTCATATCCGGTTATCGTTCATCCCAAAGCGATGGAACACTTACTGATTCCTCTGGTCCGTGGTTTCAACGGCAGCGTTATCTTTGACGGCAGTTCACCGCTTCGGGACCGATTCGGGGAGCAAATCGCAGACAGCCGGTTTACGCTGATTGATGATCCGACCTGGGAAAAGGGAATGCATTACTATTTAGTGGACGATGAAGGAATCGAAACAGCTCCGAATTATCTGATAAAGAACGGCGTATTAACGTCATGCCTGTTAAATCTGGAATATGCCAATAGATTGCAGCGCGAGCCAACCGGTAACGGCCGGCGGGATCAACTGGCTTCGCCCCCGGGGATAGGTAAATCCAACTGGCGGATAGACCCGGGAGAATCATCATTTCAGGATTTAGTGTCAGGTATCCGGGAGGGATTACTCCTGACCAGTGCCTGGGATATTTTAGTCGGACACGATACTGACGGAGAATTTTCAGGCATTATTCAGACAGGCTTCAAAATTAAAAATGGGAAAATCGGTGGACGGGTTAAAAATATGAGAATCTCCGGTAATGTATACGATATGCTGAAAAATCAAATTGCCGGTATCTCCGCTGAACGCCCGGAATGTTACGGTAATTCATTCCAGTATCCCTATATCTTGTTCAAGGATGTCACCATTACGTGATGATCCAGACGGAAGCGACTGTACAACAAATTTCAAAATCCACCATCACATGCCCGGTATTGTGATCTCCTCCACACAGCGCAGATCTTCGTCCCCATCCATCCAGTTGCTCCAGACTTCCACGGTATAATTTCCCGGAGCCACCCCCGTGATCGTCACTGAAGTGGGGAAATAGCAAAAGCAATAGCATGGTTGGGTGTACACTTCGCTTTCGTAGACCGTGATTACGTTGTTCTGAATGGAAACCTGGATATCGATGGTGTCGATACAGCAGTTGTAAACGGCATCGATGTGATTGATGATGATCTTTCTCTTCTTCACAATGACTTCGCAATGTTCGTTGGGACTCGGTGGATACCCGCTATTACCATAATGGTCGTAGTCCATCTCACACCATTCCCAATCGGTAGTGTAGTAAAGTAAATGTTGAGGAACCGGTAGTTCCAACTGTGCGCACCGGGAACCCAAAACCTGTGCCGATAACATGACCAGAACCGACATCAAAGCTGCCATAATAACTAAACACCTCATTTTCATCCTCCCTTGAACCTAAACTAGCGTTCTTACTAATTATACAAGCAATAGCTACGCCACGTCCATGAAAGATAAATTAATTTCAAGGAGCACGGGGGGGTTCAGAGAGGGGTAACCCGGTTGTTTCATCAACAAATTGCAATTACCGATTTTGACATAATCCTTTGTAAAATTTTCCTTTTCTTTCACTCGTCCATTAATATCAGTGTCCGTTTCTGACAACGCGAAACCCATAGTAGCCCATTTCAGAGTCTCATCCTTACCCATATCTTTATGAAGCATGCTATTTCAAAGAGTTTAGAGATGAAGGTCACCTGAATTCAACGTTCATTTTGCAGAAACCTGGTTCTTTCATGATAGCTCAAAAAAAATTATCCTCCATATCCATGTTTCGCTGAGCAATCTCATAATCAACCAATAACTGTAAGTCTCTCCAGCCTCTCCAGAGCGTTTTTACCCCTGGCGGCCCATCTCTTTTCCTTCCCAGATGCCACCCATTCTACCTATCAGTGCGACAGCTTCTTTTATCGTCAGAGTTTTGTTCGGTCCATCTCGGGTTCGTGTCTTTATTTTCAGAACCTTGAGTTGTACTTCCGTCAGTAATTCTGAAGCAGGCGCTTTAGGGCTGATACGGGAAAAATGCGTTAATCGCAGGAGTTCAAAAGCTACCAGTGTCAATAAGGATAGGATTTTATGATACCTCTCAAGCGTCTCAAATTGAAGATTCTCGATTCGACATCCGCTTTTCAGAACAAAATGAAGCATTTCGATGAGCCAGCGGTATTTGTACTTTCCGATGATATCCAATGCATCGCCTATGTTTTCCACCGGTTCTGTCGTCAAAATAAACCAATCGACTACCTCCCGCGGTTTTATATTTTCGGGGGGATTATCTTCCCGGACATATACAGCTCCCAGTCGGATTTCAGGAAAAACGCTTGTCTTGTTAGGCGGGGCTAAAATGGTCACTTGAGGCACATACCGGATGCTGACAGTTGCTTTTCTTTTCTTCCGGTTTCCTTGTCTCGGCATGTCTATTGTTATTTTTTTGGCAACCTGTTGTGCTAACAAATGATCCCGTAGTTTCCCCTCAGCTTCCTCTACTCTGCGGTTGTATGTCACCCGGGTTATGGCGCCACTACTTTCCGCTTTTATTTTTTCAAAGAACTCAAAAATATCACTCTCTCTATCTCCGATGTATATGGTAGTGGGAACGGCCTCTCCTAATTCATCTGCCAATATTTGATTAGATAAACTTACCGCTTTAAGCCATTTATTGCTTTCTTTCTCCTCGATAGGACGTTTTTGCCGTTCTTTTTTTTCCTTTTCCCTTTCTTTGGGGCTCACTGGCTTTTTGGCTTTCTTTTCCCGGACCCACAACTGTTGATTAAGGATTCCAAGGGGAAGACCCTTCTCAGATATTGCCATTGTTGTATGCAGTAATGCTCCCAGATGATTGGGATAATGGTCAATAGGTCCGAGCTCATCATTTAATTTCTCATGAGAAATCTCCAATACAGTCGTGTCGTTGATTGCGTATATTTTCTTATGCCCTCTACAACATGCTGCTCCTTGCCGGTAAATAGCTTCATCAATCATATCTGACGTGACCCTCTCACTTTCTATAAGCCGGTAAAATCCCTTTGTCTGTCCCCACTTTCCAAACGCTTGCCCAAATGGTACGCCGGGACGACATAGTAGAGTAGAGGTTATAGATATTGTCCTTTTTTTCAATCGATGGTCCGGGAAATTACAATCTGCAAAGATCTCCTTCGCCACTGATCGACTGTCTTCGTAACTGGTGAGTTTTGCCAGCTTCAGATTTTCCACATACCATAATAAATCAGATTAGTACAAAAAGTACAAGCGATATATTATTATCTCATAGACAATGGTTTGGGTCGGGTATTAGTGCGGGTGAAGAAGAATTATCAATACTCAATCAACATCAATTATTTGTGGGTAAAGATGAGATTTCAGAGTGGGGTTCATCGTACCATCGATTTCCGCTTCGGCAATAAGCGGCGGCATAGTTGAATGCACCCCCGCGATTGATCCGCTCAACGCCGGAATCCGGGCCAACCGGATCGATTGCGCTTCCAACGGGATAATCATCATTCCAATCACCGTCATGATCCAGATCGGCAAGATCCAGGGAGTTCGGACCCCGGTAATCCGGATCAATATAGTGGGATGTAAAATGTTGGGATCCATCGTTTTCAAACCAAACTACAGACCCATCGTACGAAGGATACAATCCCTCTTCTGCAACCAAACGATCAATATCATCGTCCTTGTCCAAATCAACCGGCATAATAGCTGTGGGATAAGTGCGGTCTCGGTCTTCTATCAAATTTTCTGTATAGTTATAGTTACCATCATTTTCAAACCAACTTATCTTTGAATTAAAATTATCCACAATCACGATATCTACATCACCATCTTGATCAAGATCTGTTGCGCCCACAATCTGTCCACCAAATAATCTGATGTGACAGGCCTTTTTTTGAATATAACCGGACCATCACTTCCGCTTACTGAAGCGGTAATCAACACGGAAAGGGTGAGCAGGATTATGAATGGCAAAATGACAATCAAATTATTGTTTTTCATTTCAGATTCAACTCCTGAAATGGCAGGCGCTCGAAAGCGCCTGCGGGATTAATGATTCCGGGGTTTCCTGACGGCAGGATTCGGACGACGAGGGTGCCGTCTGGAATGGATCGTGTTTGATCAACAGGTTTCATCATTCCAATTTTTACAATTCATAATTCAGCAATTGGTAAAAAGTGCGTCCCGGTTATTCATCAGTGTTGGGATCTGAGATATCCGATTCAGAACAGCATAACTCATGGGATGCAGAGAGCATAAAGGTCAATCAGGATTTCCCGCACTTGGGAGAGGGTAATATTTTTTTTCTTCACACACCGAAAAAGTTGTGGGTAAAGATGAGCATTGGGAGAGAGCTTCACCATAATCGTCAGTCTCGCCACCCGAATTCCCAGGATTCAATCACGCCCAGCATATCGCTGAGATCAGGTTTCAGGAAGAGGCTGAAAAAATGCAGGCCCGATGCCATTCCCACGTCGGCGGGCCATGGGAAGGTTTCGATGATATCCTTTTCCGTGAATCCCACGGGTACATCCAGAATCTCATAACCCACATCCTGGGTCCAGTCGGGATAGAACCAATATTCACCGTACGCTTCCAGGATCACGGCGAAAGGAATTTGCGTCTGGTCTTCGCCGCTGTAATTGTATATTTCCGTTTTAAGATAACAGTCATCACCGGGATGGAATTCGTGGGACGGCATCTCCAGGCTTGCACCGATATTGGGTTGGTTTTCCCACCAGGCTATCTCGCTGCCAAGGTCTCTGCATGCCAATATATCCAGATCGCCGTCGTTGTCCATGTCAAACAGATCAATGCTTGTCAGGTTCGGAAAAGAAGGTTCCACTACATATTCATTAAATTCATGTCCTCCCTTGTTATGCCACCAAAGAATGCTGAATGTATTCGCGCCAATTACATCTTGAAAATTATCAAAATCTAAATCAACAGAATAAACAAGTTTGGCTTCTTCGAAATGTCTTTTCAGTGAATGCTTAGTGAATGTTTGATTCCCATCATTCTCCCACCATGCAATTTCATTTTGATCACCTGCTGCTACAATAATATCAAGATCTTCATCGTTATCGAGATCTATTGCATGAACAGATCTGGCTTGATTAAAATTCTCAATCAGGATATTTCTTGTTAAGTTGAAGAGTCCATCATTTTCGAACCAGATGATCTCATTTGATTTTGAAGCCGCTGCCAGGAAATCCATATCCCCATCTTGATCCAGATCAATCGCCAAGGGGCTGATTATACCCGTGTAATTTTCGTTAATCAGATATTTTGTGAAATTCTGATTCCCGTCATTGATATACCAGGCAAGATCACTCAATGCCCAGGATCCGGCAATCACATCCATATCACCGTCATGATCCAGATCAGCAATATCCAGGGAGTTCGGACCCCGGCAATCCGAATCGATATAGTGACAGGTAAAATGTTGAGATCCATCATTTTCAAACCAAACTACAGACCCATCGTACGAAGGATACAATCCCTCTTCTGCAACCAAAAGATCAATATCATCATCCTTGTCCAAATCAACCGGCATAATAGCTGTGGGATAAGTGCGGTCTCGGTCTTCTATCAAATTTTCTGTATAGTTATAGTTACCATCATTTTCAAACCAACTTATCTTTGAATTAAAATTCTCCACAATCACGATATCTACATCACCATCTTGATCAAGATCTGTTGCGCCCACACTCTGTCCGCCCAAATAGTCTGATGTGACAGGCCTTTTTTTGAATATAACCGGACTATCGCTTCCGCTTACTGAAGCGGTAATCAACACGGAAAGGGTGATTAGGAATATGAATGGCAAAATGACAATCAAATTATTGTTTTTCATTTCAAATTCAACTCCTGAACGGCAGGCGCTCGAAAGCGCCTGCCGGGATTAATGGTTATTGAAGTGTGAAATGACCGGTACAGTCATTGATAAATACAACTTCCTGTCCGGAATCATCCGTAATCACAAGATCGATACAGCCGTCTTCATTCACGTCTTGAGCCATGATGGATTCCGTGCCCCAGGTAAAAACATTTTCAGCAGTATCGGAGAACAGGCCGTCTTCATCCTTGGACCAGATCACGTTCTCGCCGGTATCCGTTGAAGTTATGATTTCCTGTTTGCCGTCACCGTCGAGATCTGCGGTCACCATCGTCTTCGTGTCACCGGATTCCAGGAATTGTAGTTCCTGGGTATCTCCGTTTTCATCGAGGATCTTAACAAGCGTTCCTTCTGAACTACCGACCACCACATCAGATGTTCCTTTCTGGTCCAGATCATCGGATTTGATCACATTGTTGTCCCCGGGCGGAAACAGCGAGTCGGTTTCATTCATAACAGCAGACCCATCGTTGAAGTATGTTCTCACTTCCGTGGATTCTGCCAGGGCCAGGTCGGGATAACCATCCTTGTTGAAATCGAACAGCGTGAAATCCTTGAGATTTGACGGGAATGCCTGCCCGGCGTCCAGCCATGTATTGTCTTCCTGACCCAAATAGATTATCAACGTGAAATCCTGCGTAAGCATTACCAGATCCATGATGGAATCGAGGTTCATGTCAATGATTGTCGTTTTAATGGGATACGGTTGGGAAGGTAGGTCCGCCAGACATCGGATAGGTTCCGAAAAACAGCCGAGTTGATTCGGGTCATCCAGTTTTGTGTAACATCGGACTGCCACGTACTTTGTGATGCCTTGCACACGAGGTTGGGGCGCTTCCGGTTCAGAATAGGTTCCCACAAGCGTGTAGTTCTCCGGATTCAAGTCGTACCCCCAATACATGGCATAGTTGACGCCGGGAACATCCCGGTCCCATCGCACTATCCACGAACCGCTTTCTCGCTCAATATGCAAGTTGTAGGGGACATCGATATACGAAGCTAAATCCGTGACCGGATCTGAATTGAACTGATTACCGCAAATATCGGTGGCAGTGACGTATATTTCGTATTCATGACACTCCGAAAGATTCCCGATTGTAAATGAATCCATTGTGTTTTCAAGCGTGGCACTCACGCCTTCTTCACCGGTCACCGTATCACGCCAGTGAACAACGAAATTGTCTATGGTGATTGAATCCGCTTGAAACCAGTTTACCTGACAAGTGGTTCGATCCGTGGATGTTGAGGTAATGTACGGAAAATCCGACGAGGACGACTCATGCACCTTAATATACGGCCAGAGATCGCTCTCGTCACCTTCAATATCAACGGCTTTCAAACAGTATACTTTCGGATCAGCAAAGCCTGAAGGTGTGGTTATCCATTCGTTATAAAAATATACGAAATCCCCGCAATCATCGCAGGTATTGAAGCCCGTGAGAAAGATGGGGTTACTATTTGGATCTCGATAATAGTCACCATTTGCTTTACAAATATAGATCTTATCGATTTCCGATCCGTATTGATCGGGGGATACCAGCACCAGCAGTTGGAAAGTGCTTTCCACGCCCACTTTAAGTTGCGTATCCAGATATCCACCGGCCCAGATAATGGGATTATCGCCGGGACCGTTACCTTTCCCCATATCCATCAGCGTACCGGCAAAACTGTTCACCATCCCTTGAATTGGTTGTGTAATCTGAGCGCCTTGAACCTGCTGCATATTTTCAATCCATTCAATTTCACCGGAACCGCCGCCTTCCGGAGGATTATCGGGGTCCGGTTCAACTTCCAGAAAAGGCCAGTGATTCGAATAACTTCCTTCATCATCATAGGCGCCGATACCACACAGATAATTGTCTGCCGGTATTTCAAACTCAGGTGTAAAGAAAGTACTGATTGACCAGATATTGTTTCCTGTATTGATAAATGGAAGTTGTATATCCGGCGGTTGATGCGAATCAACCGGTTCGGGTGTCAGACCAACACGTTCTATACCCACACTGTCACTGGTGGGCGGCACATAAGCCAGCGCGGTCACTACACCACACGTCATACCATCATACAGTTTGATAAAACTGTCACCGTAGCCCCCGAAAGAAATATAGGGTTTGCACATGTATGAAGCTTCGGCGGCAAGATCCGTTTCCGGATCGCAGGTGGTATCGTGATAGACGGCTCTGATGGTGTCGGTTGAATTAACCTGCAATTGATTATGACCGGGACTGCCCGACACAAGTTCAAACCGGCCCGTGAATATGCCGGTATCGGGACCGGTTTCCGTCAAGATATATGCGGTTGCGGGTTGCGCGTCTGAGGAAAGATCAACCGTCAATTCCTGGACACTTGAAAAATTAAAATTCATATCGGCATCCTGAACGGTGACCGTGAATTCCTCATTGCAGTCATATTTGATTTTATCCAGTGATATGGATCCGAGTGTACCCTGTGTCACCGCGCACGTTGTTTCCACTGGATCCAGGTTATGTCCGGTGACGACAATATCGGCTTTAACACCTGCTTCCAATGGTTCCCATAGCCGCACAACCGCCGTGCCGTTTTCAACAATCCCTCTCCCTTTCAATATACTGTTCTGAGATATAGCGATCAAGGCGCCTTCTTCTTCTGAAGAAATGTAAATTTCAGAGGATCCGGCAGAGATTGAATCCGGGAGCGAAGTCTCCTGCAGAGGATGCGGTGTATCCGTTCGCAACATCATTTCGGGATCACCCAGGCAATGAAAAATTTCGCAATGGCGTTGGGTTGTATGAATATCGTAATAAAATCCGAGATAAAATTCAGTGAACAATAGCGCATCACCGAACCGAAACGAGTTGCCAACCGTTTTTTGAATGTAATCCGGATCATATTCGGGGTAGAAACATGTGATCAGACCCCGCGCCATAAGTTCTGTTGGACCAACGCTGCTTAAATCCGAGGGTGCAATAACACCAATAGCACCACCATTGTTCTTCAGGATAAATTCCTCAGCGATACATTCTTGTTCAAACCTGCCGGTGTTACAACTCATTGAAAACACCAATGGTGTCGATGTTGATGTAAGATTATTCCGGATATCTGAAACATCAAGATGCGGCGCTATCCATTGATCAACACTGCCATGACCAATATACAAGGCCAGACCATTGCCCTGGTTCAAGGC
>SWBX01006122.1_pt1 | contig 10349 bp, 6 predicted proteins | sample 4693051 | NCBI WGS metagenome assembly SWBX01 (sample SAMN10267272, study PRJNA491770) | bioreactor metagenome | isolation source: DHS bioreactor inoculated with marine | place: Japan: Omine Ridge, Nankai Trough | reverse complement strand
TCGGTGTTCGTGCATTTCTGCCGGGATCACAGATTGATCTGCGACCGGTGCGAGATCCTGAAAAACTCATCAAACAGACCTTGAGAATGCGGGTCATCAAGCTGAACAAACGCCGGGGTAACATCGTGCTGTCCCGCCGTGTGATTCTGGAAGATGAACGTCGCGATATGAAAGAAAAGACCCTGTCTTCACTCAAAGAAGAAACCATTGTGGAAGGTATCGTCAAAAATATCACGGAATATGGTGCCTTTATTGATCTGGGTGGTATTGACGGACTGCTTCACATTACGGATATGTCATGGGGCCGGATCAATCATCCCAGTGAATTCCTTAAAATTGGAGATGAGATTAAAGTTATGGTCCTGAAATTCGATCAGGAAGCTGAACGGGTCTCATTGGGTCTGAAGCAAACGACTGAAGATCCCTGGCAGGCACTGGAAGAGAAATGCCCCATTGGCAGCAAGGTTTCCGGTAAGATTATCAGTCTCACTGATTACGGTGCTTTTGTGGAATTGGAAGAAGGCGTTGAGGGTCTCGTGCATGTCTCTGAAATGTCCTGGACCCGCCGGGTCCGACACCCCTCAAAAATTGTTTCCATCGGTGACATTGTCGAAGCCGTTGTCCTGAATCTGGACAAAGCAAATAAACGGATCAGCCTGGGTATGAAACAGTGCGAAACGAACCCATGGGCCGTGGTGGAAGAAAAGTATCCTCGGGGTACCCGGGTAATCGGAAATGTCAGAAATCTCACCAATTTCGGCGCTTTTGTGGAATTGGACGAGGGTATTGACGGACTGATTCATATTTCAGATATGTCCTGGACCCGCCGAATCAATCACCCCAGTGAAATGCTTAAAAAGAGTGAAGAAGTCGAGACGATTGTGCTGGATATTGACGTGGATAATGAGAGACTTTCACTGGGCCTGAAACAGCTCAACGAAAATCCCTGGCATGAAGCGGAGAATCGTTTCTTTATCGGAAATAATGTTAAGGGTAAAGTTGTCAGAAATACGGAATTTGGTGCGTTTGTCGAACTCGACGGCGGTATCGAAGGACTTGTTCACATTTCTGAATTAAGCAATGATCGGATTGAAAAGCCGGATGAGGTTTGCCAGCCCGGTGATGAACTCACGATGCAGGTAATCAAGGTTGATGTTGAAGAGCGACGGATTGGATTGTCAGTCCGAGCCTTTAAAGAAGAGATGGAACGCCTTGAAGCAGAAGAGGGAATCGTCGAACAGGAACTCAAAGTGGGACGCTCCACAATGGCCGACGTAATCAACACGGAAGACCTGTTAAGAAATATCGGGTTCAAATCCCCTGATGTCGATGTTAAGGATGAAAAACCCAAGGTAAAGAAGGCGAAAAAAGCGCCTGAAACCGCACCCGAACCCACCCCGACTGAAGATGCCCCTGTTGAAGCAGCACCGGTTCCGGAAAAGGTTGTTGAAAAGGCTGAAAAGGCTGAAAAGGCTGAAAAGGTCGAAAAGGCTGAAAAGGTCGAAGAAGTGGAAGCCGTTGTTGTGAAGCCGTCGAAAACTCCGAAATCAGCACCGGAAGCCACTGTTGGTGATCTGGATCTTGATGCGCAACTCAAAGAAATTGCCTCAGCCAGTGAATTGGACAGTAAGAAAGCCGCACCCGAAGCACCCAAGGCAAAAAAAGAAAAGCCTGCGGATGATGAGACCACGGAAACGGAGATTTCCTGAGCATTGGACGTCGAGTTCACCAGTTCCATTTAAATTGATAGAATAAGCCGGTTCCTGGAACCGGCTTTTTTTCTAGGTGTATAATATTAAGGGACAGTTGATTTTTTTTTAAATCAAGAGAGAATAGAGACATGAAAAGGAATATCCTGCTTGCACCATGGCGAATGAAATATCTGGAAGGTCCGGGAATCCAGGATTGTTTTCTGTGTGAAGCGCTTAAGGCAGAAGAGATGAAAGATCATCTGGTCCTGGTAAAAACTGCCAGGACAGGTATTGTCATGAATCGCTATCCATATAATAACGGTCATGTCATGGTTGTTCCGCGGGAACATGCCTCGAGTCTCACTGAACTGGATCCCGATACTCTCATGGAGATGATGATTTGGGTGCGGAATGCCGAGAGTATTCTGGGATCCGTTTATCAAGCGGATGGATTCAATATTGGAGTGAACATTGGTGCTGCAGCCGGTGCGGGGCTGGCGGATCATCTTCATATCCACGTAATGCCCCGATGGTCCGGTGATACTAATTTCATGACTACCTGCGGAGATGTGCGCGTTGTTCCGGAAGAATTGGCGGTAACATATGCGAAACTTGCACCGTTGTTTGATCGGTGTAAAGGATCCGTGCAGATATGAATCCAGGCTCTGTATTCCGGCGCATTCTTTATGCCGTCCTTGCTATCATTGGGTTGCTGGTCCTGACATATGCCATGCCGGTGTTGCTGCAAAACGTAAAACCAGTGCAGCCGGAGGTTCCCACACCGGAACCTGAATCCACAGAACCGGAGCAGGCGGATATTATTATTCGTCCATTTAAGCGAATAATCACTGATCAGGGCCGGACTGAACTGGAGATCCATGCGGTCCAGGCGGAAATCAACCAGGAAAAAAAGTTATTCACACTGGATACCATCGAACAGATAGTATTCTATGGCGATGATGGCCGGGAAATCACTGTCACGGCGGATGCCGGTCATTGGAATCAGGCGAAACGTTCGGTGTATATCAGCGGGAATGTGAAGTGCTGGATTGCCCAGGGAGAGCATGATCCTGTTGAAATTACTTGCGACTGGATCTCGTATGATTCCGAAAAAAGATTGATTCATGGCGGGGAAGGTGTGTACCTGAAATCCGGCCCTTATGATGGGGAGGGTGAAAGCATTTATATGGATTTGGCGGCCAATACCATTCGACTGCAAGGGAATGCCATCACCCGAATTCGACCTGAGGCTTTGAGTGATTCTCCTGTGGCATTTGATTCCGTCATTGAGATTTCAGCTGACATCATCACATATAATCATGCTATTTCAGTTTTAATGTACGATGGCAACTGCCGGATTGTCAGTGGAACTAATACTATTCATGGTGGACAGATGACCTTTGATTTTGCAAGTGATCAGCGTTTGTCCATTTTTAACGGGGTGACCATGTCCATCAGCATGATACCGGATATCGCCGGACCCCGGAAACCGGTGCGGGTAACGGCGGGGGAGATGAATGTTGAGGTTGAAGCCGGTGAAATTGTGATCCGGCGAGATGTTGCCGCCGTTTTTGGTGACTCAAGATTGACGGCCGATGAGATTCAGTTTCAGATGGATTCAGAATCCAAGGATTTCATCGGAGGAAGTGCTCGAGGAAATGTATTCTATCAACAGGGAGCGGTAACAGCTCGATCGGGTACTGCATTATACAATCCAATAGAAGGACAGTTGATTTTTTCAGATAATGCATCCATCGCCCGGGGTGACACTGATCGAATTCAAGCAGATTTTATCCGGCTGTTCATTGATCGTAAATTTTACATCGCTGACGGGCGTGTGAAGATTCGGTTTGTCCCATCCGGGCAATCGCAGCAGGACCTCACACCGGTACCCGATGGGGATTCATCCGGACTCCCCGGTATGAATGTCATGAAGCCGGTGGATATGGTGTGTCAGCGAGCGGAATTTGATGAAATTACCGGCAGAATGATATTGGATGGAAATGTTCGGGGAACTCAGAAAGATTATACATTCAGCGCCGGTCAGATAACCATGTTTTTTAATCCGGAGAAAAATGAATTATCCACTATGGAAGCGGTGGGCGGTGTGACCCTCTCGGAACAGGATCGTGTGGTTACCGGTGGAAAACTCCGGTATGATGTGACAAAAGACGAAATCGAAATCTGGGAAAAACCCACATTCTGGCAGGGGGAAAATCAGACCCGGGCAGATCGTTTTATCTATAGACCGAACCAGGGTGTACTGGAGCTTATTGGCAATATTGATATGGTGTTTGAAGTACGAGATGCGGAAATTGATGATTCACTTATGGAATCCATCGATTCCGGCGCGGATAATACCGGTGATGCCGAAGCATCTCAAATACGGATCACTGCTCAAATTGGTGAATACAGGGAAAAGGAGCACAAGGCAAACTTCAGTGATACCGTCACCATTGATTGGAAATCATGGAAAATACATTCCGATGCCATGGAAATTGAGTTTGAACCGTCCACCGGGGATATCAGTCATGCCCAGGCTGACGGAAACATTTCCGTGGACCATGAAATGTTCAAAGCTACGGGTGAATCATTGACCTATTTACCGGAACAATCTATAATCATTCTTAGGGGTTCAGATGTTGAGAAATGTAAGATTCAACAGGATGTTCGAGGAACTCAGGGGGATGAAATCACGTTCTATCTGGAGGAAAACCGATTTATTATTGAAAAGGGTGAGTCAATCATCATGCCTTCCGAGTTAACCGGGTCAATTGAATGAACGAGTTGAAGCTTGAATCCCTGGTAAAGTCTTATCGTGGGAAACGCGTTGTTGACAAGGTTTCTCTATTTGTCAGACAGGGCGAGGTCGTCGGATTGCTGGGTCCCAACGGTGCCGGGAAAACGACTTCATTTTATATGATTATCGGTCTGACAAAACCGGATAGCGGACAAGTTCTTCTCAACGGTTTTGATATCGGCAAACTCCCCATGTATCAGCGTGCACAACGTGGTATCGGTTATCTGACACAGGAACCCTCCATTTTTCGCAAATTAACGGTTAAGGAAAATATTAAAGCTGTGCTGGAGACTCTGGATCTGACACCGGATGAGTTCCAACACAAACTCACTTCAGTTTTAAAGGAACTGGGAATAGAAAAAGTTTCGGACCAAAAGGCATTTCTACTCTCCGGTGGGGAACGTCGTCGCGTTGAAATTGCACGGACACTGGTCTGCTCACCGATGTTTATTCTCCTGGATGAACCCTTCGCCGGGATAGACCCGCTGGCTGTGGAAGATATCAAAAACATCGTCAGCCAACTCAAAGAACGTGGCATCGGGGTTCTGATTACTGATCATAATGTCAGGGATATCCTTGAGATTACTGATCGGGCATATATCATTAACGATGGAAAGATTTTCGCCAGCGGCTCCCCGGATGAACTGGCGGCCTCGGAAGAAGTCCGACGCTCGTATCTGGGGGAACGGTTTCAACTTCTTCAAAACACCCAAACACTCGACAACAACCAGTATAATCACGAAAAAGCCTCCATGAAGGGTACACCACAATGATTGGAATGGAACAACGCCTTCAGTTAAAACTTGCAACCAAACTGGTCATGACACCCAATCTTCAACTTGCCATTAAACTGCTTCAGCTTAACAAGATGGAACTGATTGAAGCTGTCAATGCGGAATTACAGGAAAACCCGACGTTTGACCTCGAATCTGTCTCATCGGATCCCGTCACTGCCGGTAATGAAAATACATCACAGGAGCAGCAGAGTGATCTAGCGCCGGGTGCTACTGAAGGTATGAGCCGTGAAGAAAAGAATTCACTGGGGGAGATGGACTGGGATAGTTATTTCGACAATGGTGCCGATTACGGCTATTTCCCAAAAGAAGAAAAAACACCTTTTGCGTATGAAAATATTATTCATACATCCCAGACCCTCATGGAACATCTGCTGTGGCAACTGAGTCTCACCCGTGTCACCCGGGAACAGCAGCAGCTGGCTGTACGAATCATTGGAAATCTCACTGATGATGGCTACCTGAAACAACCTCTGGATGAAATTGCACTCCGGTTGAGTGTCAGTGTTGAAGAAATCCAGGATGTCCTTAAAATCATCCAGGAATTTGATCCGGTAGGTGTGGGTGCACGGGATTTAAGAGAGTGCCTTTTGATTCAGGTGCAAAACTCTGAATTCTATCAACATCCGCTGGCAGAAAGTATCATTCGGGATCATCTTGGTGATATTGAACGAAATACAATCAAGGATATAGCTAAGGTACTTCAAGTGTCGCTTGAAGAGGTTCAAGCTGCGGTTGAATATATCAAAACGCTGGAACCCAAACCCGGTCGTGCTTATGAAACCTCCACAACGCAGTATATTCAACCGGATGTTTATATCTACAAAATTGATGATGAATACCGGATTGTTCTCAATGATCAGGGATTGCCAAAACTGAAAATCAATAAACTGTATCAGCAATATAAGAACAGCGGAGCCGATGCGAAAACCAAGCAGTATGTTGAACAGAAATTCCGGAACGCGTTATGGTTGATTAAAAGTGTTGAACAGCGGCAGAGAACGATATTCAAAGTGGCTGAAAGTATTTTAAAATTTCAGAAATCATTTTTTGAAAAAGGTATCTATGAACTCAGACCACTGGTTTTACGTGATGTTGCTGAGGATATCGAGATGCATGAATCTACTGTGAGTCGGGTATCCACCAACAAGTACATCCATACGCCTCAAGGCGTATTCGAGATCAAGTTTTTTTTCCACAGTGGATTGACATCGCTGGATGGGGAAGACATTTCGTCTATCCGTGTGAAGGAGATGATCAAGAATCTTGTGTTAAATGAAAATCCCCGGTCACCGATGTCTGATCGGGAGATCATGCAGACTATTAAGGATCAGGGAATTAATATTGCACGGCGGACCATTGCCAAGTATCGAGAAGAATTAAAAATTCCACCGTCTAACCGTCGCCGGAGTGCATAATATTCCGGCGTTTGCTCTCTTCAGGAAAGGGGGATATTCAATGCAAACTCAATTCACCGCCCGACACATGGAAATGACAGATGCCATCAAGGCGCATGCTCAGTTGAAACTGGAAAAACTTCAACGGTATATGGATCTTATCGTTGACGCACATGTCATTTTGAGTGTGGAAAAGTACCGGCATAAAGTGGAGGTTAGTGTAAAAGGGAAGGACATAACCGTTGCAGGGACAGAGGTTTCTGAGGATATGTATCTGTCCCTTGACCGGGTTTTCGACAAGATTGAAAAGCAATTGAGGCGGCGGAAAGATCGCAGGGTCTATCAGAAACGGGGAGTCCGATCAGAAAATCTGAATGAACAGGTGTATGATACCGGAGATGATGTGGTTATCGATGACCTCATCGATGCATCGACAATTGTTAAGAATGAAATCGGTGATAAGATTGTCGAATCCGAAGTGGAACTGTCAAAACCCATGGGTTTTGAAGATGCTCTGATGCAGTTCAAACTCATCAATCATGATCTGTTTATATTCAGAAATGCGGATGAAGCCGGCAATCTCAGCGTAATTTACCGGCGTCAGGACGGCGGATTGAGTCATATCCTGACGAAGTAGCACATCACATAGGGGCTGTCAGGTTCCCATAGGGTCGGTAATGAAGGTTTACCGTAAACAATATTGACAAATACCCTCGTTTTGTTGTAAACATTTTGTTCTTAAGGACAGGGTTTGCACAGGATCCTGAATCTATTATTTTTTCAAGGAGTAAGATATATGAACGGAGAAAGGGACTTTTTGTTCACCTCAGAATCAGTTACCGAAGGCCATCCGGATAAAATTGCCGACCAGATTTCAGATTCCATTCTGGATGCAATCATGGCAGATGATCCGATGGGTCGTGTTGCCTGCGAAACTCTGGTTACAACAGGTTTGGCATTTGTTGCCGGAGAGATTTCCACGAAGACCTACGTTGACGTGCCGTCAATTGTTCGTAATACCATCAAGGAAATCGGGTACACCCGGGCGAAATTCGGATTCGATTGCAACACATGTGCCGTTATTAATGCACTGGATGAACAGTCACCCGATATTGCACAGGGTGTGGATACCGGCGGTGCCGGCGATCAGGGTCTGATGTTTGGATACGCTTCCAACGAAACCCCTGAACTCATGCCGATGCCCATTGTTTTCGCGCATAAACTCTGCCGCGAACTGACTAATATCAGAAAAAGCGGGGTTGTGGATTACTTGAGACCCGATGGTAAATCACAGGTCACTATTCAGTATGATGGTGGGAAACCCAAAAGGGTGGAAGCCGTCGTTGTGGCTGCCCAGCACAGTGATTCCGTAGCCACGGAAACCCTCCAGAAAGACCTTAGGGAGCACGTCATTAATAAAGTGATTCCCGCATCCATGCTTGATGCCAATACCAAATACTACATTAATGCAACGGGTCGATTCGTGATCGGCGGTCCCCAGGGTGATGCCGGAGTTACCGGACGAAAAATCATCGTTGATACATACGGTGGCGTAGGATCTCACGGCGGCGGGGCTTTCTCGGGTAAAGATCCGACGAAAGTCGACCGGTCAGGTTCCTATATTGCACGGTATATCGCCAAGAATCTGGTCGCCTCAGGTTTGACTGATGAAGTAGAAGTTCAACTTGCGTATGCCATCGGTGTGGCCGATCCTGTATCCATCATGATCCATGCTCCCCAGGGTGCTAAAGCCACTCAGACAGAAATCGTGAAAGCTGTCCGGGAAATTTTCCCCCTGACACCCAAGGGTATCATTGACCACTTGCAGCTCAGACGACCTATTTATCGCCTGACAGCCGCATATGGTCATTTTGGCCGGAGTGAACCCACCTTTACCTGGGAAAATACCGATAAGGTGAACGATCTGAGGACAATGCTGAAACTCTAAGCATTGATGAATATTGATGAATTCGAGCGAAGCCGTTTTTTACACGGCTTCGCTTTTTTATTTAATACGGGGATCATGAATCGTGGCGCGTCGTAAACTCAAAATTCTCTTCCTCTGGCATATGCATCAACCGTCATACCGGACGGGAACCGAACCGTTTCTTCTGCCCTGGACTCGGCTTCATGCCACCAAAGACTATGCCGGGCTTGCAAATATCTATTCTGAATTGCCTGATGCCCGGGTAACTTTCAATTTCACTCCGGTTCTGTGGGAACAACTCATGGAATACGGGCAGGGTGCGGTGGATAGGGAAATGCTGCTTTCGCTGAAACCCACCCGGGAAATACAGGGAGAAGAAAGGGATTATCTGATCAGGAAGTGTTTTACAGGCAATCCCATCAGTCTGATTAAGCCGTATCGCCGCTATAATGCTTTGTTTGAAAAATTCGGATCCGGTTCATCCCGTGAGTCAGTGGAATTACAGGATATCTCTGATGCTGAATTGCGGGATCTCATTACCTGGCGCGTCCTGGCATGGATGGATCCCGGGGAACGAAATCGTGATGCAGAGCTTTCACGATTGATCGTAAAAGGGGAGATGTTCACAGAAGAGGAGAAGGTTCTGGTTTTCCAGAAAAGTCTGGCTATTATTCGTGGGATCCCGGGTCAATACCGGGATCTGCTTGAAAACGGGACTATTGAAATGGTTACTACACCTTTCTATCATCCCATTCTACCACTCCTGCTGGATTCCCGTTCTGCGGCAGAGGCTCTTCCTGGAATTGAACTGCCAGGCAATTTCAGATTCCGAGAGGATGCTGAATGGCATGTCAGGGCAGCTATTGAACTCCATGAGAATCTGTTCGGTGAAAAACCCCGGGGAATGTGGCCTGCTGAGGGGTCAGTCTCCCGGGAGGCTGCTGCGCTGTTCGCAGGGGAGAGCGTTCAGTGGATTGCCACTGATGAAGATATTCTGGCTGAATCACTGAACATAACATTCAGCCGGGACAGCAAAGGAAGAATTAACCGACCGGATATTCTATACCGACCCTGGTTCTTGAATACGCCTAACGGCCGTTTGAATATATTTTTCCGCGACCATCTCCTGTCGGATCTTCTGGGATTTGAGTATCAACACCGGGATTCAGACCAGAGTGTAATGGATTTTTTATCCCGGCTTCGGAATATCAGAGAACAGACCGAATCAGCCGAGTTTGACCCGCATGTGGCAGTGATTCTGGACGGTGAAAATGCTTGGGAACATTACCCTGACGGCGGGTTTCCATTCTTGAGAAAACTCTTTAAAACACTTACGGAATCAGATGAATTTGAAATGATGACTTTCTCGGATTACCTCTCCGAAGCGTCTGAAAATTCCACTGAACTCACACACCTGAGAGCCGGATCCTGGATTAATGGAAATTTTGGGATCTGGATTGGTAATCCCGAAGAAAACAAAGCCTGGAATGCCATAGATGAAGCGGCTAGAACAATAAATAGTTCACCTTCTAAAGATAATATTTCAGATGAGACCCGGAAGTTCTTGCGGAAAGCCCAGGCGAGTGATGCATTCTGGTGGTATGGTGATGATCATTTTACAGAAGAGAAACCTGAGTTTGATCGGATTTTTCGGAATCATCTCATTCAGGTATACCGATCCCTTGGTCGTCGGATTCCATCCTATTTACAGGGTACGTTGTTGACGGAGCATCCGCGAAA
>SWBX01003543.1_pt1 | contig 10355 bp, 7 predicted proteins | sample 4693051 | NCBI WGS metagenome assembly SWBX01 (sample SAMN10267272, study PRJNA491770) | bioreactor metagenome | isolation source: DHS bioreactor inoculated with marine | place: Japan: Omine Ridge, Nankai Trough | reverse complement strand
GTTGAGGATGATCATTGTCTGCTGGTACAACGACCGGAAACCGGGCTTCTGGGCGGACTTTGGGAATTGCCCAACCTCATGCATGATGAATGCAAACCGGACAAGTTCTGCCGTGAGCACGGTATTGAGATTCAGAACACCCTGGAAACAGTCGTTACGCACACGTATTCCCATTTCAAAGTGATCTACACACTCTGCACTGCCCATCTGTCCAACCCCTGGCGGCAGGATTCGCGGTGGACGGATCATCGATGGGTCGCCATTACCGAACTGGGTTCGCTGCCCCGGCCCGGGGTGATGATCAAGGCACTGAAAATTGCCGGATTGATTTCCTGACCCGCAAAAATACTCCCGAACATGCACACTTGCCAAATCTCTTCATTTTTGCCAGAATATGATTCGTGTCGGCACAAAGGAAGGCCCCCCTGGGTTAGCAGGGGGGATTTTTGAAGAATTGCTGAATAGCAGGTTGTTGGGTAGGATGACGGGAAGTCGTGACTCTTCCCGGAGGAGTTCTATTAAAGATACTCCTGAGAGGACAGAAAAGTTCCACTTTTTTTTTAAAATATGAGTTATCTAAAGCTATTATTTATAACAATCAGTGGTCATGACTATCCTCACTCCAGGGTCAGATGCTACAATATGGCCTCGCAGTTGAAAAAATATGTCGGGGTTGATGCCAGCGTATTATCATTCAGGGATCATTTGAGTAATTTCTCTGAAGTTGAAATGTGGGAATTACGGGATCGGCACCGTGTCTCATTGAATCTGAAAGCCCTTCCCCGTTTACTGACAGCCCGCAACACCATATTTATCATCCAGAAAATTCATTATCATGCCGCAATGCCTTATCTGCTGAATCGTCTGGGTATCCGGAAATATTTTTTTGATTATGATGATTATGATGTGGATCTGACGGTTGCATTCAACCATTCCCGGTTGAACCGGTTTTTCTGGGGCACCGAAGATCCCGGTGAAATGACCCGAAACATCGCATCAAACGCCTTGGGCTGCATCGCCTCCAGCAAATATCTTGTGGACTACCTGAAACAGTTTAATGACGATGTCTGCTATGTCTCCACCGGATGTGATACCAAAAAATTCACGTACACCCGCCGGGACAACCGGGACGGACCCGTTACATTCTTGTGGAATGGGTTGGTTTGGGGTGAAGAAGTCCTGGAAAGCGTCATGGTCATGCTGGAATCGTTTCGCCACGTGGTCGAACAGAACCGGAATGTCCGGTTGAAAATCGTCGGAGCCGGTCAATTAATGCCCCGAGTTGATGAGGCGATCCGGACCCGTTATTCCGACATCAGTTCCTGTATCCAAAGAATTGATTGGGTAAAACCTGATGAGATGCCGGAGATGCTTGCAGAAGCCGATGTCGGCCTTCTCCCCTTCAAAGGAGAAAGTCAATGGATTCAGTCAAAAAGCCCCACAAAACTGTTTGAATACATGGCAACCGGTCTCCCGGTAATCGCCCATGGCGTGGGTGAGGTTCAGCACGTGATCCAGCATGAATCAAGTGGGTTGCTGGCCAATAATGATGATGACTTTGTCCGCTTTATGATCAATCTGGCCGATGATTCCGATTATCGCTTAAAACTTGGCGAAAACGCTCGAAAACGTGTGGAATGGCGATTCTCCATGCCCATGCTTTGCGAACGCATGTACTGGTTTATCCTTTCAACTCTGAAAAAAAAGATGCCCGTAAACAAGAATTCGCTTTCCATCGGGAAATTCCCGGGAACACCCGCATGAAGATCGCTGTTCTGGATATGCTGTTCAACTGGCCGCCCGACGGTGGCGCCCGGGTGGATGTCAAAGAGGTTTTCTCCCGTCTGGCCCAAACCCATGATGTCCATCTGTTTGTTCCCGCCTATGATCTGATTCTCAATCGCGGACAGATCACTGCTGAAACCGGATTCCCCGTTACTTCGATCCCATTCAGTCCATGGAGTTTCAATCGGTGGGGAATCCGGCATAAATTCCGTAAAGCACTGGACAGGTTCAAACCTGATATTGTGTTTGTTACCGATGGATGGCACGTTAAACCCTGGGCGGCGGAAGCCGCTCGAGATTATCCTACGGTAATCCGGTTTTATGCGTATGAGTGTATGTGTCTGAGACAGAATGGTATATTCATGCGCGGCGATCGACCGTGCTACAAATCACATCTTGGAAATTTTTTCACGGAATATCCCGCTTGCAATGCATGTGCAATTAAATCTCTTGTACGACGTAAATTATCTGAATCAGAAGATTTTCTTTTGGAATATCTCAGTGCCGGAACCTTTTTACCCACTTATCCCGCTGCTGTGAAGCGTATGTTGAGACGTGCCCGCCGTGTTATTGTCTATAACGATCTTCAGAAATACTTTGTACAAACCGGTACTGATCAGATCGTCACGATACCCGGTGGTTATAATCCCGATATTTTTCCCCAAAAACCATACAAACCCGGAAAACCGGTCAGGATCGGAATGCCGGGACGAACCAGCGATCCCCATAAAGGATATGTGTTTCTGCGGCAGGTTTTCAGTAAACTCATGGAATACGATCTTGACGAGGAATTTGAATTCTCAATGACCGGGGAGCTGCCACATTGGAATCCGGAAATTCCCGGACTCCGATATACAGGATGGCACACACAGACTCAGCTTTCTGATTTTTACGCAGACATGGATATCATCGTTGTGCCGTCCCTGTGGCAGGAACCCTTCGGCATGGTTGCTCTGGAAGCAATGGCAACGGGGCGACCAGTAGTGGTCTCCAAAGTGGGGGGGCTGCAGAACATTGTTGAGTCGGACAAAACCGGGTATGTTGTCGATCCGACTGATGCCGATGCATGGGCCGGGGTTCTGGCAAAGCTCATCCGATCACCGGAATTAAGAGAAAGCCTGGGGCGGGCCGGAGCGGTCGCTGCGCGCACCCATTATACCTGGGATACAATTGTCGACCGGTATTATGAGCCCCTGCTGAACGAATTAGTCAGTTGACCTTCATCGATTCATCGCCTTGCCAATTCCACCTGAAAAACATAAGATAAGAAATCAATGAGCGAAGCATTGAGTCCGGACGTTGAAAAGTAATCGATTCCAGCAGGTGAAAACATGGCAGTGGTTGTACGATATTTCAATCAGATATTCTCGTACCGGGAACTGATCCTCAATCTCGCCATTAAAGATTTCAAGGTCCGGTACAAAAGTGCCACCCTGGGATTTCTCTGGATGCTCCTGAATCCGGTACTGCAGATGATTGTTCTCTCCGTGGTATTCTCGCTCATTGTCCGGTTCGAAAACCTGGGAGCTCCATACCCGCTCTTTCTGTTGTGCGGTCTGATCCCCTGGAACTTTCTTTCCATGTCCGTCAGTGCCGGATCCCATTCTCTGGTTGAAGAATCCAACCTGGTGAACAAAGTTTATTTTCCCCGTGAGATCATACCCATTTCCACCGTGTTGGGACATTTCATAAATTTTATTACGGCTCTTATTCTCTTTTTTCCCATTCCCCTGTTTATCTGCAAGAGTCTGTCCTGGAGCCTGCTTTTCCTGCCCATCCCCATCATACTGCTGCTGATGTTCACCCTGGCACTGACATCGCTAGTTGCCAATCTCGATGTGTTTTACCGGGACACCCGGTATATTGTGGATGCGCTTATCCTGGTATGGTTTTACGCCACACCTATTTTTTATCCCATTCATGTCATTTATTCCGTCTCCCCCACACTGGCTGGAAAACTGGGACCAATATTCCTGATGAATCCCATGCTGGGATTTATTGAAATGTTCCGATCCATCCTTCTGCTCGGTCAATTCCCGGAACCCATGCACCTGCTGCTGGCAACAGGCTGGATTGGTGTTCTGGGCGCAATCGCTATCTGGCTATACCATAAACGCGGGCCAGTGATGGCGGATTATCTTTAGAGTCGATCCATGGCTATGATTCCCGTTGTCAGTGTAAAAAATATCTCAAAGATATACCGTGTCTATTCCAAGCGGCGCCTGCTGAGCACATCGATGCTGGAAGCCATGGGTTTCGGAACCACGAGCCATGAGATTCGCGCTGCGGATAATTTGAGTTTTGAGATCTATCCCGGTGAGGTTTTGGGAATTATTGGCCGGAACGGATCGGGGAAATCCACTATCCTCAAGGTGATCTCAGGTATTACAAGACAGGATACCGGTACCGTGGATATCAATGGAAACGTCACGAGTCTTCTGGAACTGGGCGCCGGTCTGGAACCGGAACTCACGGGGTACGAAAACATTTTTCTAATGGGATCACTTCTGGGGTTGACCCGGAGTTATCTCCTGGAAAAAAGTGACAGTATCATCACCTTTTCCGGACTTCATACATTTATCAGGGAACCGGTGAAAACCTACTCGTCAGGCATGATGATCCGGCTGGCATTTGCCGTAGCGGCGCATTCCAAACCCCGGCTTCTTATTCTGGACGAGGTGCTGGGCGTGGGTGATCTCGAGTTTCAGAACCGGTGTTTCCAGTTCATTCATCGGAGTATTCAAGCGGGAGTCGCTGTGGTTCTGGTCTCACACGACTTGTCCATTATCGGCAATTTCTGTGACCGGGTGATCTGCCTGGAAAACGGCAAATCCGTCCGGACAGGAAAAGCCAGTGATGTGGTGGAATGGTACGCCCAGAACATCGGTGCAATCAACTGGTTGGCCCGGCTTCAACGGCCCCGGATGATGCTGGCTTTTTACCACGGTAACTTCCACATCATCTCCCAGGGCACCCTGTTGACTTCAACCGATGGATTCTGCCTCCAATTCTGGCGGGAAAGCCATCAGTATTCATCAAAAGAAATCATCTGGATACTCACATCACAGGATCCCACTGGATTCACTGTCCGGGGCCGGTTCCCCAATACAAATCTGACCCTGGAGATCAATCTGCGGCTCCGTGAAGACCGGTATATGGATATTCATTTTTCTTTCGGTAAAGGGTTCAGCGAATATTTTGACCGGATGGAGATTCTCATCACGGTGTCCAGCCGGTACCGTCGCTATTTTACTTCCGACGGATACCGAACGCTTCCTCCCCTGAAAACCCGGAGTTACACCCGGGAATCCATTCTCATGCGGACGTATCCCCGACGGTTCATCGGACTGACAGGATTCGATTCACGGGTGGATATCCCGGGACTCCTGGCAGATTTCAGGAACCTTCCCGACACAGGGAAGTCACAGATTTTTAACGGCTACGCGTTTCTCAAGGGACGGATCATCTCCCGATCCATACCGGCTTCGGATCTCACAGAAATGAATTTCACACTGGCTATGCTGCCGGATCACCAGATGGACGAGTTTTTTGATCAGGAAAGGGATCAGGTCACTCTCAAGGCGGGAAACCTTGAGGTGGGACTCTCTGATTCCACACTCCATTTTACTCTCAATGGTGACCGCCTCACCGGTGTAAAAGGGCTGTTCGCACGATGGGTTGAGGAACGGCGGCATCGTGTAGAATGGGAAGTGTTGACCCTCACGCCTGAATTGCATCTCCGGGCCACGGACAGGAGTCAGCCGGCGGTATACTGCTGGACGTTCCGGGAAGATAACGGCGGAATCAGTTGGACACTTGACGTGGAGATTCTGGCGAACCTCTCGGATCTGACATTTCAGGTTGTGATGGATTTTGCCGGCGATGACGGCGTTTTTAAATCACTGGTCATGGACCCCAAACCGGAGATGGACGAATCCGGGGATAAACATTTTTTCGCACTGGACGAGCGGTGGATGCGAAACGGTAACAAACCCGGCAGACACCGTGTACTGACCGGTACTATGAAACCGCGGGAAAGATCATGAAAGAACAGGCAATACGACTGGACGGAATCGGGAAAAAGTATGTCACCATGTACCGCCGTCGCCTGCGTGATACCGGAGAACGCCGGAAAGAGAGCCGGGAGTTTTGGGCGCTGAAGGATATCACACTGGATATCGCCCGGGGTGAGGTATTCGGGATCATCGGCGCAAACGGTGCTGGAAAAAGTACGCTCCTGAAAATACTTACCAGTGTTACCGCACCGACAGAAGGCAAGTTTGAAATCAACGGTCGACTCAATGCCATGCTGGAGCTGGGTACCGGCTTCCATCCGGAACTCACCGGTATTGAAAATATTTATGTGAGTGCAGCTCTTCATGGGATTTCCCGGGCTGAAACACGGGGGATACTCAATGATATCGTGGCATTCAGCGGAATCGGCGATGCCGTTCACCAATCGGTGAGAACATATTCTTCGGGAATGTATGTCAGACTGGCATTTTCACTGGCCCTGCATTTACGCCCGGATATTCTGCTTCTGGACGAGATTCTGGCCGTGGGTGACGAAGAGTTTCAGAAAAAATGTTTTGATGTGATTCAGGATTTTCAACGCAAAGGCGTGACTATTTTATTAGTTTCCCACGATCTGAAAATGATCTCCATTCTATGCCACCGGGTGCTACTGCTGGATCAAGGCCGGATTTTGGAAATCAGTAATTCACTGTCGGCTATCCGGAGTTACAACCGATGCCGGGCACGGTCCCTGCAATCCGGTCCCACACAACTTCTGTTTTTCGATAAAAGCGTCCATTTACATGCCGGCAGCATGTGGCTCACCGACCGGTTCGGTGTCTATACGTCCTACCGCTCCCATGCCATCTGGTACGACGCCACCTATAGCGACTGGCAGGTGAGTAAACACACCGACACTGTTCTGGTGCTTACTGGAAAATCCCTGACTCAGCCACTGATTCAGGTTTGGCGGTTTGAAGCCCTGGGAAACGGTTATTTTGAGTGGTCTGTTCATTTCAATTTTCTGGAGGAATGTTCCCTGGACCGGATTCAATGCAATGTTATGCTGGACAACCGTTTCCGGTTCTGGGAAGCGGGAACGGAAAGCAGTGAATTCCCAGTGGAATTCGATCCGGAATGCGGCGAAGACTGGACCCGGATGGTCATTACAGGGACAGACACACCCATCTCAGCCCGGTTTAAGGATGATGCCGGTTCATGCAAAGTAACCCTGGAAAGCCAGACGGATAAGGGAGCACTTCTGGTGGTCAATTCCAACCCGGAATACAATAGCCGAGTTCTGCAGTTCATACGAATTCTCCCGACCCGATCCGCTATTGAACCAGGCGAATTCGATATTTTCAAGGGCATCATCCGGGTATTGGTGGAGGACTAGGGGGGCACCGGCAGAAACCCCTTACTTTTCCGGCTCAAGGTATTCCAGAATCTGTTTGCCTTTTTCTTTGAGGGTGTGGGCCAGACGTTCTTTTATTGATGTTCGCTGCACCCTGTGCGCGTCCCATCGGGTATAGGCTTCTTTGAGAATTTCCTGGAGATTTTCCGAGGAGAGTTCTTCCGTCCGGGCCACAGCCGAATCGAATCCGGTGTATGAACTCCAGTCCGTGGAGCAGATATGACCTTTTTCCTCAAGCATATTGTAGTATTTGCTTCCCGGCATAGGCGTGCAGATGGAAAATTGTATGGTTTGCGGATCCATTTCCAGAGCCAGATCAATGGTTTCCCGGGCGGTCTCCCAGGTCTCACCGGGAAGTCCGAAAGTAAATGTCAGATGAAACTGGATGCCCAGATCCCGTGTAATTCCAACATTCTCCACAACTTTCTTCAGGTCAAGATTTTTCCCGGAACCATCAACGATGGACTGATCAGCTGACTCCACACCATACTTGACGCTATACAGGCCGGCATCTCTCATGGCGATCAGAATCTCCCGGTCCATTGTATCCGCCCGAGCCATAATTCCCCAGGGTGTATTAAAGTTTCGTGACTGGAGTTCCCGGCAGAATTCCAGCATCCGTGATTTACCGATATTGAATGTATCATCATCGAAATATATTGATTTGTATCCGTACACATTCACCAGCCATTCCATTTCATCCACGACAGATTTTGGTGAACGCACCCGGTAGCTCTGGCTGCCATATACCAATTGCGGCCAGAGACAAAAAATGCATTGGAACGGGCAGCCTCGACTGGCCCACACCTGAGCGTTGGGCTGCGGGATTCCGCCAACATCATCGTAATATTCCATCATCGGCAATTGGTGGCGGCTGGGCCAGGGCAGGTCATCAAGGTTTTCCAGGAGCGGTCGGGGCGCATTCCGGACGACGGTGCCATCAGCCCTCCGAAAGATCAGCCCGGTAATTCCGGATAGATCCTCTTCCTTTTCAAGACATTGCACCAGTTCCAGAAGAATAAATTCATACTCGCCCTGAAACACGAAATCCACTTCGGGATTATCCGCCATGAAATTGTCTTCCAGCATCAGTTGATTGGGGCCGGACAGTGCAATTTTAACGGTTTTTCCCAGGGATTCCCGAATCGTTTTTACGATGATAAGATCGTCGATAAATGAGGGAGTGGATGTTTCCAGAACAATCATATCCGGTCGATATCTTTGGGTTTTATAGACAAAAAGAGGGAGGGAAATCCGTTCTGCGATGGCATCCAGGATCCGGGGGAAATATCCGTTTTCTTCCAGAACCGCCGCCGCATACGCCATGAAAAATGGGAACGGCATATACCGACTGCATTCGGGTTGCATATGGGGCCACCGGGAACCCGCTCGAACACCATAATATCCCGGTTTCAACCAGGGGGGATTGCCTAGTAATACGCGCATGAAAACCTCCAGAACAAGGCCGCCGACATGACGGCTTTAGCGACCGAGTATAGAGTCAATTGATCCGTCCAGTCAACGCATTGATCGGACAAACTGCATGATTACTTGAATCCATTACTTTGATGCTCATGGCGATATGCTCCTGATTGCTGAGAAAGCAGTTGACACGTCCCCGGGGAAAGATTAGGTTTCATGGAGCAACACGAGGGTTTTTTCATGAAAATATTTTGCCTGAATCCACCGTTTTTAAAACAGTTTTCCCGTGAACAGCGGAGCCCTGCCGTGACCAAGAGCGGGACCATATACTATCCCATGTGGCTGGCCTATGGCGCAGGATCACTCCAAAAAGCCGGGCACGAAGTGCTCCTGGTGGACGGCGTGACCCGGGAATGGACCGAGCAGAATATCGTGGATAAACTCCGGAAATTCAAACCGGCCATGATGGTCATTGCCACGTCCACACCCAGTATCAGCAGCGATTTGAAAATCGGGGAGATGGCCAAAAAGACCATTCCGAACTTGATCACGGTGTTTGTGGGTGTACACGTTTCGGCTGTGCCGGAAAAAACACTAAATTCCAGCGAATCCGCCGACGCCGTTGTCGTGGGAGAATACGATCATACTCTGGTGGATCTGGCATCCAACCTCGGGAAACCACGATCGGAATGGACCACTATTCCCGGCCTGGCATTCCGGCATGGTGACGATATCACCGTCAATGAACCCCGCCCTCCCATAAAAGATCTGGATAACCTGCCCATGCTGGCAAAAGTTTATGAGGAATTTCTGGATTATAAAGATTATTTCTACTCCATTGCCCGACACCCCGAAGTGACACTCATTACCGGTCGTGGCTGCGCACACCACTGCATCTACTGCGTCTATCCCCAAAATATGACCGGTCATAATGTCCGGCACCGGGATATTGAAAAGGTTCTGGATGAGTGGGAATATGTGGAGAAAAATTTCGCAGGCGTCAAAGAGCTTTTCATCGAAGACGACACCATGACTCTGAACAAGGAACGATGTCAGAAACTGATGCAGCGAAAGATTGAGCGAGGGATCCGGATCGGATTCACAGCCAACTCCCGGGCTGATGTTGATTACGAGACCCTGAAATGGCTGAAAAAAGGCGGATGCCGGCTGCTGTGCGTGGGGTTCGAATCCGGTAACCAGGATATTCTGGACAATATGCGGAAAAACCTGAAACTGGATCAAAGCCGTCAGTTCGCCAAAGACGCCAAAAAAGCCGGGATCATGATTCACGGTTGTTTTCTGGTCGGTCTGCCGGGTGAGACAAAAGAAACCCTTGAGGAAACCCTGGAATTTGCCAAGGGACTGAACACCGATACAGCCCAGTTTTTCCCACTCATGGTCTACCCGGGCACCGCCGCATACGACTGGGCAAAGACAGAAGGATACCTGACCACGGAGGATTTCGACTGCTGGCTCACATCAGACGGATTACACGACTGCGTGGTGGAAAAACCGGACCTGTCCAATGCTTATCTGGTGGAGTTTTGCGACCGGGCACGACGGGAATTCTATCTGCGACCCCGGTACATGCTGTTTAAACTCAGGCAGGTGATGTTCCGCCCGGATGAAGCAAAACGCACCTTCAAATCCCTCAAGAAATTTTGGCGATACCTCTTCCTGGGTTCTTTTAAAACCGGGAAGAAATAAAACAAGAAAAAAA
>SWBX01006764.1_pt1 | contig 10386 bp, 10 predicted proteins | sample 4693051 | NCBI WGS metagenome assembly SWBX01 (sample SAMN10267272, study PRJNA491770) | bioreactor metagenome | isolation source: DHS bioreactor inoculated with marine | place: Japan: Omine Ridge, Nankai Trough | reverse complement strand
GGCGCTTATAATGTCCACAAGGGTTTTTTCGAAAGAGCCTGCACCGGCACGCTGTTTTTGGATGAAATCGACAGCCTGAGCCTGTCCGGGCAGGCGAAATTGCTGCGTATCCTTCAGGAGGGCGAGTTTGAGAGAGTGGGCGGCAGACAGGTGATCAAGGCGGACGTCCGGATCATCGCCGCTTCCAACAGACCGCTCAAAGACCTGGTAACGGCCGGCGATTTTCGAAAGGATCTTTTTTACCGGTTAAATATCGTGCCGATCCATATACCGCCTTTGCGGGACAGGCGCGAGGACATTGGCGCATTGGCCGACTATTTTCTCAAGCAATTATCGGATAAATATCAAAAGCCGAAAAAAAGTCTTGGCGAACAGGCTTGGCGCAAAGTGATGCTTTATGACTGGCCCGGCAACGTCCGGGAATTGGAAAACGTCTTCGAACGCGCGTTCCTGTTCACGCGCGGCCCCATCATCGAGGATATCCCTGTCGAGCTTAATGATTCGGACTCAGGCTCTGTCAGCGACGGAAATCTTAATATGATCAAGAAGAAGGTCGCTCGCGAAATTGAAATTAAAATGCTCCAGGATGCGTTAACGAGATTTTCCGGAAACGTGAGCGCGGTTGCACGAGAAATGGAAATCACTCCGCGCGCAGTCCATCAAAAACTGAAAAAACACCATATCGAAGCCGCCGCGTATAGAAACAAATAGACAACCCAGCCTACCGTGCTGCCGTGGTGGCCAGCCCTACGGATTGATGCCCTGATACCGTAAAATGAACAGACACGCAGGGGCGAACCTGTGTGTTCGCCCCTGCCCGACGGTTCGCCTTTGGCCAGGGGTTCTCCGATAACCCGTTGTGCACCGGAAACAGGGCGGACACGTAGGTCCGCCCCTACAATGCATCCATAATGAGGCGCGTCATTCGCGCTCCATCACGACTGGCCAAGCCACATCAGACCTTTTTGACAAACTCCGATTTCAGTTTCATGGCGCCAATGCCGTCGATTTTGCAGTCGATATTATGATCCCCCTCGACCAGGCGGATGTTCTTGACCTTGGTGCCGACCTTGACAACCGATGATGAGCCCTTGACTTTCAGATCCTTGATGACGGTGATGGTATCGCCGTCTTGCAGCACATTGCCGTTGGCATCCTTAACGTCCAGCTCATCGGCGCCGGCTTCGGCTGTCTCATCTTTCGACCATTCATGCGCGCATTCAGGGCAAATATACAGATCGCCGTCTTCGTAAGTGAATTCCGAGCCGCATGCCGGGCATTTGGGGAGGTTACTCATTGCTTTACCTTATTTAAATTGTCTCAACCTTGTGGAATACAAGGCGCAGTGAGGCGGCATGATGCCAGATTCGGGCGTTTATTGTCCACTAAAGCGGGGAAATACGCCCCCCCGCAACTTGTCAAGTCGATTTTTTAATCACCGTTTTGATGACTTCCCTGACATAGGCGTAAATGGCCGGGCAACTGCTCATCCTGGGTCCCGCCACATTCAGGACGTTAATATCATGGCGATTGATGAATTCATGAACGGTCTCCGACGCCCGCTCTCAGGAAAGCTTGGCGGGCGTTTCGGGTCGAATCAATTCGACCCTACAGGTACCTGAATCAATTGTCCGCGCAACATCAGTTCCTTATCTATTTTCAGATGGATAATCATAATTTTTTGCACTGATAACGCCGGGCGTTTAATATCTTTGCCGCCCTCCAGGGCTGACCGGAACAGTCATAAAAAACCCGACGCCCTCAGTTGAACGGGAAAACTAAAAATAATAAATAGACTGCTATACTTTAATATTTCAATACATTATCTACATATAAGAATATATATTAAAAAAAACAGGGTTATTTAAAATCTAAAACGGCATTTAATATTTGTTTGTCGGTAATTATGATGCCGGGCAGATATACCCGAACAAACCACAAGCTCACAATCAGCAACTTGCCTTGCTTGAGTCTCTCAATAATCCTTTGCGTTATAAAAATAAAAACGAGGTAACGGAATGAAATCAGCAAAGCCGAACAACGGTAAAAACAGTTTCCTAAAACAATATGACCAGGCGCCGGCCTATGAAAAGTTTTCATTGGTCAGAAACTGGATGGATAAATCCCCCCTGCCCTTCTTTGAGGAGTTGCGTGCCAAAAAGCCCATTTTTGCAACGGCCAAGGGGACTTTGTTTGCCAAATTCGAAGATGTGGTCGAAATACTGACTTTGCCGTCTGTGTTTACCGTCGGGCTTTATGAGCCAAAGATGGAGGGTTATCTGATGGCGGAGGATGACACGGCGCTGCACATGCGTGAAAAATCCATCATGCAGGCCATGTTGAACCGTGATGATCTGCCGCGGATACGCGACCTGATCGCCGAGCGTTCCCGTGACACGCTGGCCGCCAGCGGCCACCGGATTGAACTGGTGAACAGCTATTGCAGAACCATTCCTACCCTGCTGGTTCAGGAATATTTTGGCCTGGACGGCATCGATCCCGCGAAATTGATTAAATGGTCCTACTGGAGCCAATACGATTCATTTCATAACCAGCCGTTTGATAAAGTGGACGATCCGGATGCCATTCATGCCAACTCATTGCAGGCCCGGGACGAAATCCGTGCGTACCTGGGTGAATTAATCCCCCGGCGCTTGGCACAAATCCAGGCCGGCACAGCCAAGGATGACATCGTCACACGCATGTTGAGCACCCGCTTCCCGGACAGCATTGACTTTCCGATGGACCGGCTGGGCCGCAATATCGGCGGACTGCTTATAGGCGCCGTGGAAACCACCGCGCAGGCCGTCGCCCAGATCATTCAGGAAATACTGCGCCGCCCGGACGTTTTGAAGCTTGCGAAAGCCGCCATTCAGGCGGATGACGTTCAGGCGTTTGACAGCATCGTTTGGGAAGCCTTGCGCTTTAATCCGATTGCGCCTTATTTATTCCGTATCTCCGCCAGTGACTACACCGTGGCGCAAGGCACCGAAAGAGAAACCTTTATTCCCAAAGGCACGATGGTCCTGCCTTTGGTGTTATCGGCCATGTTTGACCCCGACAGGTTTCCGGACCCGTACGAATTCAATCCGGCAAGACCATGGTACAACACTTTCCACTTCGGCTTCGGTTTGCATGAGTGCCTGGGAAAACACATCGGAATGGTCATGATCCCTGAAATGGTCAAACAGGTCATCATGCTCCCCGGCATTCAGGCCGATTCTCCGGCTATCGATTATAAAGAATCCCCGTTTCCGGAGTTTTATCAGGTTTCCTGGGATAACGATAACGATTCCTGCTCGAATATTTTCCAGGTTCTCTAAGAAGGCTTTATCGTATCCGGCTGACCGGAAAGTCGGGCGGACGGCACCTTGCCGACCGCCCGTATCCGCTTTACCGGGCGGCCCCGCACCGGTTCGAATCCCATCCAACACACTCACAACCCGGCGGACCTATCAAGGCCCATCGACCGGTTGAACCGCCGGCATCCGCCGAGGTCACAAAACCAATCGATCTGATGTTGGGGACCATGACCCATGAGCGTACAACTCAATCACACTATCGTCTCGTGCCGCGATCAGCGCGGATCGGCGACGTTTCTGACGGACATCCTCGGATTGCCGGCGCCCAAGTCCTTCGGGCCGTTCCTGGTCGTTGAACTCAGCAACGGTGTCTCGCTCGACTTCCTTGAAACCGGGGGCGAAATTGCCTCGCAGCACTACGCCTTCCTGATCGGTGAAGACGATTTCGAGCCGATCTTCGGCCGCATCCGCGAGCGCGGGCTTGAATACTGGGCCGACCCCGGCCAGCACCAGCCGGGCCAGATTAACCACCGGGACGGCGGCCGCGGCGTGTATTTCGAAGACCCCGACGGCCACCTGCTGGAAATCCTCACCCGTCCTTACGGCAGCGGCTAGGCCGGCGAGCCTCCGGTCTGTCGCCGACACCCTTTTTTATCAACCCTGGAGGTCAGTATGAGCAAAGCGCCCGGGCACCAGAAATGGCCCGACCATAAAGTCCAAGAACAGCACATGGGGCAAAGATTTCAAGTTGATATCAACGGCGAGCTGATCGCGGATTCAGACGACGTGATCCGGGTTGAAGAGGACCAGCACCCGCCCCGCTATTATTTCCCCCGCTCCGACGTCAGGATGGAACTGCTTGAGCGTTCAGCGACAACGACGGAGTGCCCTTTCAAGGGCTCCGCGCATTATTACCATCTCAAGCTGGGCGATGAAACATTCGAGGATGCGGTCTGGACCTATGAAGACCCTTATGAGGAACATTACGGGCTTAAGGACAGGGTCGCCTTCTACAACGACCACTTTCGGGAAATCCATATCGAGGGCGCCTGAAAGATGGCGCCACATAGAAAACGGGGACCAGAACCGGGGTATAGGGCTGTTGCCTGATCCGGGCAATCCTGTCCTGCGAGCATCGCATGTCAGCAAGCGGTTTTCAGCCGGTTCCGTGCTTCCGTGCCAACAGATAATCGGTGAACGCATTCAACTGCCGCAGCATCGGGCTGTGCGGCAGCAAATGACGCACGCTGTAAAGCCGTTGTTTCGCGGACAGCGGTTGCCGTTGCTCCAATAAGCCCAAAATCCCCTGACAGTGCCGGTCAATCAAAAAATCCCGGAAAACCAGCGCCAGTTCGGTTTTTTTCAGATGCAGCGAATATTCCAGGGCGCTAACGCTCTGCCCGGCTTCGTTTTCCCGCCAGGCCTGTATCGCTTTGGCCAGCCAGAACCGGGCGGCCTGCCCGGCGCCGATGATTTTGCCTAAATCCGCGCCGCAGCGGGGACAACGTGCAACGCCGCCCAGGCGGGCCCTGCAGCAGGGGCAGCGCTGCATCAGGATTCCAGATAGTAGATAATGTCTTTCAATTGTTCGACCGGCTCCCGCAGTCCGTCGATATCCCTGGCTTCGATGCACGCTGTTATGGAGCCAATCAAATCGACCATATCCTCCTTGTCCGCGTCGGAGACCTGCTCGAACAAACTTTCGGCCTTAGCCATGACATTGCGCGCCTCCTCGATTTCCGGCGCGGCCGGTTCCTCGAACGGTTCCGCCGCGCCCTGTTCATCCGGACCGGGTTCCAGGTGCCCGAATAACGAGGTGATGCGCTGTCTGGCGGTATCCAGGGTGGTGCTTTCAAAACGCGACAGGGCATTTTTAATCGTGATCGATTTTTCCAGTCCGGTGTCTTTTTCCTGCGCCGACACGTGCAGAATGCCGTTGAGGTCCAGATCCAGGGTCAGCGTTATCACGTTGCCGGCTTCGACATCGCGCAGGCCTTCGATCCGAAACTCGCCGATGCTGATATTGTTCAGGGCATCGGGGTCCTCGCCCTGATAAATCGTGACCTCAACGACTTCCTGGCCATCGTGGGTGGTCATGAAGGCTTCGGTTTTACGGATCGGCAGCACGCTATTCTTGTGGATGATCGGCACATACATGAAGGGATAAGACTGGCCGTTCAGCGTGCCTATGGCACTGGTGCCGTAGGTATAAGGCGTCACATCGACCAGCACCGTATCCACTTGCTGGCCGCCGATCATGGCCGCCTGAATCGCCGCGCCCATGGCCACGCACAAATCGGGATCGACTTCGCCGTGCGGTTCGTAGCCGAATTCATCGAACATGCGTTCCCGGATACAAGGCATGCGTGTGGAACCGCCGACCAGTATGACTTCATCGATATCCGCCACGGTCAGTTTTGCCCCTTTCAGGGCGATATGCACGGCGTCCAGGGTGGCGTTGATGTAATCCTCGATCATCATCTCGTATTCCAGCCTGGACAATTCGAGGGACAAGTGGATGGCCGAGCCTTCATGCTCCAGCAGATACTCTTCTTCAATCCGTGCGTAAGGCTCATCGGAAAGCAGGAGTTTGGCATTTTCCGCGGCCCGGGTGATGCGCGCCATGGCTTTGCTGTGGCCGCGGGCGTCGACATTGTAGGTTTTTTGCAGATGCTTGAGCAGGTGTTCGATGATTTGCTGATCAAAGTCGTCGCCGCCCAGGTGGTTGTCGCCGTGACTGGACAGCACTTCGACAACGCCGGACTGGACGTTGACCACGGACACGTCGAAGGTGCCGCCGCCCAGGTCGTACACCAACATGCGCTTGGCTTCGATCTGGCTGGCGCCATAAGCCAGCGCCGCCGCGGTGGGCTCGTTGATCATGCGCACGACGTCCAGTCCCGCGATTTCGCCGGCCTCGCGCGTGGCTTGCCGCTGGGCGTCGGAAAAATAGGCCGGCACGGTGATGACGGCCTTGCCGACCGGTTGCCCGAGATGCTTTTCGGCGATGGCTTTAAGGCGTTTAAGAATAATGGCGGAAATTTCCTGCGGCGCATAGGACTGGCCCGCCAGGTCCACCTGGATATGTTGCCCCATCAGGCGCTTGATCGATTTAACGGTGCGCTCCGGATAAACCAGGTATTGGTTCCGCGCCGCTTCACCGACCAGAATGCCGCCGTGGTCGTCGATGCCGACAAACGAGGGCAGGATTTTTTTGTCGCCGTCGGCGATTACCCTGACCTTGCCCTGCTCGACAATCGCGACTTCCGAGTTGGTGGTGCCTAAATCGATGCCAATGATGATTTCGTTCATAAGTGTTCCCTAGCGTTGATTTTATTGACTTTAACTTCCGCCAGCCGCAGAACCTGATCCTGGAATAGAAAACCTTTCCGCAGTTCCTCCAGCACGATGCCGTTTTCGAATTTTGGATGATAACCGGTCTCAACAGCCGTCATGGTCACAGGATCCAGCACTTGCCCGACGCAGTCCAGCGGCCGCACCTGATAGCGCTCCAGGAATTGCTCAAAGCGCCTGACCGTCATTTCCTGCCCTTCCCTGAACTGCCTGATAAACCGCACGTCCTGGTCCCTGGAATGTTTGAACAGCGATGCGACCGGCTGGTAGTTGCGCAGCACCTCCAGGCCGGTGGTCAAACGATCGTAGATGTCGACGATATCCAACAGCACGGCGCGCATGATTTGACGTTGCTGCTGTTCCAGCCGCTCGGCATGCCTGGCCAGTTCCGCCGACAGGGCTTTATTGTCTTCCTGCACGGTGGCCAGCGCCGAGCCGAGCGTATCCAGGGTACTCTTGAACTGCCTGGATTCGGCTTTCACTTCGGTTTTCAGGCCCGCCATTTCCGTGAGCAACGTGTTCAGATCGGGCTGTTCCTCGGCGACGAATGGCTCAGGCCGGCTCTGTTCCAGATAAGTGCGGAAGTCTTCGAGTAACTGGTTTGTTTGTGTGTCTGTAGTCATGGTTTTCCGGAATTGGCCAGGGCGTTCAGCAGGGTTTGATCGTCGATGCCGGCGTGCAGCAGCCCGTTAAACTGTTCCGGCCCGATTCGCGGGGGCTGCGCGACAGCAAAGGCCTGGTCGAGCAGCGCCTCGAAATCGGCCTCGGGCGCTGTGAACAGGGCATGGCTCACCCGGCTTTTATGGTCCTTGATCGCTTCATAGGCACTATGAATTGATTGAAACTGTTCCCGGTCGCGATCCGGCGGATTGTCTTTGACTTTGCGCAGATAAGCCTGCTTGATTTCGGCATCGCCGGCATCGGCGGCAACGTTCAGGATCTCATAAGGTGTCTTCATAGCGGCTTACCAGGGTGGTTAAAAGGGGAACCGGCCGGGCTTTTGGTCCGCGTCGAAACAGGCCAGGACATCGTCAACGCTGACATCGATATTGATGCCCAAATCGCCGGCGGCTTTCACTAGCATCAGGGCCGTGAACAAATCAGGGTCCAGCATGATGGCCTGCATGAGTTTGCTGTCATCGCCGACCACGCCGGCCAGCTCCTGAACAAGCCGCTCCGGCGATGTTTTTTTAGCCAAGGCTTCCAGTTTTTTATTGAGCTTATCGAATATCTCATCGGGCAAATGGCCGAACAGTCTATCGAACGGATCTTCGGCGCCCGGCTGTTCATCCGGAGGCAGCAGGCTGTCGAGAAAGCCCAGCCCCATCGAAGGATGCGCTTCATGATAGCGCTTAAGGTAATGGTCAATCAGCACCATGGTGCGATGATCTTTCTCCAGCCGGGCCACTTCACGGTTAGTTTCCAGGCTCAAGATTTGCCCGTAAGAACAGCGTTCGGGGCAGCCAGAGGTCCCGGCATAAACCAGGTAATAGTTCCAGATGGGTTTTTGCCATTTGGCTTGCGCCTCTTTCACGCAATGGCGCAATAACTCGTAATGCCTGATGTCGTCCAGCGTCTCGCACAAGGTTAACAGCAGGGCTTCATCGTAGTCCTGCTGTTGCAGCGACTTTTTCAGGGGCGCCTTGACTTTGTCCAGCGCCTTGTGCAGCCGTTCCAGACTGCCGGCGTCCCGGCCGTACTGTTTTAGTCGCTCGATCAACCGGGCCAGTTCCTGCCCGGATAATAAATAATCCCTGGCGGGCGGCAATTCCCGCAACAGGGTCGCGACGGGCAGATTCGTCAGCTGCGCTTCCATGGCGGCCTGGAAATGCATGTTGACCGGGTCCGTATTGAGCTTGCCCAGCGCCTCGGCGATGAATTGCATGCCTTGCGGCTTGTCCTCGGCGGCAAAACAGAACAGGCCCCGCACCAGTTGCATCTGGAGTGCGTAACTTTTGCCCATTTTCAGGTCTTCCGCCTGCTGGATTTCCTGTTCGACCGCCGGGTATTTTTTGCCTTGTATCAGCTTGCGCGCCCGCGCCAGATGGCAGGCAAACAGCGCTTGCTTGGCAAACGTATTCAAAGGATCGATTTTCAGGATTTTCCGCGCGTACTGGCTGGCTTTTTTATAAGCGTTATCGCGCATGGCCGCCTGGACCGCCAGGGTCAGTACCTCAAGGTCCAGCGGGAATCGGGCGAGGGTGTCATCCAGCCACTGTTTATAGCTTTCGGCGGTATCCGGAGACTGTCCATAATAGTCGAGAGTCCGCAGATAACTGGCCCGGTCGTCAGGGTCGTACAGCAGACTTTCGTTCAGCAACTGGTTTTTCTCCTCGGGATCCGGCTGTTGTTCCGCAAGATGGCGCAATATCAGCGCGATCTTCAAGTCATTGCCGGGGTCGCGTTCCCTGGCCAGGGTCCGGATGCACTGGCGCCAATAATATTCGGCATCGTTGTTTTCCTGCTCGCAGGCCAGCGCCTTCAACCGGTTGTGTTCGAATTCATCGACGGGGCCGAAGAGTTTCTCGAAGTCGCGCTGGCCGGCCGGATACCGGGGCAGCAGCGTAAAACAGAAGCGCCTCGCCGACTCTGGACCGCAAAGCGACCGGTATTGAGCGGCCAGATTGAATTTCAGCTTGTCGGACAGGCGATCCTTGTGCCGGCTTAACTGCTCGATGAAATCGGACTGCTTTTGATCCAGGCCCATGATGTCCCCGATCAGCCCGCGCTGTTGACGATTGAACCTTGCCATTTCCCGGACCAGCGCCCGGCCGTTCAGGGTGCAGGTCCGCAACAGGCCGGCGGTTTGCGCATAGGGCGAGTTTGCCGGGATTTTGTCCAGCAGTGACTGCGCTTCGCCAGGCGAGGCCGGCAACGTGAGCGCCGCTTTCAGCAAGGTGCGGAAATCCCTGAAGGCGGAGCGATAGGGCAATTGTCTTAACGCCTCTTCCGCGCCCGCCGGGTTGTTGTTCTGATAGGCCTGCAACGCCGTCCGCACTATCCCTGAATGCGCCATGAAGTCGGCGTCCTGGGGCAAGGCCTGCTGAAATTCCGGATGCCGGGTGATAATCAGCAAACCCAACAAGGAGGCCAGTCCGGGATAGTCTTTATCCAGCTGCCGGGCCGATAACTGCTGCAGGGCCGACTGGATGTTGGCCGGATTTTTGGTTTGAATCAGCCAGGCAAGGTAATGATCGTATTTTTCGTACGGCGGCTGTGCCTGCTGGCTGTAATTTTCCCACAGCCCCAGCGCCTCCTTATACATGCCTTTGGCGGCAAATGCCGACGCTCTTTGCAGGTAACAGTAAGCCAATTGCTGGCGCCAGTCGCTGTTGTCGGCATCCTTCAGTAATTTTTTATACAGCTCGATCGCTTCCTTGTACTTGCCGGCATCCAGCTGAGACCGGGCCTGGTTTTCAAGATTATTCCCGGCTGAACCGGAAACGGGCATTGGGTTCTTTTTCATGAGTATGATTGTTCTTGCAGGGGCTGATGAACAATGGAAACGGGCCATTATAAAGCATCCTTCTCGTTAGAAAACCTAAGACGCAAAATCAGCATTGATAAATCGAGGTTTAACGCATTTATAAAAATCGGATTGAAACCCGCCGCGGATGATTTTCAACCCTCCAAAACGGCAAATTGTCTATTGGTCGGATAAATTCCGGGACCAAAACCGGTAAGATTGCCAGGGATGGGACTCTTTGCCAGGACGCGCAATTACAAAAAA
>SWBX01001333.1_pt1 | contig 10395 bp, 6 predicted proteins | sample 4693051 | NCBI WGS metagenome assembly SWBX01 (sample SAMN10267272, study PRJNA491770) | bioreactor metagenome | isolation source: DHS bioreactor inoculated with marine | place: Japan: Omine Ridge, Nankai Trough | reverse complement strand
ATCCCCATCTCAATGGCACCTGCTTCCGATCCCGGGATGTGGATGATGTCATTGCTGAAATAACAACACTTCACAATGACTTTGGCGTAACCGAATTCACTTTTGTGGACGGTGTGTTCAATCTGCCGAAGTCACGAGCCGTGGAGATTATCGATAGAATTGCGGCGCTGGAATTTAAGATCACGTGGCGGGCCTGGTTTACTGAAAAGGGTTTTGATCAGTTGTTCGCTGAACGATGCCGGGATACCGGCTGTCCGGAATTCTCGTTTTCTCCCGATGGTTTCAGCCCGGAAACATTGAAAGCCCTGGGGAAAAATATTTCCGTGGCTGATATCGAACGGATTTATCAGATTGCACGGGATACGGATAATATCCGGGTGGCCTTCAATTTTTTCTGGAATCCACCGGATCAGACTCTCGGATCATTTGTTAAAATGCTGATATTCGCGTTAAAATGCAAGTTGACGCTGGGCCGCAAAGCCGGTGGTATTATATTTGGAAATATGCGGATTGAACCGGGAACACCACTCTGGCATCGTGCTGTCGATGATAGTGTTATTTCACCGGAAACAAACCTGCTTCCCTCTGATGTTGACACATTGGAGGGTACGTTTTATTCCAACCCCGGAACACGGTATCTGGATACGGTTTTTCACCTCTACACCCGGATCTGGAGATTAAAACAACGCGTTTCCGGTGCTGGAGGAGAGAAATCATCATGACGTTATCGAACCGATTGACCTTTATTCGACTGTGTATGGCGCCCCTCTTTTTCGGGATGTTCTGGCTCGAAATCTCACTGGCGCAACCCCGGGTGTCACTGGTGATTAATCTCCTGCTTATCGTTCTGGCTGCTATTTCAGAGATAAGTGATGCTCTGGATGGCCGAATTGCCAGGGATCGGAATGAAGTAACCGATTTCGGCAAACTCTTTGACCCTTTTGCGGATTCCGTATCACGATTTACGTTTTTCCTGTGTTTCTGGTGGATCAACCTGTTTCCGGCATGGATGGTAGTGATCCTTTTCTACCGGGATGCATGCATTTCCTTCCTTCGCCTTGTGGTGCGAGGTGAAAACGTCGTGCTGGCTGCCAGGAAGAGTGGAAAAATCAAAGCCGTCTCCCAGAGTATTGCAATTTTTGCCATTCTGGTCGGCCGTGTTATCCAGCATTTTTTCCCGGAATTCCCCCTGAAACCAATCGCCTGGTGGGTGATGCTCTGCGTGGTGATTATCACGGTCCTTTCTTTCATCGACTACCTGCACGCTCATCGCGAAATTATCAGGCAGATAGAAAAATAACGGTCCCGGTCAAAACATGAATTTTCCTGAAAACAGGCATGATTGCACTACCGGCGGTTCTGTGGTGGCTATGGTTTCTTTGGGATGCAGTAAAAACACAGTGGATTCCGAAAAAATTCTGGGTGAAATTCGCCGTGCCGGGGGTCGAATCACCGGAAATCCGGCTGATGCGGGGATAATTATCGTTAATACTTGCGGTTTTCTGCAAGCAGCACGGGACGAAGCCCTGGATACCATCCGGGAAATGGCGGGTTACAGAACCCACGGAAACCTCACGCGCCTGGTCGTGACCGGATGTATGGTGCCGGCGGATCGGCAGGAAATCGAGAATATTCCCGGTGTAGATCTGAGTGTCACGCCGTTTGAACATGAAAAAATTATTCAGTTGATCGCCTCGAATGATTCCCCGCCGGGATCGTGTTCCACATCGGGTCAGGATCATCGGTTGTTCGTTACTCCCCCATCTTATGGATACCTGAAAATCTCAGATGGCTGCGACAATCGCTGCGCTTACTGCCGGATACCTTCTTTGCGAGGCGGATACCGGAGTTTTTCCGAAGCTGCCATTCTTCGGGATGCACAGCGGATTATTGAAACCGGCCGCCGGGAGATTGTCGTCATTTCTCAGGATAATACCCGGTATGGGGAAGATTTTCCGGAGGGTCCGTTTATCGCGGATCTCATGGAAACCCTGGCTGAGCTTCCACACCTGCTCTGGCTGCGACTGATGTACATGTACCCGTCCCGGTTATCCGATGAACTTCTGGATCTCATGGCAGGGCAGCCGAAAATCTGCCGGTACCTCGATATACCACTCCAGCATATCGACTCCCGGATGCTCCGGCGGATGAACCGGTCTTATGATGAGTCATCAATATACCGGTTGATGGATCGTATCCGAACAAAAGTTCCTGGAATCGCTCTTCGCACCACCTTGATGACCGGGTTTCCCGGTGAGGATGAAAGCGGGTTTGAGGCCATGAGGTCCTTTGTTCAGAAAGGGTATCTGGATCATCTGGGTGTGTTTACCTTTTCGCCGGAACCGGGTACACCGGCGTTCACCATGGATGGTCAGGTTCCGTTGGAAACTGCGGAGGTCCGCAGAGATGAACTGATGCAGATCCAGCAGTCGATATCCCTTAAAGCCAATCAGAAGAGAGTGGGGCGCCGTGAGATCGTTCTAGTGGATGAACGGTTGGATAATGGCGGGAACAGTGTGGTGGGGCGGATGGCAAGCCAGGCGCCTGAAGTGGACGGTGTGGTTTATATTGATACGGATATCGCACCGGGGTCGGTTCTGGAAGTGGTGATCACAGATGCCGATCATTATGACTGCCGGGGGATTCCGGTGTCGGCGGATGATCTGAAATGAAATTTTTAACCTGGGTGGCAACGGGAGCGGGCGTGGGATTGATCCCCCTGGCGCCGGGGACATTCGGTACTTTATTGGCAATACCGATCTACTGGGGGTTGATGCTGGGCCTGGATGCCATGGTCGGTGAATCCCCTTTCCGCCTGGTTTTATATGTTTTGGTGATTGTGGGGCTTTTTCTAATTGGCTGCCGTGCGGCTGATGAGGCTGAGGATTATTTCTCGAAAAAGGATCCGGGACAGGTTGTGATTGATGAGATTGCCGGTTATCTCACGGCAATGACTGCACTCCCGCTGTCCCCGTCCTGGGTGATTGCCGGATTTCTGTTGTTCCGCATATTCGATATTTTCAAAATTTGGCCGGCCAATATCATGGAACAGAGATTTTCCGGTGGGTTAGGCATTATGATTGACGATATTGTATCGGGAATTCAGGTGGCGCTTATACTGAATATTTTTCATGTGTTTCTTTGAAATTTGTCAGAAAAAGTTCAATCGTTTAAACTGTTTATGATGAAGTTGTATGTTGGTTTCAGGCAATCGGGATTGAGAAGAAGGGTAGATTTGTATTTTTCCACCAGAGATAATCCTGTGGAAAGACTTGACAATGCAAATTGCCTTGGATTAAAGTCCCGAAGTCTAATTATTTTTTTTTAAGCAGGAGTTAGGTGATTATGAACAGAAATTTAAAACTGGTAAGTATTCTTCTCGTGGCTCTGTTCGTTGTCGGTTCAATGCTGCCGGTCCAGGCCGGCACCAAAGGGCGGTTGATCGTCAAAATTACAGATGGAAATACGGGGGATCCTCTCTCCGATGTGGCCATTAAACTGGTGAGTGAAAAATCCGCTGCCCGGATTTACGATATGGAAACCAATAAAAAAGGGAAAGCGATGATTTCGGGTCTTGACCCGGATAATTATACCTACACCGCGGTCAAAGAGGGCTACCTGACCCTGAAAGGCAGTGTTAAGCTGCGTATCGGTTTCAAGACCGAGGCTGACTGGAAAATGCTGACCATTGAGGATGCCAAGGAAAAGCAAATTGCGGGTGCTCTGGAAAAAATGACTGAAGAGGAACGGAATCAGTATCAGGCCATGGATGAGCACAATAAGGGAATGGATGCTTATGAAAAAGATGATATTCCTGTAGCTAAAGCATCTTTCCTGAAAGCCATTGAGCTGTGGCCGGATATATCCTATCTTGAATATCTTCTTCTGGGTCAGTTTGCATGGAACGATAAAGATGTCGACGGAGCGATCCTTTATCTGGATAAAGCACTGGAATTGCTGGAAAGCGATCTGGTAAAAGCCGGGGAACTGGAAAAAGTCCTGGAAACGGCTGAACCGGGTACTGAAGAAACTCTGAAACTGGAAGAAGAAGCCAGCGGTTATGATATAGAAGGTTTAAAAGCCAGTCGAGTAGATATCTATCGATTACTGGGCGCTTCCTATATGATCAAGGAAGATTATCCCAAGGTAAAAGAGATCTGGGGTGTTCTTGTTGCCGAGGCTCCGGATCAGAATATTTTATTTAACCTGGCCAATATCGGGATCAAGGAAAAAAACTATAAATATGCTATTCAGAATCTGGATATCTGTTGTAAGAGTTTTCCTGATTATGCGGATGCGCAAATGCTTCTCGGGGATTTGTATATTCAAGAAAATGATTATTCCAATGCCCTGAAAGCTTATAAAAACTACCTTGCAATCCTGGAAAAAAGTGAAAATGTGAGTCCGGAAACGTTGAAAAATGCAAAAGATACTGTAAAACTCTTGAAAGAGATGCAGAAAAAGAAGTAATATACGCCTTTAAATCCCGCAAGGGTTTAATTTTTGAGAAAGAAATTAATTGTTCAGAAGCGGGTGCTACTAGTAATCTTTAACGAGTGAGGAGGTTGGAACATTATGCACCTTCAAAGAATTTTCACATTGGGCTTGATTGCCCTACTCATCGCATCCGGTACGGCTTACGCCGGCGTGACAGGGGTCATCGCAGGAAAAATAGCTGATGCCGATGGAAATGCGATTCCCGGTGTTACCGTAAGTGTTTACGGTGCACAGTTACCCGGTGTCCGTATGGATACGACCAGCGCCACCGGAACCTATCGTATGCCTGAGCTGCCCCCCGGTGTTTACACCGTCAAAGCAGAACTCATGGGCATGAAAACTGTCGAAAGACCGAATGTCAAAGTGTCTCTGAACAGCACGACACGAATCAATGTGGGCATGGAAATGGCTCCATTTGAGGAAACCGTTGTTGTTACGGGTTCCAGTCCGGTCCTCGATGTCAAATCCACTACAGTAAAAGCCACGATTGAACGTGATGTGACAGAGCGTCTGCCGGGTTCCGACAGCCTCTTCGCAGCATTCAGCATGGCGGGTGGTATTACCGGTGGCGGAAACGTTCGGGTGCACGGCGGTTCTTTCACGGACAACGTCTATCTTTTCGATGGTGTTGACACCACTGATCCCATGACGAACACATTTGGCGCCAACCTGAATGCTGATGCAATTCAGGAAGTCGAAGTTCAGACCGGTGGATTCACCGCAGAATACGGCCGCTCAATGGGTGGTATCGTTAATGCCGTTACCCGCTCTGGTGGTAACGATTTCCACATGATATGGCGTGAAAAATACGTCAACGAATCATGGCAGGCCGATGTCGATGAAGATCACAGTGCGTATGAAGGCACATCCAAATACTGGGATCACACCTTCACTGCTGACGGACCTATCCTTAAAGACAAACTCTGGTGGATGTTTTCGGTTAACTACAACAAACAAGAAGGTACGACAAAGGCGATTGATGGATTCGGCGCTGACTGGGAAGCCGGTGAGACCACGGATGTCAGCACTGATTCTGAATTCTTGCTGCCTTATTTCAAACTGACTTACCAGATCAACCAGGATCATAAGTTTGTTGTCAATTATTCCGGTGAAGTGGCAACCATTAACGGCATCGGTGACGGACAATACAACTCTCAAGAAACTTTCCGCAAACAGGAACAAGGCGGTCCGTTTTATTCAATGGAATATACCTGGCTGGTCAATCGAGAATTCTACGTGATCGGAAGAGCCGGCGTTTCGCTGGGCTACCTTAACAGCACGCCCTATGACACGAGTGGTGACCCTTATTTTTATGATACGTACTCACAAACGGGCTACAATGGCTCCGGTTCATTTTCTGAAGATGAACGTTCCAAATACCAGGGAAGTATTGTTGGTAACTATTTCCTTGACGACATGATGGGTTCTCATGAAATCAAAGCCGGTTTTGAAAAGCACTATCTGAAAACCGAGGATCATACAGAATTCCCCGGTGGTCCGACCTACAAGATCAATTACGATGACTGGTCTTATGGGGATCGTAATGTTCCATTGGCCTATACTGATCCGACCCATGCCACAGATTCATCTCTATCCGGTCACTATTTCGGATTCTTCCTTCAGGATGACTGGTCGGTCACCGATGCCATTACCGTGAACCTGGGTGTCCGCTGGGAAAAATCCTGGTTCAAAAACAACGATGGCGAGACAGCTGTTGCTGCGTGGGCATGGGGTGACTGGAACGCCAGTGATTATTTCTCAGTCGATGCCAATGGTGAACGGGATTACAAAAAATCCGATATGGATATGGGCAATATGATTGCTCCCCGTATTGGCGTCAATTGGGATATTTTCGGCGACGGAAAACTGGCGGCTCGGGCATATTACGGCCGTTTTTACAATCCTTTTGATTTGTTTATTCCTTGGATGTTCCAGCCGTTTTCAGCCGATGTTACTGCCAGCGCAGACCAGACTTATGTCGGACCCGATTGGAATGATGCCGATGGCGATGGTGTACCTGATGACGATTATTTCTATGATGATGCTAACTGGGAAACATATCGTGAGTCCCAGGCTGGAGATACCAACTTCATTGATGCGAATATCAAACCGGAATATACTGACGAGATCAGTGCCGGTCTGCAGTGGGAATTCATGGATAACTTCTCTATTGGATACCAGTACACAAGTCGTGAAACAAGAGATATTGTAGAAGATGTTGGTTTGTTTTTTGACGAAGACGGTAATGTGACCTGGACCTATCTTGGCGGTGTCAACTGGGAAGATCCCGACAATCCGTTTTTTGACGGTGACAACCCCCATTATGACCGTGATCCGCTCTACGATCCGGACTATGAGACTGGAGAGAAAGAGGGCACCAACGAATACTACAAACATCTCTACTGGGTGACCAATGTCGATGGAAAAAGATCCTATTGGGGTCATGAAATCAATGCTGTTGCCCGGATGAAACATTTCGATCTCCAAGCCAGCTACACATACTCCCAGGCAAAGGGTGTTGTTATTGAAACCCAGGATAATGGTGGTGTTGGCTCCACTGGTGTTACACAGTTCTCCGGACAGTTTGATACACCCGGAACTACGGATAATGTCTATGGTGAACTTCCCTGGTCCTGCCGTCATTACTTGAAGATCGCGGGTTCTGCCCATTACCAGTTCTTCGATTTCTACGAATTGTCCTTCGGCGTCAGCGGATTTATCAGGAGCGGTTATCATTATTCCAAACTCACCAGTCCGCCTTGGACCTACGACCATAACGATCCCACAAATGATATCGATGATCCCGACAGCTGGACCGGAATTCCCCCATATATCTCTCAGAAATGGTACTTCATGGAACCCCGGGGACAGAATGAACTCCCCACCGTAAGTATCTGGGATATTTCCATTCAGAACACCATTGATACCAATAAATGGTTTGGAAAATATGGTCCAAGTCTCACCGTTATCGGCGATGTCTTCAATGTGTTTGACAACCAGGCTGTCGTTTCCAGAACGTCCACCCACAACCGTAATAAACCGGGAAAATGGGGTAATGACAATGGATGGGCAAGTCCGAGAAGTTACCGGGTGACATTGAAGGTGACTATCTAGCAAGTTGTTTTTTGATCTGAATTGATACAGGGCTCCCCATCGGGAGCCCTGTTTTTTTATCTACCCGGTCCGGTTTCAGCCGGATCGGGTATTTTTTTATCATGAAACTTGATGGCGACATAAAATAAGTGTTATAGTGATAATGATCAAAGGGTTTAATGGGATTACAAGAGGGTGATGTCATGGGAAAAAGAGTAAACGGAAAAAATAGATGGGTATCAACCGGTTTGACAGGTGTGATCCTCTGTATGGTGATCGGCACGGTCCATGCCGATATTGCTCGGGATAACTTTCATGCGGTTCTGATCAACGGTGGCGGTAATGCGTCTTTAAACCATGAATATTATCGTAACGATCTGGTTTTTATGCACACTACCCTGAAAGAAAACTATGAATATGATCCTTCCCGAATGCATATTCTATGTTCCGACGGGACGGATCCGGCTGCTGATCAAAGCAGCGGAGTGAATTCAAATCCTGATCTGGATGGTGACGGCACAACGGATGTTGACTACGCTGCTACACAGGCAAACCTGGAATTGGTATTCAACCAGTTGGCACTTTCATTGGACAGTGAAGACGAACTCTTTATATTCATTACATCCCCCTTTGTTAACGGATCCAACGCCGATGTACATCTCTGGGGGGACACCATGTCGGCCATTGAGTTCAACGCACTTCTGACCCCTTTGAATAATGTTACGGTTGTTCTGACCTGGGTAACGGATAATTCCAGTAATTTCCTGGACCTGATTTCAGCTGATATCGAACTGGGCGCTACCAGTCTGGGTGAATTTGCCGGAATATGTGAAACCGAGGGTAATTACCATGAATTCTCGTACTATCTTATATCGGCGTTGAACTGGAGTGAGCCCGGCGGCGAAATCGTTGATCCCGATCTGAACTATGATGCCATCTGTACATTCCTGGAAGCATTTCTGTATGTGGAAGAGATGATGAGTACCGGGGAAACGCCTATTCTTACGGGAGGTGGTCTGGCCATTTATGTTTCGCTGTTTACACCGCCAAATATACAAATTCAAAGGTGTCATGAAGAGATCTATTCTGAGACGGTGCATTTTTACCTGATACCAAAACTGGAACGGGCGGATGTGGTATTCATTCTGGACATCACCAGCAGTATGGGTGATGAGCTTGCCGTGGTGCGGGATAATGTTACGGCAGTCGTGGAATCACTTTCTGAGCATATAAATGATCTACGGTTTGCATTGGTCACAATGGCGGATTATCCCGGGAGTTATGATTATTGTGATTATTCAAACACCTATGGATTTGACGGAGATATCCCGTATCAAAGGAATCTTACGTTCACAACATCCGTCACGGCGCTGGAAGGGGCACTGGATGATATAACCCTGCAGAACGGGGGAGACGGTCCGGAATCATATGCCCGGGCCATGTATGAGATCACCGTGGATCCGTATCTTGATTTCCGTCAGTTTGCGCGGAAAATCGTCATTGTTATCGGGGATAATATTCCCCATGATTGCGATCTGAATGAAGAAATGACAAAGGGATCACATACTTTAAATCCCCTTTTAGGGAACCCCGGAGATCGTGATATTTTTTCAACTGGCCGGGATCCCGGTCGGGACATGGTGCTGGGGACCTCGGATGATCTGGATTTCCATGATATTCTTCAGCGGTTTATGACCCGGAATATGGCGTTGCTCAGTATTCACAGTGGGGTTTATCCGGAATACTGGGAGTATTGGGCGTCACTGACCGGAGGTGCGGCATTCCAACTGGGAGAAGCCTCTCAAATACCGGCTGCCATCGATCAACTCGTGTATCAAACCGCATCACATCTCGAAACGCTGCGATTACAGTTGTACAATCCGGATAATGAGTTTCTATCTGTGGTGACTCCAGCGTTATTGCAGGGAGTTGATCTTCCTACCCATGTGTTTTTTGATGTGGACTGGACCATTCCTCCCGGTACTTTGTGCGGAGATTATCCTGACTACCTGATTGCCGTAGCAGACGATGCGATCTACGGATATCAGCAAGTGATGGTGAGTGTGCCTGAAGATATATGTGACTGTCCCGTAACACCGACACCGTCTCCAACGCCCACCATCACCCCGACACCCACCCGGACCCCTCTTTTCACCCCGACTCCGACTCCGCCGGTATCACCATCACCCACCCGGACGGCTACGCCGACACGATCCCCGACTCCGGCGCCAACTAGCAATTGTTCAGTAACCGGTACAAATATTCTCATGCCCTCAACTTACTATCGCCCCGGGGATCTTTGTTACTGTTATGTTGAGGTTTGTAATATGGAAGGCGGGCGATTGACCGGATATCCATTGTTTGTTGTTCTCGATGTGTTTGGCGCTTACTTTTTCGCCCCCAGTTTTTCTCAATCCATGGACAACTACCTTTCCCTTTACCCATTTTTTGATGTGGGTCAGACCGATGTCACAGTGATTTGGGAGTTTTCCTGGCCACCCGGTGCAGGATCCGTAAATGGGGTTCAATGGATTTCAGGAATCCTGAATCCTGAGATTACTGAAATCATTGGTGAATTTGATACGTTCACGTTCGGATGGGGCGTGTAAGGTCCGTTCCCCGTTCCCCGTTCCCCGTTGCCGGTACCTGTCATCCTGAGCGGAGTCGAAGGATGAACAGGCATGTTCCATTTCCGGTTGAGATACTTTTCTAAGCCCTTCGACTCCGCTCAGGGTGACCAACTCAGGGTGACCAACTCAGGGTGACCAACTCAGGGTGACCAACTCAGGGTGACCAACTCAGGGT
>SWBX01003612.1_pt1 | contig 10438 bp, 10 predicted proteins | sample 4693051 | NCBI WGS metagenome assembly SWBX01 (sample SAMN10267272, study PRJNA491770) | bioreactor metagenome | isolation source: DHS bioreactor inoculated with marine | place: Japan: Omine Ridge, Nankai Trough | reverse complement strand
CAAGGATTATTTTGAGGACAGGTCCATCTTCCTCCCATTCCATTTTATCGAGCCATTCCCATATGAATGCGTGTGTCAGGGCTTCATCCTCGATTGAAATGTGTGCGGCGGGCATTGCATAAGCCAGGTTCCCCTTTATCTGAAGGTTTTGACTCACAGGTGGTGTTGAACTGTAAATTTTCATCGAGTGAAACGATAACCGTCTGGGTTTCGTATCAAAGAGGAATTCAATACAGGCATCATATTTTATCCATAAATCAGGGTTTCGGATATCATTGGAGGAGAGTCCTAACTTAGTGGCAGAACACCCACTGGTCTTCGTGAATTTCAATGTAACATCAACGAATCCTTCCTGCCCGGGAAGTAGGATCTGCGGATAGACAGAAACCTTTTTGATATAACTTCAGCCTGGATTGAATTTAGGTTTACCCATCTCAAGGTTACCGGTCCCTGTGTTCCGGAAGGTGAATGAGTGTGTCATTTCTGAGGGTGCCAGGATTGTTCCCAGATCAAAATGCCGTTTGTTTACAGTGATTTGCGGACCCAGTCGCATCGCTGAAGCAGCACCGGTCTTCATCACTACATGCGTGTCGTTTTGTCCGGGAGTGATTTGCGGAGCCTGCGAAGCAGCATTGGTCTTCATCACTACATGCGCGTCGTTTTGTCCGGGAGCGATCAGTTCCGGATTGGCAGACCAAAATACCATCCATGCAATACTGATAATAATGAATACGAAGAATACTACTTTCATTTAAATTCCATCCGGTCCAACCTCTGTTCAAAATTCCTTTTTTAATTACACCCAAGGACGTGAGAATGTTCCAAATCAGGGATTTCCTCCAATAGCCGTTCGAAGTAGTCTTCACCCAGGAAGACGCCATTCTCCATAGGTTTCCGGTTCAGCACATAACCCTTGATGGCAAACTCTCGCAGAACACTTGTTGTCCACTGTCGAAACTGGGTGGCACGTCGGGAGTTAACCCGATACCCCACTGAGATGACGGCATCGAGATTGAAATAATTGAGGTTGCGGGTGACTTCCCGGCTGCCCTCTCCACCGCTCTGTGAGGTGAATATCAAGAACTCTGCCGTTGAATTGCGGATCAAGTGTTTTTTGCCATCTGTTCTAGTCATAACTCACTGGCTCTGTTCAAGATGACATCGAAGTTTGAGCATGCGAAACTCATTGAGTAAGTTTGCGGTTATTTCCTGAAAAATTTAACGTCATGCACAAAATCCGGTGAAATTAGTCACCTCTCTATCGACTGCAGCGGCAGTTAACGTTCAGACTACGCAGCACAGAAAAAGGAGTTAATAATGATTCAGAGAAAACAGATTATCATGATAGCAGCCATCATCACATTATGCATGGTATCGAATTTCAGCTGTTCGGCGGCGATCTTTCGCGTGCCGTCGGAACATCCCACTATCGGTGCGGGTATCTCGGCAGCGTCCGCCGGGGACACGGTGCTTGTGGCGGATGGGACGTATACGGGACCCGGGAATAAAGCTTTGATCTTTTCGGCCAAGACCGTGATGTCGGAGAACGGTCCGCAGAGCTGTATCATTGATTGTGAGGGAAACGGACGCGGTTTCACATTCGACAGTTGCAACCGTAATACAAGTCTTCAGGGGTTCTGGATTAAAAATGGCAGAGTCCAATCTGAAGGCTATGAAGACATTGGCAGTGGGATTTCCTGTTATGATGCGTCGCCAACGATCATGGATTGTATCATTACCGGCTGCAGGACATATGATGATGATTGGGCAGGCGCCGTCTCCAGTTATGAAGGAAGTCCGGAGTTGATTAACTGCCTGATTGTAAACAACGGTGACAATGGCATTTGCGGCGTGTTCAGCTATACGAAACTTAAAAATTGCACCGTTGCGGATAACGGTGAATACGGCGCATGGCTTTATTTCGAAACAGGGATGAGCCTGACTAACAGCATCATGCGCGGTGGGATGGCCTATTGTGAGTCATGGGCAATCGATTCAATTAACTCCACAACGTCCGACCCAAACTTTGCATCAGGTCCATATGGAGACTATTACTTGAGTTCCAGCAGTTCATGTGTGGATGGCGGCAGGGACCTTAGCTCGGAAATATGCATTAGAGGCATGTGCCTGGACAGTTTGACGACCCAGCAGAATCAAACTCCGGATCAGGGAATCGTCGATATCGGATTCCATTACCGAGTATCGGAATCTTATGAAACGCCCACGCCGACACAAACGCCCACGCCGACAACGACAGCGACACCAAACCCCGAACCGTTTGAAGGTGTGGAAATGATTCTGAACAAGGCGATTTACACGGCCGGCGATGCGTTCAAACTCCGGGCGTTTTACGGAAGCGGCGAACGGGACGCGTCAGCACATCTCTACATCCTTCTGGAAGCAGGCGACATCTTTCTGTTCTGGCCTGAATGGACGGGTGAACCGATGTTTGAGACCGTTGAAATGACGGCGAATGATCCCAGTTACCGGTTTATCCTGGATTTCACATGGCCGGAGGGCGATTACGGGTCTGTTGACGGTCTGAGGTTCTGGGGCGCTCTGATTGAACCGGACGCCATGCAGGTTATGGGCCGGATTGGAATGGTTGAGTTCGGGTACCGTTAAAGAATTTTGTCTCCAATGGAATTATCGAAAGAAATGCAATGGGAACGTTATCCAGGTACGATTTGACGACGCGTTCGAGCGAATCCGGAGTCTATTTGAGTGGTTTTCAGAGCATCGTAGAGACTGAAAATCATTGTCTGAAAAGTGTTGTATCGGATTCAGAGAGAGGGGTTAGTCTCGACCTTAGAATCTTCTTATCAGTGCAATACTTATTAAAAGCAATAAAATAAAAATCCCCAATTGACTTAAGGTAGGTGTATAATAATGTTTGTCAAATTTAGCCAGAAATATATCGGAACCACCAGCGCTTATCAAAGGACCCGATCCGAAATTTATTGAACCTGCGAAAACGCCCAATAGAATAATATTATTAAGATTGTCACAAGCTAAGCTAATTCCACCCTGATAATCGGAATCTCCGTATTGATTGCTCCAAACATGTGTCCCCATGCTATCAAATTTTGCTAAAAATACATCGCAGGCACCTGTACTCATTAGCGGATTATTTCCGAAATTCAGGGGACCGAAAAATAATCCTGTGATAATTATACTGTCTGAGCTGTCAACATAAATACCGTAAGAAACCTCATCGCTCCAATCTCCGTACCTCGAACTCCAAATGCAATTTCCCATACTGTCAAATTTTACAAGGTAAATATCATAACTTCCATCAGTGCTCGTAAGGGGATCACCACCAAAATCAACTGTGCCAACAAATTCTCCAGTTATTATTATATTTTCTGAACTGTCGACCGCCATAATTCTGCATTTCTGTGAACTCGAATCGCCAAACTTTTTGCTCCAGAGATGGTTCCCCGATGCATCAAATGTTGCCAGAAATATATCAGTTCCTCCTGAACTTGTAAGAACTCCACCGCCAAAATCGACACTTCCGTCGAATCCACCCGTCATATAAACGTGACCTACACTATCTGTGACAACGCATAATCCTTCTTGGGAACTCGACTCACCAAAACTATGACTCCATTGATGATTTCCTGTTGCATCAAATTTTGCTAAGAAAATATCATAACCACCAGCGCTTGTCAGAGGGCTCCCGCCAAAATCAACCATATACTGAAAATGTCCTGTTATTAGTATATTATCAAAAATATCAACTGCAATACTGTATCCTTTTTGAGAATCCAGATCGCCAAATTTCTTACTCCATATGTGATTTCCAGAAGAATCAAACTTGGCGAGAAAGATGTCAGCTGGGTCTGCACTGATAAGAGATCCGCCACCCAAATCGATTGTTCCATCAAAGTATCCAACAATAATGATGTTGTTTAGACTGTCAATAGCGAGGCCTGTTCCATTTTGATCCGACGAATCGCCAAATGATTTACTCCATTGATGATTTCCAGAAGTGTCAAATTTTGCAAGGTACACATCCGTTGTACCTGCACTTGTCAAGTTACCACCACCAAAATCAATGATACCCTCGAAACTTCCTGTGATTATTGCATTGTTCAAGCTATCGACGACAACAAAGTTCCCAGATTGATCCTGGAGATCACCAAAACCGTTGCTCCATGCGTGAGTAAATTCTTGTGCATGAGTATTTGGGTTAATACTTAAAAACAAACTAACACATATCAATATTGACCAGATTTTGAGAAGCGGTTGAAGTGTCCGTACGAAGTCTCGTACAGAGTTTCGTTTTCCTGATTTTTTCATCAATCACCTCCCAAATGTCATTCAAGAAATAAAATAAAATTTTGTTTGCCAAATGTCAAACAACAGCGTTCATCTTCCGTTCATCTATATAATCACTACTCATGTGTGGGTAACTACCTCTTCAAATAATCGTGCAATACCTCAACGTAATGCAATGTAACTTATGAAAAATGCAGGACCGGAATCAGGCAGACAAAAAATCGTACGGTGTATCCGGAGCCGTGATTGAAATCGCCGCGGCATCGTTTCTACTCAAAGTTGATGACATAATCTTGACGTTTCCGCCAACCGGCTCACACCTGGAACTTGGGCGCTTCGGGTTTTTCCTCCACGGGTTCAGACTGTTCAGGATTGATTGATTCGATCCGGCAGCCCTCCAGAACGAAATCAATGAGCAGCCGTTCCGGTTCCAGCATCATTTCGAGTTCTTCCATCAATCTGTAATTCTCGTAACCGGGCTGTGAGCTTAAACTGCCGGAATCCATGTGCCGGGACCGCGTGATTTTCCCATTGACACAGACAATCTGCCCGATATCGATTTTCGAGAGGCGGAATGCCTGGCTCCCGGGCAGAAACGCCTCCACTGCCATGGGGTTTTCCGAGAGATTTCCCGGTCCGCGGGTGATCAGGTTAATCCGGTACCGCTTCCTTCCGGGCACAATCCCGGTCACTTCGCCACATAACGTAATGCGCCGGTTTTTCACGACGGTTTTCCACCGGTAATTCCGCCGCACCGGATTACTGTCTTCCATTATATCCAGTATCTTTTTCCAGAACTCCTGAGGTGATTTCTGCCGGTTTTCCGTTTCAGGTACTGGGGACGACGGGGTGGGGACCGGTGGTTTCTCGCCGCACTCCCCGGGTGTGATTTTTTCCACTTGCGAGTGATTGATTCGCTGGACCCGGGTGTCACCCACGTAGTGGTACACAATGTACCGATTCCCGTAAACTTCCTCCACTTCATACTGAATGCCGGGAATAACCGTCCCGTTCACCAGGTGCAGATCATGACATTGGGTCGCACAGACGACTCTACCTGAAAATAATAAGAAGACAGCGATATAGTAGATCCAGCTTCGCATCATGACTCCATTTAATTGGCCCAGCACCCTTTAAGAGTGCAAATACCACGGTGAAATGTCAAGGACTGCATTCTTTCCTCATATCCATCCGAACGTCCATGGTGACATCACCATGGTTGTAACTTCACGAAGGCACGAACCCACTCTCTCTCATCTATCCCCCGGTATCATCACGCAATTTCCATTATTATACCATACCGAAGCCGCATGTGAAATTATCAGTTCAACTGATGATGCTGTCGGCATTAAGGGTTATTTTGAGGACAGGTCCATCTTCCTCCCATTCCGTTTTATCGAGTCATTCCCATGTGAATGTAAAAATATTTGTGATACTCAATACCGGTCCGCTATAATCTCACTTCAGGTTTCACAGAATTTGATATCGATGTGGTTTTAATCGCTGAATCATGATGCAAAAGGGGGAGTTCAATGAAGGATTCAATTCGAGGTTTTTTGATTATACTGCTGGGGGTGGTCATGACGGGAACGATGGTCATGCCGGCATTCGCCGCCAATGAACCCAATGTTCCGATTCCATCCGCTCTAAATTATCAGGGAATTCTGACGGATGACACCGGTGCACCGGTGAACGGTACTGTGGGAATTGTATTCACCATCTTTGACAGTCCTGACGGGAAATCCCAGATTTGGGCCGAAACACATCCGGCCGTTGAGGTGACCGACGGGCTGTTCAATGTGCAGTTGGGAAGTGTCTCACCACTGGTGGGTTTGACAGCCCTTGTATTCCAGGGGGAACGGTACCTCACCATGGATGTGGAAACCACCGGGAAGATGATGCCCCTGCAATGGATGACCAGCGTCGCATATGCGCTCCGGACCGACGAGGCCAACAACGCTAACACCCTGGACTATTTTGATTCCGACGACTTCGCGCGACTGAACTTCGCCAATGTTTTCACCCAGGTGGTCACATGCAGCAGCGGATTAAATGTCACCGGGACCGTCAACGCCACGGCGTTTGCAGGTGACGGCAGCGGTCTGACCAACGTACCGGGAGACAACCTGGGCAGCCACGCCGCCACTCAGAATATCGAACTGGGCAGCCACTACCTCTCCGGGGACGGCAGTGATGAGGGTCTGGTTGTGGATGCGGACGGAAAAGTCGGGATCGGTTCCCCGACTGACCCGGAATCTGAACTCAAAGTGTACACCGATACCGACAAGTACGGAATCTATGGACAAAACGCATCGGATCAGGCATTCAGATATGGCGTTTATGGGCGGGTTACCGGAAACAATACGATGACCAGCTGCGGTGTTCTGGGGTCCAGCACGAGCACTACCGGCAACAACTTTGGCGTAAGCGGCAGTGTCACGGCTGCATCAACAGGTATAAATTACGGCGTGTACGGCTGGGCAACCAACAGCGGGGCCGGAAACGCATACTCCGGCTATTTCAACGGAAACGTCTACGTGTCGGACCTCATGAGTGTCGGATCCGATCCCACGGAAGACAGTATGTTCAATGTTGAATCCGTCAGCAGCGAATACGCCGCATATTGTATTAACTCACGACCCTCCGGTTCGCGGTACGGTGTGTTCGGCGGCGCACTGGGCGACAATTCATACAAAAGCTACGGTCTCTATGGTGTTGCAGAAAGCTCACTCAACGACAATTACGGTGTCTACGGAAAAGCGATCACCCCGTCTGACGGTGAAAACTACGCCGTTTACGGATCGGCGCAGAACTCCGGATCAGGTGATGCATATGCCGGATATTTCAACGGCGATGTCACCATCACCGGTGAACTGAACAAAGATGAAGATCTCTGGATCGCAAATAAATATGATCTCTCTGTAGCCATCGGAACGGATTTTGATTCCGAGTGTCGGTTGAAAGTCTTTACCAATGCGCATAAACATGGCGTGTTTGTGATTAACGAGACTAATCTTGCAGATACTATAATGGGCCTAACCGTCTCTGTAAATGACAGTGATTCCACACATGAGCGCTGGGGTTTGAACGCCGTGGCAACAAATACCAGCGGCATCAGTAAAGCCATTCGCGCCTTCAACTATAGCGCGTCCACAGGCACAAACTATGCCCTCTACGCCTATTCCCACAACACGGGAACGGGAGATGCGTATGCCGGGTATTTCGACGGAAATGTCGATATCAACGGCGATTTCGATATGCACGGTTATTCGACCTTCAATGGCACAGTCAATGTCCTGGGTCAACTGTATAAGAGCAGCGGAAGCTTCCGGATCGACCACCCACTGGATCCGGAAAATAAATACCTCCTTCACTCCTTTGTGGAATCTCCGGACATGATGAACGTCTATAACGGTAATGTTGTGCTGGATGAAAACGGCGAAGCAGTGGTGGAACTGCCGGAATGGTTCGAAACCCTCAACCGGGAATTCCGGTACCAACTCACGTGTATCGGTGGATTCGCACCGGTCTATATCGCCGAGGAAATCTCCGGGAATCAGTTTAAAATTGCCGGAGGCGGATCGGGATTGAAAGTCTCCTGGCAGGTCACGGGGATCCGGCACGATCCCTGGGCGGAAGAGCACCGGATTCCCGTGGAGGCAGACAAACCGGAAGATGAAAAAGGCACCTATCTCCACCCGGAACTCTACGACACTCTTGAATCACCCGGGATATGATCAATGGCGTGATAAAATAATCCTGTCAGTAGAAATGTGCAGGGTCATCACAGGGGAGACCGGGGAATCTCTTCGAGACATTCATTATCAACGAGTTCCTGAAATACAACTACAATTGCGGGGAGAGATATGAGCTTTTTTTCTGGAGAGACAATCACCGGAAAGAACTCGATTTGATCATTGATTTTGGTCTGGAACAGTACGGGGTTGAAATAAAGTCGAGCAAAACAATCCAGGAAAAACATTTTAATGGTCTGAAATACTGGATGAATCTGACTGGGAAAAAAGCAGAATCGATGTACCTCATATATAGCGGTAACGCGGATTTAAAAAGAAATAATTTTAATGTTGTCGGTTGGGATAACGTGTTTGGCGGTGATATAAAAAAACGTTTCAAAACGGCGCTGAAATTCGAATCGCCCACAAGTGGCTCTCTGAGTTGAAGTTATGACAATCAGCGTTTCCCGGATTTCCGTTTCCGTCTCTTTTTCTTCCGATCGCCTTCCCACTGTTCGTGTTCTTCCATCATCTCTTCCAGGTTGAGATCTGTCTGGCGAGGTTTGACGATTTCTCTATAATCTTTTTTATAGAGTTTTATGACTTCAATCTCTTTCTGGATGAGCTGCTGGATTTCCTCAAGAAGATCGCGTTCCTCTCTGCTGCAAAACGTGATGGCTTCTCCCAGCTTGACACCCCGGCCGGTCCGTCCAATCCGGTGGACATAATTTTCGGGATTATCCGGCAGATCATAGTTGATGACATAATCCACATCCGGTACATCGATTCCGCGTGCGCTGACGTCTGTGGCGATCATAATCCTACAGAGACCCTCTTTGAATTGTTTCATCACACGCGTTCGGTCGATTTGTGTTTTGTCCCGGTGAATCGTTTCGGTCTCGATATCCACCCGGGTCATGGCTTTTGCCACGCGTTCCGCCCGGACCCTTGTTCTGACGAAGACCAGAATCTTGCTTTCAGGATTCTCCTTGATAAATTTTTCAAGAAAGAACCGTTTCACATCCTTTTCCACAAACATGACGTAATGTGTGACATTCCGTGAAACCGGATCTTCCGGAGCAATCTGAATGCGAATGGCATCGCTTTTGACCTGTGAGAATGCGAGTTTTTTAATCTCCTTGTCGATGGTGGCGGAGAAGAAGAGTGTCTGATGTCGCCGGGTGAGTTTCCGTTTCACCGCCATGATGTCATTGATAAATCCGAGACCCAGCATATGGTCCGCTTCATCGAGAACGAGTGTTCTGATGTGTGAGAGATCAATGAAATTCTGGCTGATCAGGTCAAACATACGTCCGGGCGTCGCAATCAGGACATCGATCCCGTCCTGAAGTTTTTTTATCTGAGGATCCTGTTCAACACCGCCGAACAGCGCGAATGGTTTGACCTTGGTGTGCCGGGCAAGTTTTTCAAAAACCTCCCCGATCTGGATGGCCAGTTCACGTGTGGGGACCAGGATGATGCATTTGATTCCCTGGGACCGTTTGCTGCTCTTGGCAGTGTGGATCATGTGGATAATCGGGATCGCAAATGCGGCTGTCTTTCCGGTCCCGGTCTGAGCGATGGCCAGGACATCCTCACCTTTCAAGACGGAGGGAATACTCTTGAATTGTATGTTCGTGGGCCGCTTGAACCCCATCAGTTCAAGATTTTTCTTGATTGCTTCTGAAATGTAGTATTTTTCGAATTTCATCGATCAGTTCCGTCCTCAACACGCGATGTGACCATATTCACCGTCGGAAATCAAGGCGGTCATTGTGGTTACCAGCCCGGACGGGATGCGGTCTAACCGACGTAATAAGTCTCGTCATGCTCGCGTACGCGGGCATTTCACGTAAGCAGTACCATTCAATGAGATCTCCCGAATAAATTAGATTGAAATCCGGGATCGAAACCGGGATAATAGCGACCATAAATTTGATTGATCATCGTTTTTTTGGGTTTTCTTAGTTTAAAGTGAATTTTCAAGAGGGGTTATTATGAAAAAGTATATGTGGATTGCACTGTTTTGTCTTATGTCAACGTGTCTGATTGTTCCTGATGGGCAGGCTGTGTACTATGGGATGAACTATCAGGGACATGTTAATGTAACGGATGTGCCCTTTACAGGTGATGGACAATTTATGTTTGCCCTTATTAAGGGCAGTTCATCCGCATATCTCTGGTCCAATGACGGCAATTACCCACCGACGACGGGCGTGCCTGTTTCTGTGGACAACGGACTATTCGATGTGATCCTGGGGGATCCGCCCATGGAATCGCTTATTATGTCCAGCATACCCGATGACATCTTGTTGCGGATTTGGTTTGATGACGGTACATCCGGATTTCAACTGTTGGCGCCGGATCAGCAGATCACATCAACCATATTTGCATTAAAAGCTTTTGATGCTGTCAACGCC
>SWBX01004689.1_pt2 | contig 10559 bp, 15 predicted proteins | sample 4693051 | NCBI WGS metagenome assembly SWBX01 (sample SAMN10267272, study PRJNA491770) | bioreactor metagenome | isolation source: DHS bioreactor inoculated with marine | place: Japan: Omine Ridge, Nankai Trough | reverse complement strand
CCCCCCCCCCTTTTGATTTTGCAGGGCATTAGCGCCCCGGGAAGTCGGCGTCAGCCGATCCGGGAGGACGCCCCCGGGCATTGGCAAGGTCAGTTATCTGCTGCGATTTATCGTTTGTGATGACTGGCCGTCACCGTGGCGAAGTACGATAAGATCCATTATGTATGAGTTGGTTTGTGTGCTTGTTAAATGAATGTTTTCCGGCGAGGTTAAAACATCGTAAAGGCCTTTATTCGTGCCAACTTAACATAGTGCATCTTATCGCTGACAGGGCTTTTGAAATTATCATGACGGGACGTGAGGGCATCCTGATATTTCCATCTCTTTTTGATCGTCCGGGCGTGATAATTTCAGCCCGTTTCGCCCGGTGTGCCTGCCCGGGGGCGCTTTGGGGGGCGCGGTGTCGGAGTTGTAGCGCATTTTCACGAGAATTCACTCCAAAGCTCTGCCGACAATTACACCCGGAGATTAGGTTCCGTTTGATTTAATACTAAATTTTAGTATAATCAGAATATGGCATGGACGGTCCGAATTAAGAAAAAAGCAGTCAAGCAGATTCAACGATTACCGGCTAAAATAAAGAAAAGCCTATTTACGCTCCTGTCAGAGATTGAGATAACAGGACCGGTTCGAGGAAACTGGCCGAACTATGGATTGCTTGGGAAAGGTCGTCATCATTGCCATATTAAAAAAGGGAATCCTTGTTATGTTGCTGTTTGGGAAGTCACAGACAGGGAAATTAAACTTGTAGAGGTGACCTATGTCGGTACTCACGAAAAAGCGCCATATTAAAGTGACCTTTATTGGTCCTCGGAAGAAGAGGGTGGAAGCCATAAAAGCACTGAAAATTCTTGGTTTCAATGAAGTATCGGATTCTGTTCCCTGGCGGGAAGTATTTCAGGAGTTTGATGAAGATCAAGAACCGGGTGTCTGTCTTTCAGGAGCGAGAATTAAGGGAGATATGACCCAGGCTGAGCTTTCGAGTTTAACTGGTATTCCACAGCGTCATATTTCTGAGATGGAAAACAATAAACGACCCATCGGAAAGATTAACGCAAAGAAGCTGGCGGAATCGCTCAACGTCGATTACAGACTTTTTCTTTAGTTTTACTTGTCAGCAGCAATCAGAAAAGCATTGATGGTCTTGAATAGTGCTCGTTGCTGAGCAATGGGTAGGGATTCAATTTCCATGAGCTTTTTCCGCAGTTTCAAATTGGGTTTGACACCGTTTTGAAAGGATATTTTGAGCCCAATTAACTCATCAGTGGTAACTCCGAGAGAAATGGCAAATCTTGCCAACATTTCTGCATGAAGCCTGAGTTTTCCTCTTTCATAATCAGTAATCAGGGCTTGATTGATGCCGATTAATTTTGCGAGTTCTCTTTGGGTCAATCCATTCTGCTTTCTTATTCGAGAAATCCGTTGACCGGTTGTTTCTTCTCCGAGGTCAAGCTTTTGCAATGTGAATTTTGACTTTCGTGGCATAGTAACCATATTTATAACCTCATTTTTCAAGTAGCTCGAAATTAAACCTTGACATTGACGGTATTATACCGTATTTGGTTATTATGATCAATCTACCTCGGGAAATGCTATTTTCCCCTTGACAGGATTTCAGAAATGCCCAAAATCCCGGAATTAGACATCAAAGTGATCAAACAAACCACCGACCTGCTCACTCTCTGCCAAACCCGAGGCATCAAACTCAAGAAAGTGGGCAAGAACTACAAAGGCCGCTGCCCATTCCACGAAGAAGAGAACGCCTCCTTCACGGTAAACCCCTCGAAAAACCTGTGGAACTGTTTTGGGTGCAGCAAGGGCGGCGACGTGATCGAGCTGGTGAAACTCCTGGACGGGTGCACATTCCCGGAAGCCGTGGCAAAGCTTCTTCCAAAGACAGCAACTAAGAGAAAAAAAGCTTCATTTTTTTCAAGCTCGAACTGTCTCTCAAGCCAAGAGCGGTCTCGGGTTTTATCCTTAGTTGCTGATTTTTATCATGCCGCCTTCACCCAGCAAAAGCCCGGCAAAGCGTACATGAACCAGCGCGGACTCAAGGATCCGGCGCTGTTTTCTCACTTTAAAGTCGGTTTTTGTGCAGGAAACCTCCGGGAGTCGATCCCGCAGGACGGTAAAATGCTTGAAGACCTGAAAATTTTAGGTGTGATCAAAGAAAACGGCCACGAATTCTTCAGAAACTGCGTGGTGTTTCCCATCCCAGACGCAATCGGAAAGATCGTAAACCTATATGGCCGCCGGATCCGGGACGGCCAGGTCAATCACCTGTATCTCCCAGGTCCGAAACAGGGTGTTTTCAATGGTGATGCACTCAAAACCACGGATCAAATCATCCTTGTGGAGTCAATCCTCGACGCCCTGGCCGTGATCCAGGCCGGTTATCCCGGCTCCATGCCTTGCTTTGGATCCGCCGGTATCCCGGATGATGTTTTGAGTATCCTGCAAACACACCTGAGTAAATCTATTTTTTTCTGTTTCGATTCCGACGCCGCCGGCAGAAAAGCGGCATTGAAATCCCGTAAGCAGCTGGAGGCCATCGGCATGAAAACCCGTCAGGTCATACTGCCGGACGGTCATGATCCATGCTCGTTACTCCAGGAGAAAACCGGAAAATTTTCGTTCAAACAACTGATGCGCCAGGCAGGAAGGAAAACGCAGATCATGGGAGCAAACAAGGATATTAAACCCACGAAAATCACGTGGAACAAGGGCAAAGCCGTCATAAATTTCCCAGATCGCGTTTATGAACTCTCCGGTGTGGGCCGTGATCCGTCCAAAGGCAAGATCAAAATCAAGGTGAAACCGGCGGAAACCTCCGGGATGTTTTTAGACACCGTGGATTTGTATTCCGCCCGGTCCCGGTCAATATTTGCCCGATCCGTCGCCGAGATCTTTGGGGCTAAAGACGCTCAGATCTCAGCAGAACTTTTATCCATGATCGAGCCCATAGATAAGTACAAGGAAGATAACAGTCAGGAAGCGGAAGCCGACGCCAAGCCGGAGATGACCGATGCGGAGAAGAAAGAAGCCCTTTCCTTTTTGAAAACTCCCGATATTTTGGGTCGCATATCCGAAGCGTTTGAATCCATCGGTTTCACCGGCGAGAAGATAAACAAACAAGTGGGTTATCTGGCGGCTGTGTCCCGGAAACTGGAAGATCCCATCTCGGTTTGCATCCAGTCCCGATCCGCAGCCGGTAAATCCGCGCTGCAGGACGCTATCCTGGGATTTGTACCGCCGGAAGATGTGGTCCGGTACACCCGATTGACCGGCCAGGCGCTTTTTTACAAGGAGGGAGATTCGTTGAAACACAAAATCGTAGCCATTGAAGAAGCCGTGGGCGCGGAAGCGGCCATTTACGCAATCCGGACCATGCAGTCCGCGAACCAAGTCAGCGTGGCGACGGCCGGCCGTGATCCAATCAGCGGCAAAATGCAGACCGAAGAGAACAAGGTGGAAGGCCCCACTCCTTTTTTCATGACCACCACGGCGCCGGAGATCGAGAGCGAAACGTCTACGCGATTCGCCTTCCTGACCATGGACGAATCGGCGGAAGCCACGGCGCGGATCCAGGCGGCGCAGCGATCACTGAAAACCCTTGAGGGATTGCGAGCAAAGAAGCGGAAAGAGCGGATCATCCGACTTCACCAGAACGCACAACGACTACTTGAAACCGGATTAAAAGTGGTGATTCCGTTTGCGGATCACCTGCGATTCCCGTCTGAAAATCTCAGGACTCGGCGTGATAATATGCGCTACTTAAGCCTGATCGAAGTGATCGCTTTCCTGCACCAGTACCAACGTGAAATCAAAGTCGATGATATCGATGGGGAAAAAGAGCGTTATTTGGAAGCGACGCTGGAGGATGTGGCCCTGGCGAACGAACTCGCCTGTGATTTTCTGGGTCGGTCCCTGGACGAACTTTCCCCGCCATCCCGGAAACTTTTGGTTGGAATCCGGGAGATGATTATGAAAACCACCGAATCCCAGGGCATACCGGCCCATGAAATCACATTTACCCGCCGTGATATCCGGGAATACATGGGCTGGACCGATTTCCAGGTGAAAACCCACATCAATCAACTCGTTGACCTGGAATACATCTATTTCATCACGGGCCGTAAGGGAAAAGAGTACATCTACGAACTCAAATATGACGGCGATATGGACACGGAACAAAAATATCTGCCGGGTCTGGTCAGTGTGGATGAACTGAGAGAAAAGATAGAAAAATCAAGGGGTAAGAGTGACTTGGAGGGTGAAAAATGAACTTGGAGGGTCGAAATCAGCACTTGGAGGGTAAAAAAGTGCACTTAGAGGGCACTTGGAGGTCGGCAACCCTCCAAGTTAAAAGTCAATATATACTATCGTTTATACCCGAAAACAGCCAACTTGGCGGTGGTTTCTGAAGAGGTAGGGGGGCTATTTGTACAGGTGGATTATTTACCAAAAATAATCAGGGAAGAATTTTCGATTAATTTACGTGTAAAAGGTCGGTCTGAAACAACGATCCGGATCTACTGTTTTCATATCGAAAAATTCCTGGAATCGGTCCGGATTCCACCCCGGCAAGTCAGTGAATCTGATATCAGGGGTTACATTTCCTCTTTATATGAACAAAACCGATATGCATTAAACACGATCCGGGTTAAAATCCGTGCTTTGCGGGTGTTTTACTGTTTTTTGCACCAAACCGGCCGGACATTTTGCAATCCAACTGAAGATCTGGCGGAACCAGCACGAAAAACCCGGTTGCCGAAACACGTGCTGTCCGGTCGGGACATGGCGCGGATCCGCGCGGACATGACCGGTGATTCCCTTCAAAAACTCCGGGACCGGGCCATCATCGAGGTTTTGTATGCAACCGGATTGCGCCTGTCGGAACTTGCCGGGCTCGATATCACGGATTTGGATTTTTCAAGCGGCCTGGTCCATGTGCGAAACGGCAAAGGCGGACGGGATCGTCAGGCCGTTCTGAGCAAGTCGGCGATTTCAGTTTTGAAAACGTATCTTGATAAACGCTTGGAATCTCCCGGTGATCCGGCAGCGCTGTGGATCAACCAATCCGGGCAACGGTTATCAGGATATTGGATCTGGAAGATGGTCCGGCAAGCGGCGCGAAACGCAGAAGTCAAAGCGCCGGCACATCCTCACGCCTGGCGGCATGGTCTTGCTACGGAACTTATCCGGAGCGGCGCCTCACTCATGGCCGTACAACGGTTTTTAGGGCATCGATCGCTAAATACAACGCTCATTTATACCCACCTGACTATCTTGGACCTGAAAAAAGCACATCAGAGAACTCACCCACGTGAACGGGACGCGCATCTGAAACCGCCACGCCCCCCTTTTTCTCTTAACTGCCCTGCTCAGACCGTGTAAGCATCATGGAACTGTCCCATCTCACCCAGGAATTTTACATGGATCTCCGGCTGAAAAACCGGACACCGGCCACCATCAAAAGTTACCGGTGGTATTTGGGTCGTTTCCTGAAATTTCTTGATGAGGAAGAGGTCACTTACTTGGATCAATTGGATGCCGAAGTTTTGAAGCGGTACCAGATGCAATTGACCCTGGGCCAGGGCAAAACCGGCCGCCAGGGCGCCGCTCATGCAAATCCCTACCTCATGCCGGTCCGGAGCTTCCTGCATTTTCTGAAAAGGGCGGGATACCGTCCGGAGGATCCGGCCCATGCGCTGACCACGGTGAAAATCATCAGACGTTTACCGAAAACAATCCTGACCCGTGAAGAAATGGTGGATCTCATCGAAGTGCCGGACACGACAACGGTTTTTGGATATCGGGACCGGACCATCATGGAGGTTTTGTATTCCACGGCCATTCGACGGAACGAGCTTCGCTCATTGACCGTCCCGGCCATTGATTTTGAATCCGGTTTGATCCGTGTGTTTGGCAAGGGTCAAAAGGAACGGATGGCGCCTCTGGGCAGGATCGCGCTTCAATTTCTGGAAACCTATTTGAGATCCGTCCGGCCGCTTCTGGTCAAAGATGGATCCGAAACCCATTTGTTTCTCTCCATCAAAGGCCGGAAACTCTCCCGGAACGTCGTGGGTGAATTTCTGGTGAAATACGCCCAAATGGTCGGAATCGACAAGCGCGTAACACCCCACACGTTTCGCCACACCTGCGCAACCCTCATGCTTAGAAACGGCGCCGACGTCCGCCACATCCAGATGCTGCTGGGGCATGAATCCCTGGAATCAACCCAAATTTACACCCATGTGGCGGTCACGGATCTGCGGAGGATGCTTAAAAAATATCATCCCCGGGAAATCACCTTGATCGAGAGCGGCAAATAAGAGAAAATGGAACAATGAAAGCAAGAAAACCAGAACCATTTTTCTATTTTGCCGCCGCCGATGATTTCGCCGTTTTTATAGCAGGTGTCCGGGACGAAAAAACGCTTGTACCGGTTTTTATGTCCATGTGGATTATAGTGCAAAATAATCCGGTCATGAAGGTGGATCCTCGAGGTAAATCAATTTGGGTTTGCAATAGGAATACCAACGCTTGATCTTTTTAATCACACCTAATTTTGGGATGATAGAAGCAATGAATGTTGTGGGATGGGATCTACCGGAAAACCAGGTGAAAAAAACGAATGCAAAGAGAAAGGTCTTACTGGGGGCGATGCGGAAAACCGAGGTGGAATTAGCAATCTGTGAGGATCATTAATGAAATTCTATAAAATCCTAATTCTCGCTACCAAGACCATCGTTTTCAATTCGATTCTATATATTACTATATATTTTTCAGTTAATTTTATAGAAGATAATCTAACATCGAATTCCGTTGTTTCCCTCGGGATTTTGCTTTTTTCATTACCAGCGTCTTTTTTTCTCAATTATTGGGTTTTAAAAGATTTATCCTCATCTAAAATTCGCAAGTACTGGGCATCCCTGTTAGCAATAATTACAAGCCCCTGCTCTTCCATGATATGGTTGACGATATATACTAATATCGTTGGATATCATGGTTAGGAAATGTCCAGAATTTTTCACTCTTTAAGTTTTAAAAGCCCTGATTCAAGAGTATCTATCCAAGGATATTACTTTTATCCCCACCGCCCCAAGCTCTCCGCCTTCGCTTTTCGAGCAATGGCGGACATGCAAGCCGTCCCCGTCATCATTTTCCGTGAATAATCCCCAGGAACCCTTGAAAATCAAAGCAAATTAGCAGACAATATCCTTATGATGACCAGTCAGGAAATGTGGGATAATTTCAGAGAAACCGAAAGGGGGAATATTGCGGTTGCTTACGCGATTTTTGAAACGGTTGAAAGCGGAAAAGTGCTTGTACCCGGTCAAGAGATGAACAGTGTTATTGTGCAAAATAATCCGGTGAATTGGAGTGATCCGTTTGGTACTGCAACTTATATCTGTACACGATGGATGTATTCTGGGAAACCCACATCATTTATGAATCCATTTAGACATGAGTATTTAAAAATTGGTGGTGACTATTATGGCTGGAATCATGAGGGTAACTTTTGGAATGGGGAAGGTGTAAAAGACAGATCGGGAAATGATGCCGAGTGCATCTACCTAATTTGTGATGACCCTAAGTTCGATAGAATTGCTAAAGAGGAAGCGGATTATTACACGACTTCATATTTCAATTTTCTTTCATTAAATTGCCATTGGTACGTTCAGGCGGTTTTAATGAATGCCCAATTCAGGTATTTACAGGAGGAATCATGTCCAAAGTGTTTCCAATAGTAATTGCTGTATTTTGCATCACTATCTTGGGTCCAGACTTGAGAGCTGATGAGTCAAAGAATGGAATCTTTTGCCTCTTGGGATATTCGCATAAATATCAGGATATAATAGTACAAGAACCGTTTAACAATATTTATAGAACCAATTTTGAAATTCCTGCTGGATTTTTTGTTGAAAGAGCGTTTTTTAATAGTAAACGCGATGATCTTATCATAATTTTCAATAATCAGAATATCGGCGGAACTGTAGTTTATCGAGGTAATATCAACGACAAGTTTGAAAACTTTGAGAAAATCGACACATTTTCAGGTTATTTCTATGAATACATCTGGAGCAACAAAAAATCGATTCTAATAGTGGCCAATGATAAATTCATTACGATATACGATATCGTCAATTCGTGGGAAAAAAGCATAATCGATATTAAAAATTATAAGAATCCAAAAGTATTGGGATTCATTGGTGACCAGGTCGTGATTAAAATTGGTGATGAATATTTTCTATTGGACTGGAATACCCAGCAATTAAGGTCACATTTGGTAAACCAATCTGAATTGAACTCAGTTCAGTTCATCGAAGATGACGTATATTACGTTGAAAAAAACTACTCATCTTTGAAAACAGAATACGTCATCGTTGGTTACGATGATACAGATATCATCACTCGACGCAAATTTCTCTATGAAGTCAGCCCGGTGATTGAGTCTGAAGCTGGAGAGTATTTTTATGCAAAAACAAATAATTACATTTTAGGATTTATTTATAGGCAAAATTTTGCATTGTTTAGAGTTAATCATGATCGAACAGCCAAGGTTGAAAAGTTTTTTCGGTGTCAATTTGACTCTCAAGTGACATATTCAATATTTGATTTTTCCAGTCTGTCAAAGTTAGAGCCGGTAAACTAGATCTTGTTCAGAAATGGCAGGTAATAAGAATTATGGGAGCGATAGCCCGAATTTCTAATGAAATCAACTCCTCGCAAGAATATAGGATTCTTGTATTCAAGCTATAGAAGGTTATCTTATGCTGTCCGGAGCGTTCCACCGAATCCTTGAATTTCCATGCAAAATAGCGGAAACTATCCATATGATAAGTAGTCAAGAATTATTGGATGATCATCGTTAGGTGTTTTATAGGGGATAAATATCCCAAGTATTCAAATCGAATCTCAGGAATTAGCTTAAGTATCTCGTTGCTACTTACAATTATGATCTATTTCTTTTTTCCCTTCATTGAATTAAGCGGAATGTGTCAATAAAAATGAAACAATTATATTTAATAATTGGGGGAGTCATTTGGGACCACCAGCGGGGCCATTTGAACCAAAAGGTATGGTTATGAACCTACTACTTGAGATTTCTACTCATCCTACAACATGCCAAACCCTCCATATTGCCCCGCCACAGCCGCTTCCGACTTTGCTACACTTGAGGAACGCCGTGAAAACAGCTATTTGTCATGGCTTCGTCGGGACAAACCGCAGTCAGTGGCGGGCAATAAAAACCATCAAAAACAAATCCCATCCAGGTCTTACCGGATGAAACCAGAATCAAAGAAGTCTGCCGGAAACCGGCCGGGGTGAGTTGCCGTTTCGGATTTTGTTTGAGATCTTCTATTCTGGTATTATAATTCCAGGAGGTTTCCCATGCAGCCCACATCGGAAATTCTGGATCGCATTAAATCCGTAATTCTACAAAATATAACTCCCAGAAAAATCGTGCTGTTCGGTTCTGCTGCTCGAGGTGACATGTCCAAACAAAGCGATATCGATCTTCTCATTATTGTCCCGGATGGAATTGACAAGGTTAAAGCTGCCTGGACGATTTACCCACTTTTGTCAGATCTGGGAATAGGTGTTGACCTCGTGTTCGCTCATGAACAGGAAATTGCCCAAAAATCGGACGACAGGAATCTAATCTATTATTCCGCATTACAGGATGGCCGGGAAATATATGCCGCCTGAATCCATTCATCACAGAAGAGCAAAAGAATGGCTGGACCGAGCCAGAAGCAATTTAATCCGCACTCGAGAACCGAAACCCGAAGGCGTGTTCTGGGAGGATCTCTGTTTTGATCTTCAGCAATGCGTCGAAAGGCTCTGAAGGCTGTGCTCGTTGCAAACAATATCGAGTTTCCGCGAACACATCATATCGAACTGCTCATTTCCGTCTTAAAGGAACATGACCTGAGTTGGATGGAATCGCTGGATCAGGCCGCGGGTCTGACCATGCATGCCGTTCAAGCCAGGTACCCAGGCATCTCACTTCAGGTCACAGAAGACCATTTTCAACTCGCCAGGAGTATTACCGAAGACGTTTTTCAATGGGCGGAAGAGTTCATCATGGGTCACCCTTGATCAATGATTACTTTTGGGCAAAATAATCCGGTGATGTTGACGGATCCTTAAGGTTTGAAAACGACTGTTCATCTGTCCTGCCCATCCGGATCAAAGTAATTAACGGGATCATTCCGGCAATACAAATACCGGTTCCAACTCAACGGAATACCCGGGCACTTCCGCGACCTGATGGGACAAACCCCTGGACGACCGAAGAGACGTAGAGGGTCAGGGTAATCAAAAATGCGATTAAGATGGAGAGAGATTTTTGCCTGATCAAATTGTTATTGTCCATTAACCTCCGAGATTTTCCACGTCAGCCAGATCCTTTAATCTCCCGGCGGCTTTTTTATTTTTCTTTAAATCTTCCATCCCGATAAAATTCACGAGCAAGCCATCTAGATCGACCTTTATGCGGCGAGATAAACAATCCTCAAATTCAACACCTGAAATTTCGTTAAGGACTT
>SWBX01001342.1_pt1 | contig 10569 bp, 9 predicted proteins | sample 4693051 | NCBI WGS metagenome assembly SWBX01 (sample SAMN10267272, study PRJNA491770) | bioreactor metagenome | isolation source: DHS bioreactor inoculated with marine | place: Japan: Omine Ridge, Nankai Trough | reverse complement strand
GGGGATATTTTTGCTCCGGCTCAGCCGTATATTTGAACTCATATTGTAGCAACCAACGCTACTCGGTGGGTGCAATATGAGTTCAATTTGGTGGGTGATCCTGAAATGCCTTTGTGGACACAAGAACCGATGATACTTCAGATTAACCATCCCCTGTCCATTGCGCAGGAAACGCGGGAAATGCCGGTCTGGGTCAGTTTCAATGGTGACGGTATTGGAAATGCAACCGCCTGCATATATCGGGAAGGTGAATGTTTTGAAGTGGTAAACACCGATGCAAACGGCCAGGTGTTGCTGGATGTGCCTGCCGGGATAACCGGTGCATTGACTCTGACCGTGACTGCACCCAACTGCCTGCCTTATCAGGTTGAGATAGCCGTCGATGGTGTCCCGGATCTCAGGGTTATGGAAATGACGTTCATTGATGGCGGGACTTCAACAAGCGTTGGGAATGAAGACAACATTGCTGAACCGGGTGAAACAATTGATATCTATCCGGTGCTTAAAAGTTTTGGCAGTGAAGCAGTAAACAATGTCACGGCGGAATTGTCTGTTTCAGATCCGGATATCACAGTAATAACAGGTACTGCATCGTATAGCGCCATTGACCCCCAGGCAGAAGCCGGTCCTGATCAGGCGTTTGTGCTGGCTATTCAGGATACTTGCCGGGCGAATCGACCGGTGAAATGTAATCTGGTTATTCGTTATGACACCGTGGAGCAGACTGTAACATTCAACCTGTTGATCGCTAAACCGGTTCTGAAATGTGCCGGGTTCGTTGTCTATGATTTTTATCCCAGCGGAGATGGTGATGCAATCCTGGAACCGGGTGAAACCGCGTTCATCAATGTGATGCTGGAAAACACCGGTCTGGGAAATGCCTATGATGCTGAAATCTCCATTGATCCAACCGGTCAGCATATTATATGCCATGATGCTTCGGTTCGGTTTCCAGATCTGATCCCTGGTAATTGTGTGTATGGATTTCATCGGTTTTGGGTATCTGTGGCGGATACGGCTCCGGTATCCGGGTGGATGCCCCAGTGGAATATGACATGGCAGTCAGACAAGTATACGGATACAGCCATTGATCTGAATCTCCCTGTCGGCAATTGTGGGTTTAGTGATGATGTGGAAACAACAGAATTTCAATGGGTGCCGGAAGGGCATGACTTTGGCTGGAGCCGGTCAGAAACCCGGGTAAGTTCCGGATCCTGGGCATGGTATTGCGGATCTGTATCTGAGGGGCAGTATGGTTATGACATGAATTGTTCATTGACCAGCCCGGAAATTTATATTGCGCCGGGCGCCACGCTTTCCCTGAACCGATGGTTTGATTTTCCAATGTACGGTGCCGATGGATTGAATGTTGAAGTCCTGGATGGTGACCAATGGATTATTATTGGATTTATCGGGGGAGGTGGGGCGCTCAACATGCAAAGTGACTGGAAAACAGACATCTATGAGTTGCCGGTAGAAAATGTGTCAACACAAATCAGGCTAAGATTCTGTTCTGATTCATTCGATATTGCTGAGGGAATATACGTTGACGATATCAGGGTGTCCGGCGGCACCGGATTACCATGGTGTAGCGAACCACCGGTGCCGAATGGTGATGAGTTGGCATGCGATTCCAATGGTGTGACTTTGAATATGCCCGCCACCATTTTCAGGCCCGGTGATGACTGCCGTCTGGATGCCTGGGTCTGTAATGCGGAATCCCATATTGTCAGTGATCACCACTTGTTTGTAATTCTGGATGTGTTCGGTAATCTGTATTTTGCACCTGTCTGGTCATCTGAACCCGGTTACTTCTCAGTCGATTTCATGCCGGGCTCAGTACCTGTCGAAATTCTGCCGGCCTTTACCTGGCCCGAAGGTGTGGGCACAACAACTGGACTGATGTTCTGGGCAGGCATCGTTGATCCTGTATCCGGGAACCTGTTTGGCGACTACGATTACTGGGAATTCGGTTGGATAGAGTGATTTAAGCGGAAATAGCAGGCGATTGCCGATTCACTTGTTAAAGGGGATTCGTTTCCGGTCCCGAACCTTGGCGACCGGAACATCGGTTGCAAACATCTGAAGATTGAAAAATGCCCGGCTGGAATCACGATCCACAACACGGACCGGCCATTCGTCGTTTAACTCCTCCAGGGTATTCTCCCAGGCCCGGAGACCGATATCGTTTTTCAGTTGATCAAGATTTCCATCCGGAATGGCATACAGGTTGAAGTCCCGAAACCCTCTCCAGATCAAATTGGAAACGGTCTTATCCGCCTCCAGTCGGGTGACGACAACGGTGGGTCCGTTGCTGACCAGTATAATATATGCGTTCATGGATTCCTCCTGTCTGAAACGGGTTCTGTTATATTCGTCTAATATTACTATCCGGTTTTTTGCAAGTTGTGTCAAAACCTATTAGGAATCATTTATGATGTTTGCTGTTTGTTATTGCAATTATTTAACGAAACAGGAGTTAAACCCCTCCGGTGATTCAGCGTTTTTCCGGGATAACGTAGAATATTCCCGGCCCATATTGTATCGGATAAACCACTCGGTTACATTCAGTAACTAAGTTTCGTCTTTGTAAGTTGACAACCTTTCTATCCATTCATAAGATGCACCCATCGAATTTCGGTCCGGGAACACGAATTCAGGAGGAAAAACAGTGAAGGGATTGATATTAAGCGGCGGAAAAGGCACGCGATTGCGGCCTCTCACTTATACACGGGCAAAACAGTTGGTGCCTGTGGCAAACAAACCGGTTTTGTATTACGGCATTGAGGCGATTACCGCTGCCGGTATCACGGATATCGGCATTATTGTCGGGGATACCCGGAAAGAGATCAAGGAGGCGGTGGGGGACGGTTCCCGTTGGGGCGCCACAGTGACTTACATCGAACAGGACGCACCCCTGGGTCTGGCACACGCTGTGCTGACGGCGGAAGATTTTCTGGGTGACGATCCTTTCGTCATGTACCTGGGTGATAATCTTATTCTTGATGGGATTTCTTCTCTGGTCCATGACTTTGCCACCGGTGATGCCAATGCACAGATTCTTCTGGCAAAAGTGCCCAATCCTGAACAGTTCGGCGTTGCAGAACTTGTGGATGGACGGATTCATCAACTGGTGGAAAAACCCCGGGAACCCAAAAGTGATCTTGCTCTGGTCGGGGTTTATATGTTTGACAAGACCATTTTTGAAGCCGCCCGGAAGATTCAGCCGTCTCCCCGGGGTGAGTTGGAGATCACCGATGCCATTCAGAAACTCATTGATCTTGACTACAAGGTCAATCCATACGTGGTAAAAGGCTGGTGGAAGGATACAGGGAAACTGGAAGATATGCTGGAAGCCAACCGCATGGTCCTGGACCGTATGGAAACGCGCCTTGATGGCTCTATCGATCCCAATTCAGAAATTCACCACAAGGTTATCGTGGAACCAGGCGCTCAAATTATACGTTCCACCATCAGGGGACCGGCTATTATCGGCGCTAATTCTCAAATTATCGATGCGTATATCGGTCCGTTCACAGCGATTCAGCACGATTGTGTGATTCGGGCAGCTGAGGTTGAACATTCCATTATTCTCGAAAAAGCAAAAATAGAAGAAATTGACGTTAGAATTGAGGACAGTCTCATCGGCCGATTTGTTGAGTTGAGGAAATCAAAAATTAAACCCCGGGCTTTACGATTTGTTCTGGGTGATCGCAGTGTTGTCGGGATTCTATAAGGAGTAATTATGATAGACGGAGTTAAAACAAAAAAACTGAATCTTATCCCGGATGAACGGGGTTATCTCATGGAGATGTTACGATCGGACTGGGATGAATTTGATACCTTCGGTCAGGTATATATAACAGCAGTCAATCCCGGTGTGGTGAAAGGCTGGCATTTTCATAAACTGCAGTCGGATTTTTTCATCTGCGTGGCTGGAATGGCAAAAGTTGTCCTCTATGATTCCAGACCGGATTCTTCCACTCATGGTGAGGTCAACGAGTTTTTCCTGGGCGCTCTCAATCCCATGCTCGTAACGATTCCCCCGGGTGTGTGCCACGGTTTCAAAGGGATTTCCACTGAGATGACTCTCATTGTCAATGTCCCCACCCGAACCTATAACTACGATACACCGGATGAATACCGTCTGCCGGCACATACGGATGAAATACCCTATGATTGGAGTCAAAAAGATGGGTAAACGATTTTTAGTTACCGGCGGCGCCGGTTTTATCGGATCAAACTTTATTCACTATCTGCTGAATAAATACCCGGGATCTCAGGTTATCAATCTTGATATACTGACATATGCAGGCAATCTTGAAAATCTGACCGCCGTTCAGGACAACCCTGACTATCGCTTTGTTAAAGGGGATATCTGCGACGCTGACATAGTGGATGAGATCATGAGTTCCGGAATTGATTTTGTGTATAATCTCGCCGCGGAAACCCATGTGGATCGATCCATTCTGGAACCCTCCGCCTTTATCCGGACAGATGTCCTGGGTACCCATGTGCTGCTTGAATCCGCAAAAAAACATAATGTTCAGCGGTTTATTCAGATTTCCACCGATGAAGTGTATGGTTCCATTGATAAGGGATTTTTTAAAGAAACGGATCCACTCAGCCCATCCAGTCCCTATTCTGCTTCAAAAGCCGGTGGTGAGTTACTGGTGAAATCATTCTTTACCACGTACGATTTTCCGGTGATTATCACACGGGCATCAAATAATTACGGACCCTATCAATACCCTGAGAAACTGATCCCCCTTTTTGTGACCAATGCGCTGGAGGATCAGGCGCTGCCCATGTACGGTGATGGTCTCAATGTCCGGGATTGGTTATTCGTGGAGGATCATTGTCAAGCGCTGGATATCGCAGGGCAGCATGGGGAACCCGGTGAGATATACAATATCGGGGGATCAAATGAACACACCAATCTTGAAATCACCCATCGCATTCTCTCACTGCTTGATAAACCGAAATCGCTGATTCAAACCGTAAAAGACAGACCCGGTCATGATCGCAGGTATGCCATTGATTCATCGAAGATCGGATCCCTGGGCTGGTCACCCCGCCACGATTTTGAACAGGGAATGGAAGCAACGGTGAAATGGTATTGCGATAACATGGACTGGTGGCGGAAACTTAAACTGAAAAACAAAGAGTTTAAAGAATATTATAATCAGTGGTACAGCGAAAATCTCGGAATGAAAAAATGAAGATTTTAGTTACAGGCGGCCGCGGGATGCTGGGACAGGATCTGGTGCGGGAACTTGAGCATCTGGGGACGATTCTGCCTGTTGATCTGGAAGAGTGTGATATAACCGATCCGTTGCAGACAGCATCGGTTGTGAAAGAATTTCAGCCGGATCTGGTGGTGCATGCCGCCGCCTACACCCGGGTGGATGATTGCGAAACTGATACGGAAAACGCGTTTCGAACAAATGTCACCGGCACGGAAAATGTTGCAGAAGCGTGCCGGAACAATGATGCATGGATGATATATTTTTCCAGCGATTATGTTTTTGACGGTACATTGAACCGTGGGTATACCGAACAGGACAATCCGAATCCAATTTCACAATACGGCCGCAGCAAGCTTGAAGGGGAACGCTGCGTGCAAAAGCATCTTCCCGGGCAGTCCCTGATTATCCGCACCTCCTGGCTGTTCGGGATTTACGGCGAAAATTTCATAAAAACCATCCTGAAAATAGCCTCAGAAACACCTCATCTGACAATCGTTGATGACCAGGTGGGTTCCCCGACATATACCCGGGATCTGGCAGCAGGTGTCGGGACCCTTGTGGAGCGAGATGCCCGGGGGTTGTATAATATGACCAATACCGGTGAAACATCCTGGTACGGGTTTGCCCGGTATTTTGTCAAAAAAATATACCCAAAGGTGACTCTGGACCCGATCTCTACAGACCAATACCCCCGGCCGGCATCCCGGCCTGCCTACTCGGTCCTGGCACCGGGAAAACTTATACAGGATTTTCAATTTACTTTACCCCACTGGCAGGATGCCGTGGATCGGTATCTGGCGGAAACACGTTCGATATCCGGATAAAACAAAGGAGAATACCATGAGAGTTCTCATCACAGGAATTACAGGATTTGCAGGCAGTCATCTTGCTGACTATATATTGAAAAATTATCCGGAGGTGGAGTTGTTCGGGATCTATCGATGGCGAAGCCGGACGGAAAATATTGAGCATGCTCTGAGCCGATTCAAGAATGTGGAGTGTGATTTGAGGGATGCCTCAAGTGTTCGGCGCGTTATGGAAGAAATTCAACCGGACCGAATCTTTCATCTCGCAGCGCAAAGTTTTGTTCCGTCGTCATGGACGGCACCCAGCGAAAGTGTTGTCACCAATGTTATCGGCCAGATCAATATTTTTGAGGCTGTTCGGGAATTGAAACTTGATCCCTGGATCCAGATCGCCTGCTCCAGCGAAGAATACGGGATGGTCTATTCAGATGAGGTGCCCATTAAAGAAACCAATCCCCTGAGACCGCTTTCACCCTATGCCGTGAGTAAAGTGGGACAAGATTTTCTCGGGTATCAATACCATATGAGTTACGGTCTGAAAATTATTCGTACCCGGGGATTTAATCATACCGGTCCCCGGCGGGGTGATGTGTTTGTCTGCTCTGATTTCGCCAAACAGATTGTGGAGATCGAGAAGAAAAAACGTGATCCAATCATTTATGTCGGCAATCTTGAAGCGAAACGGGATTTCACGGATGTTCGGGATATGGTCAGAGCGTACTGGCTGGCTCTCGAAGGTAATTGTGAACCCGGTGAAGTGTATAATATTGCTGCCGGAAGCTGTTGGGAGATCAGTAAAGTGCTGGAAATGCTCCTGGAAAGTTCAAATGTTCAGATTGAGGTCCGTCAGGATGAATCCCGGCTCAGACCCTCGGATGTACCCATTCTTCTCGGGGATAACACCCGGTTCAAACAGGCAACGGGCTGGGATACCACCATCCCGTTTGAACAGACCCTGCAGGACATACTGGAGTATTGGCGGGGACGTATTCATTGATCGAAAACGGATCTGATGACACGATTATAATCAGCGGCGGCAGCGGGTTTGCAGGACGACATCTGGCTGCCCGGCTGATCCCTGAGTGTCGTCATGTCCATCTCATGGATAAAATGGGATCTCTTCCGGCATCCCTTTCTCAGTTTAAGGAAAAAATCACGGTCCACCAGGTTGATCTGACGGCGCCACGGGGTTTGGCGCAGATGCTCGAGGAGATCAGACCTCAGGAAATATATCACCTGGCCGGTATCGCCAATGTGAAACACTCATGGGATGGAGAAGCGGTGACATTCCAGGTGAACGTGATCGGTGCCGTCAATCTTGTGTCAGCCATCGGGCATGCAAATCTCAATACCCGGCTGCTGATCGTGGGTTCCGGAGAAGTTTATGGTGATGTATCCGCTGAGAATCAGCCCATAGAAGAGAGCTGTTCGGTATCCCCCCGCAGCCCGTATGCTGCCAGTAAAGTATGCCAGGAAGTGGCAGTACGGCAAATGTCCCGTCATATTCAGGGGAAAGTGGTCTATGTCCGTCCTTTCAATCATATCGGCCCGGCCCAAAACCCCAGTTTTGTGGCATCTGATTTCGCCCGGCAGGTTGCACGGATTGAGCAGAATCTTCAACCTCCCGTCATCCGCGTGGGAAACCTCTCTGCACGCCGTGATTTTACGGACGTCAGGGACACCGTTGATGCGTATGTCTGTGCGTTGAGAGATGGTGGTGACCAAACTATTTACAACGTGAGTTCAGGCCGTTCCCTTCCCATACAGTATCTGCTGGATTATTTTCTTTCCCTGAGCAGTAAATCCATTGAGGTCGTTGTGGATCCTGACAAGTTTCGCCCTGCCGATGTCGCCATGTTGTGTGGTTCCTTCAAGCGGCTTCACCGGGATACCGGATGGCAACCGGGCCGCGCCATTGATGAAACACTGTCCGGGGTTTTGAACTATTGGCGGCAGCAGACGCAAAGCAATTGAGGGGTTCACCAAGGCACTATTCAGCCTCCGGGGACGAACCACCTGATTGAATAGGTTTCCCGCAAGCGGAAAACTTCGGTCGCTGATCACTGGCTCACTAGTTAACTGGCAACTGACCACTGGCTCACTGGCTAACTGGCTAACTGGCTAACTGGCTAACTGGCTCACTGGCTAACTGGCTAACTGGCTAACTGGCTCACTGGCTAACTGGCTAACTGGCTAACTGGCTAACTGGCTCACTGGCTCACTGGCTCACTGGCTCACTGGCCCACTGCTCACTTCCCCTTCCCATCACACGATGGTAGATAGATTCGACCTGCTGAATATTTCGGTCCCAGTGATGGTTTTCGGCAATCAATGCCTGTCCGTGCCGGACTTTATCATGGGCGTGTTCGGGGGAATTGAGTATGTCTGTTACCGTATCCGCCATGGCCTGTATATTCCCATCCTCCACGGTATGTACTGCTTCGGATAACGGCGATTGAGGGATCAGGCCGTTAAAACAGACGACAGGTTTCCCGGCTGCCAGATAATTCAAAAGTTTTATTGGGAATCCGATGCAGTGGAGTCGGGGAACAATTCCGATATCAGCGGCTGCAAGGCTATCCCGTTCCCATTCCAGTCCGTTACCCTGAAGAAAATGAATCCGATCGCCCACACCGGCTTCCCGGGCACGCAGCTTCATCATTTCCGGGGCTGATCGAGCCACAATTAACAGGTGTAGATCCGGCCGATTTTTCAAGCAGTGTCGAAGAAGATCGATAAGTATGAAACTGTTTTGATATGGTTGAAGTCCACCCGTATATATGATGAGGGGGGCATCACCCAGATTCAATAGTTTCCGGATCCGTTTTCCGTCGCCTCCCTGGAAGGATTCAGGATAAATACCGGGAGGAATAATAGATATCCGGCGGGAATCCACTCCTGTATTCAGCAGATACGCATTCTGTTGATGGGACAAGGCAATGGTGTGATCCGCACGGGCAGGGATAACGTGATCCAGAAACCGACCGAATTTCCGGGCAATCCGTTTAACGCCGGTGTGACTGAAATAAGTGGGCAATTCATGGTACATGGTGTTGTGGGCATGATAAATAACCGGGGTTTTGTATAGGAGTCGCGAGAAATACCCTGCCGGGGGCGCTTCATAGTTATGAGTATGAATGAGTTCAATTCCCTTGGTTTTGATGACCTGAGCCAGTTTCATCATCAGAAGAAAATCCAGAAAAGGTTTTCCGGGACTTATTCCGGAACATTGCTTCCGGTAGAACGGGATGTACGGGGTTCGATGGATGATCAGCCCATCAGTATTAAAATCACGGGATCCAAGGTGGTACGCAATAATATGTACCTCATGACCTCTTGCCGCCAGAGCCAGTGACATTTCCCGAATTAAACCGGATGATGCAAATGCTGCGGGAAAAGGGCAGGCGGCAACCATGGCAATTCGATAGAAGTTCACGCCTTAATCCCTCCGAATCCCGGACTGTATCATATCTGCGAAAAATTGACACGATGACCAGTTTATGAGAAACTCCACTTTGGAGTCATTGAATAATATGAAGTTTAAAAATTATTTTTTCTCTATGTTTATTATCGGCAGTATACTGGCATGTGCAACTTTGATGCAGGCCCAGGATGAACCGGAGCCCCGGGGGCCCTATGTTTATACGCATGAGCCTGTTTTATCCGCTTTGGCAGATGAACCCATTGAAATCAGTGTTGCCGTTGGTGATTACCTGTTGGGCGACAAAGTCTATATTCATTTTAAGGAAACCTGGGCGGTGTCTTACAACTCCTTTCCCATGGGATACAATCCCGCTACAGATGCCTTTGAATTCGTCATTGACAAGCGTTTTCACTCCAAGGAAACGTTGGAGTATTATATCGAGATTATACCAAAAGACGGACAGAAAATTCGGTTGCCGGCAGGGTTGAACGCCCATTATCTGATTAAATCCTATTCAAACCTGATGAAAATTCTGAAGCCTGTTTTCATATTTATTCTGATTCTGTCCCCTGTTATCGCTATCTTCCTGTTCCGTCGAATTCACAGTGTGCATGTTCAGCGCACGGCTAAATATCAACAGAAAATCAGGATGCGCCGGCGTAAACTGGGTCGTGAGCGGGAAAAACACTATAAAGATTACGTCGATAAAATGACCGGGAGCAAAAAACCGAGCAATCGGAAGGATAATTCTTCTGAACCTCCGGTTGCAGCACCAGCCGCACCCTCTGTTGAGAAGAAAACCAAACCGATCACAAAGCCTTCAAGACAACCGCTGGATGTCGATAGTATTCCCTCCCATGAGCAAGATCCTGATACGACTACAGGGGAATTAAAACGGGAATTGGATCAGATTCTTCGTATTCAGGGACATACGGATCAGAAGACGAAAAAACGACCCGTCAAAAAAAGAGCACCGACTGCTCCACCGAGAGTAGAGGCAAAAGTCGCCCCTCGTCGTCCGGTTCCATCAGGTCGATCACCTGAAAAGACGCCACCTGAAAAAGTGTCACCGAAAAAGACGCCACCTGAA
>SWBX01003507.1_pt1 | contig 10578 bp, 9 predicted proteins | sample 4693051 | NCBI WGS metagenome assembly SWBX01 (sample SAMN10267272, study PRJNA491770) | bioreactor metagenome | isolation source: DHS bioreactor inoculated with marine | place: Japan: Omine Ridge, Nankai Trough | reverse complement strand
CAAAATCAAGACACTGATCTAAGATGTCCGGTTGTAACTGGGCATCCCAATTTTTCGGATTGAATTCACAGCTAATATTTCTAAGTCGGAAGATTTGATGTAACATAGTGGGTAGATTGAGAATATGTAATTGGATGGGTAATCCAAGGAGACGATATCATGAAGATAGGAATTAACATTAATAAGCTCGTTGTCGTCATAGGATGGATAGTCATTGTATATATTGGATTTGTTGGTGCTCAAACACAAATCGGTGCTGATATCGAAGGGGAAGCTGTCGATGATAGTTCAGGGTTTTCGGTGAGTTTAAATACCGATGGTTCCATTGTCGCAATTGGTGCCATTCGAAATAGTGGAAGTTTTGAAGAAGCAGGGCATGTGAGGATTTACGAAAATATGTCTGGCGCGTGGACCCAGATCGGTGCTGATATCGACGGTGAGGCTGGAGGGGACCATTCAGGGATTTCAGTTAGTTTAAATGCCGATGGCTCCATTGTCGCAATTGGCGCAAGCGGCAATGATGGAAACGGCTCATTTGCAGGGCATGTAAGGGTTTATGAAAACGTATCAGGGGTTTGGACCCAAATTGGAAATGATATCGACGGAGAAGCTTCCGAGGATAGCTCCGGGGTGTCGATTAGTTTAAATGCTGATGGCTCCATTGTCGCAATTGGCGCAAACGGCAATGATGGAAACGGCACACGTGCAGGGCACGTAAGAGTTTATGAAAACGTATCGGGGGTTTGGACCCAAATTGGAAATGACATCGACGGAGAAGCTCCCGATAATGAATCAGGATGGTCTGTCTGTCTAAATGCTGATGGCAGCATTGTTGTTATCGGTGCACCTGGAAATGATGGGAATGGTTCCGCTGCAGGACATGTGAGGGTTTACGAAAATATATCCGGCACGTGGACACAGATCGGCGCTGATATCGATGGGGAAATTTGGGGGGAGGACTTTGGGTATCTGGTAAGTATAAATGCTGATGGGTCCATTATTGCTATCGGGACACGTGTTCACTCCAGTTCAGATCCAGATCATGTAAGGATATATGAAAACAATTCCAATTCCTGGGTCCAGGTCGGCGCTGATATCAATGGGGATACTCCGGGAGACTTTAATGGGATTTCTGCAAGTATAAACGATCAAGGGAATATTGTAGCAATAAAAGTAATCCAGACAGGTCGAGTCAGAATTTATGAAAACCTTTCGGGTACATGGACACAACTCGGTGAAGATATCTTCGTAGAAGAATGCATCGACTTTTATGGGCATTCTATTAGTCTGAGTGGAGATGGCGCCACCGTGGCCATCGGAGTGCCAATTTCGATGGGCCATGTCATTGTATATTCCGTCCCGTATTCAGTTCCGACATTAGCGAGTTGGGGAGTTATCGGATTGATTATTCTCCTTTTTACGTCAATGTTACTAAATGTTCGTTCGGAAGATAACTTGAATATGCAAATCGCACACCCATTAACTAAAGCAGATTAATCTATGATCACGTAGGTTTCAGCAATACCCTTATATAACTTACAAAAACCGTAAATCTCGCGCCCAGGCGATAAAAGAGAAGGTGATCGACCACGACTGAGAAAACAAGGTGAAAACGGACATGATAATGCCATTATCTGGACGCCTGTAAGTGATTGAATATAAAGGGAATAATACTGATTAGTTAATTATTATGACGCTGATAATGTTGCGTATGTCTATATATCTAAAGGTGTTATGGTGTGTTTGCGGTTCAACTTAACATAATGAGTATTATCGGACATAAACGAGCATAAACGAGCAATATGAAGGGGGATTGACAGATGTACTCTTTTATGTTACTTTCGGCGTAGCCGAAAGAGAAAGGGGGGAGAATGACGCTGAAACAGATCAATACGATTGAAGATGTCATGGAGGCCTTCGGACTATCCCGGCATACTGTCAAAAAAGCGATCGATAGCGGAGAACTGAAGTGCTTCAAACACGGCAGCGGGAAAAATACTGTTTACCGGATATCACTGCATGATCTGGATGAATGGTACAGATCAAAGGGAGGTGGTTCTCTTTTGGGAATGGTTCTGGAAGAAAAAGACACGGATCAATCTGTGTGACAGTTTGGAGACGCCCCCTGCGGGTATTGATGTTCCCGTGAACTCTCTAGGAAAACTTTTGAGAAATCCTGAACTATATTTCAACGGTAATTTCACCATTTACTGGTCATAGCCTCCGGTTTCTGTCACACTTTTTACTGGAGGTTCATTATGAAAACTTACCTGATGATTTTGGGTCTTGTGATCTGTATCCCCGTGCTTTGTTCTGGTGCGGTTATTCATGTCCCAGGGGAGCAACCGACAATTCAGGCGGGGATCGATGCAGCAATAGATGGAGATACAGTTCTGATTGAGAATGGAACATACACTGGATGGGGTAATAGAGATATAGATTTCAATGGTAAAGCGATTACTGTGACTTCACAGGATGGCCCGGAGAATTGTGTGATAGATTGTAGAGGAACTTCAGAAGATCCTCATCGCGGTTTCATATTTCATACTATGGAGCATAGACTGACAATTCTTCAAGGTTTTACAATTCAAAATGGTTTCATTTCCGGCGAATCGTATAGTGCTAATGGAGCTGGCATTAATTGTGAAGAAGCATCTCCCACAATTAAAAATTGTGTCTTTTTTAACAATCAGGCAAGAAGTCTTGGGGGGGGGATATATTGCAAGGATTGTTCCCCGAAGATTGCCAATTGCACGTTTAAAGCGAATATCGCAAATAGAGGAGCAGGTCTTTTGTGCGAAAATTCTTTCCTCATACTCACGGATTGTGAATTTATAGATAATTCGGCAAATAATTATGGAGGGGGATTTGCCTGTATTTCTGGTTCCTCCCCAATGATAACCAACTGTATTTTTACAGGCAATACAACACTCAAGGGCGGTGGAATTTACAGTTATGCATCTGATCCACTTATTATCAATTGTCTATTTGTCAATAATTCCGTTTCTGGGATAGGAGCTGGGATTTTTTGCGATCTTGGTCGCCATTCAAACCCATGGCCTCCCCCCTGGGAAACTTACTATCCGACTATAACTAATTGCACATTTACAGAAAACACTGCTGACGAAGAAAGATACGGTGGCGCGATTGCCTCAAACTACTACCCGACAATCACCAACTGTATATTCTGGAATGATACCCCTGATGAAATCGGAAAGATCGGAGGTCAACCAGATGTTACGTATTCCAATATTCAATCGGGATATCCCGGTATTGGAAACATATCAAAAGATCCTTTATTCAATTACGCGAACGGATATTCACTCTCCACATATTCCCCCTGTGTTGATGCCGGAACAGATCGAGAAGCACCCGGATTTGATTTTGAAGGAAATGAACGACCACAGGGTGGTGCTGTAGATATGGGTGCCTTCGAATTGCCAGGATGGCCTTCGATATCAAGAGTTAATATTATGATGCCAAGCCACGCATTCAGCCCTGGTGATAAATGTTACTGTAGAGTGACCATATGGAACGCTGATGGTGAACCGCTTATAAACTATAATCTCATGGTCGTTCTTTACATATACGGGATTTACTATTGTGCACCTTCTTTTGATCCCTTTGATTCCTTTACATACGATTTTCAGATCGGAGAGACAACAATTACTGTTATACCTGAATTTACCTGGCCCGAAGCTGTGGGTTCAGCAGATGGAATCGTCTGGTATGCCGCCCTAGCCAATCCAGACATAACAGAACTAGTCGGCGAGATGGGCGTGTTTGATTTCGGATGGAGTGAATAAATTATACATTTGTTTTCAGTGTCTGGGAACACCCACCCGGTATTTCGGGTGTATAGAGGAATATTGGTAATGATAATCCCGTAAACCATCGGTATAATCATTCCATGATCGATCTGAAATTAAAGCAGACGAAATTCCGTTACCCTGATCTTTACAGGTGTTCGTAAAGGTGAATTGTTACAACTGAGATGGACAGATATTGATTTCGTCAGAAACATGATCAAAATCAGAGCGGATTCCAGTCTTAAAAACAGTAAAGGCAGGGAGATTCCGATTAACAGCCAGCTTCTGCCAATCCTAAGATCCCTGAAAAGTGATTCAGAATGGGTATTTACAGGTGCCGACGGAAATTCGCGATTGACCACGTTTGATAACTCGCACAGATCCGTCAGAAAGAAGATCGGAATGCCAAATCTGACGATACACAACTTCAGACACACATTTGCGAGTCTGGCATTACAGTCGGGATCGGATGTGGGGGCCGTGTCCAAATTACTGGGACACAGTTCGATCCGAGTTACTATGGAAATCTACCATCATCTGAACCCCGATCATGCACGGGCGGTCATTGAGAACTTGCCGATAGAGCTTAAGAGTAGAGAAGAGGAGTAATGATATCATGAACCATCATGGATGTTATGGTATTAATTCTGGGACTTAATGATAGGCAGGTTCCTCTCACCTTTATCACCCCCAATATCCGCACCTCTGATCAATCCTTCCTCATCAATGTAAAACGAATATAAGCCTGTGGTGGGATATTCAACTGGCCATGCGGTTCCAGACCACGATAAAATCCTGCCATGTATTTTGGATTCACTGACCTTATAAGAGAAATAATATCCGTAACGAACATCCTGATCCACATGCTGATAGGACAACTGTTCGTTCCAGGGACCTTCTAATACGTCTGATTTATCTTCCAAATATGCAGGATCATTTGATCCATAGTCAATCTGCGAGGCACAGAATTGTTTCAACCTTGCTATTGCTTCCTTTTCATTCACAGAGAAACGATTACTCATGCTGAATCCTGCAATTAAAACGCTTATCGCAATACCAAGGATCACAGCCGAGCAGAGGAGGAGAAGGAATTTATATTTATTTTTTTGGCCCATTAGACATATTCCCAGTTTGTTACTGACATGAATTCTAATCTAAGGTATCTTAAAGCATGACATGAGAACAAAACAACCTTTGAAATGGACATTCAGGATTGCATTGATCCTCATCATTTTCGTAGTTTGTAGCTGTTTGAGAAAATATGAATGGCATCCTTACGAAACAAAAACATTTCATATAAACTCTTCATCTGGTGAATCCAATTATCTTTGCACAATTCAGGAAACAATGAATATATTCCAGGAGGATTGGTCGAGTTCGTGGGTGAAGGATTATGAATGTTATTACATCGACCAACGCAATATCTCTTTCAAAATTCAGTCACCTGAAATGGTCTATGATAAGGTGGTATCGGGTGAAATGCCTGGCTTGGTAATGTCCTTGTATTTTAGATTCGATGATGATTCGGCAGATTCTTGGCTTGATATGAGAAATCTCCGCCCGAATCGCCCTGTAAGGTATGACCCCTCCGTTTTTGTTGAAAACTCATCTGACGAGAAATGTAGAGTCCAGCGAGGTATGAAAATTCAACTGTCAGAAAAGTATGAGGTCAAACAAGGAGTGGAGTATTTTGTTTTGCTTATGGGACTAAGGGAATACTGTATGAACGGATCAGGTGAGATTGTAACTGAAAATATCATGCATGTACCTGGTTCGCTGTTCCCTTACCAGTTTTTGATTTGGATAGAATCTGACGGTACTGTGTTGGTAAAGAATCTTTCTTGCGGGGGTGGGTGAGATCCAGAAAGTAGAAAAAGACTGGTCCCTATTTGGTCCCCATGAAGAAAACAGCCACCCAATCAAGCAGCAAGATTCCTTTGTAAAAAAGCAACATTACCACACAAGAAAGCAACAACAATAAGTCATATTATACAATTACTTACAGCCATTTAAGCATCAAATTTTAAGGGAATAAAAAAATGGCGGGGACGACGAGACTCGAACTCGCGACCTTCGGCGTGACAGGCTTATTTCGCTCACCCGCTAAACACCTAAACCATTGATAAACCTACCATCTACGGCATTCCGCATCGTCAGTAATGCGCATTAATGCCCAGGCGGATTTTGTCACCGTCCGTAAAGCGTCCGTACTTTCCAACTATTTCCATAGGAACTCATAGGAATCCATAGGAATCCATAGGAATCCATAGAAATCCATAGCTTTACTAATTTCCTCGGGATTCACAAAAGGCGAAATAAGACCGAAGATCTAGGTATGAGATCTGAAAGGATCGACATACTTAACTCCTTTGAAAAGCCTCCGGCATCTGTCCGGGGGCGTCTCACCTTGTGGGTGATGTGATGGCGCGGTTAGCTAATCTCAGGCAAGAAAAGTTCTGTCAATTATTTGTCGGTGAAGCAAACTTCAATATGTCGGAAGCTTACCGTCTCGCTGGCTATGTTCCGAACAATGGACATGCCTCCCGACTGGCTTCAAATGGTAGCATAGCCGCACGTATAGCCGAGATCTTGGAAGAAAAAGGGATCACTTCTGACCACGTTCGGAACGAGGTTTCGCGGATCGCGTTCGGATCACCGGCTGACGTGCTGGATATCCACGAACTCAGGACAAATAAAAAGATCATCATCAAAGACGACGCGGATCTGTCGCTGATTCAGTCAATCAAAATCAGCGACAAATTCGGAACAGAGGTCCGCTTCTTCAATAAACAGTCAGCGCTTGAACTGCTTGCCAAAGTGCTCGGAATGCTTACCAACAAACACGAACTCACCGGAAAGGACGGTGGACCAATTGAGACCAATCCTCAGGTGGTTTTTTATATTCCTGGCAATGGTCGGGATGACAAACCAGACGATAGCAATTAGACCGCAGCCCGGTCCGCAGGAGATGGCCATGTCGTCATCTGCTGACATCGTATTCTACGGTGGATCCGCTGGTGGTGGTAAATCGTGGATGCTGCTGGCTGAACCTATTCGTCATCTGAGTAACCCGGGGTTTGGCGCTGTCATCTTCCGGCGTGAAATGCCACAAATCACGAACGAAGGCGGGTTATGGGATCAGGCTAATGATCTGTATCCGCATATTGGCGGCGTCCCGATCCAGTCGCCCAAGATGCAGTATCGGTTTCCATCTGGCGCTAAGATCACTTTCGCGCATCTTCAGCACCTTAAAACGGTTAAGAGCTACGATGGATCCCAGGTCCCGCTGTTCTTATTCGATGAGCTACAGCATTTTCTTAGGCGTCAATTCTTCTACATCCTGACCAGGAACCGGTCGCTCTGCGGCGTGAAGCCATACGTCCGCGCCAGCATGAATCCATGTCCACCTGACGATCCTATCGGCGGCTGGCTGCATGAGCTCGTGGGCTGGTATCTCGATGAGGATGGATACGCGGATCCGGATAAGTCCGGGGTCATCCGTTGGTTCGTCGTAAAGGATGAGCAGATCATCTGGGCTGGTACCCGCGAGGAACTGGTGGATCAGTATCCCGGATCCCGTCCCAAATCATTCACGTTCATCCTGAGCCGACTCAAAGACAACAAGATCCTCTGCGAGAAGGATCCCGACTACAAAGCTAATCTGGAAGCTCAGCCGACATACGAACGTGACCGGCTGCTTGGCGACGAAGAGAAGGGCGGGAACTGGTTCGCAGCGCCATCCGCTGGCACTGTGTTCGAAAAGGGCTGGTTTGAGATCGTTCACGACATCCCACGTGGTGAAGCGGTCGAATGCGTATTTACTGATTTCGCCGCTACCAAAAAAGAGATGAACGCAAAGGATCCGGATTACCTCGCTATCACCCGCGTTCGGAAGGTCGACGGTATCGTCTACATCATCGACGTCACACGCGGCCAGTGGGGACCCGCTGAGGGTGAGCTCATATGGAAGAACACCACGTTACAGCACTGGAACAGCGCTCAGCGTGATGGAATAAAAAAATACAGTTTCCGTGTCCGATGGGAACAGGAACCCGCCAGCGCTGGTAAGCGCGAATCGCATCGCCTGGCGAAACTGATGCAGAACTATGGGTTCGCCGCTAAAGGCGTACCAGCGCGTGGTGACAAGGTTCTACGTGCCACGCCGTTCGCTTCCGCTGTCAAGGCCGGGAACGTGAAACTGCTGGCCGGTGCATGGAACGACGCTTTTATCACAGAGCATCACAGTTTCCCTGATGGCGCACATGACGATCAGGTTGATTCAGCCAGTGGCGCTTACGATTCATTAGCATCAAACAGCATGAAACAGCCAAGGAAGAAGACCTATGGGCGTTGTTGAACTGTCTGAACAGTATATGTCTTCCAAGGCTGAGACCGCCAGGCGCGATCAGGCCAGGGAAGAGTATGATTTATACAAGGGTGAGCAGCTCAAATACATCGAGAAGAACCCTGATGAGAGCGTAGATGAGTTTAACGACCGCCAGTCGTTCCTGGCTGGGATCAATATCACGCGCCACGCTATCGACAGCCTGGCGATCCTGTCCGTCCCTCAAGTGAAAATAGAGGGTGTTGACAAGAGCATATCCGAACCCGTGTTGGAACTCTGGGAAAAGGGTCGGACGCTGAACCTATGTAGGCAAGTCGAGAAGCGTAAGACGCTGAACGGTAGCTCGTTCATCCGCGTTGCCTGGACAGACGATGCGCTGAAACTGGTCCCGTGGTCCGCTGATGAGGTCGGTATGACGCCGGATGAGGATGACGCCAGGGAAGCGGCAACGCTCTGGACCATGACCACCATCGTCGATGAGAGCGGTAACGATAAGGATGTCACGATCCTTTACACGCCTGATGAGATTATTCGATACGAGAACGAAAGCCAGGTCAAACATCCCAACGACATGGACAACGATAACCCATATGGGTTTATCCCTGTCGTCAACTTCCGACAGACAGAAGAATGGTCATCGCCCTGGGGCGTGGGCTTCGGGTTGGACCTGACCGAGACGAACGGGATAGTGAACAACGAGCTATCTGACCTCTGCTGGGGCCTGAAGATGCAGGCACATGGCCAGATGTGTATCAAGGGCTGGGACGGCGAACGTGACGGCGATGTGCCTGTCGTTCCGACCGGACCCGGTGCTGTCATTGCTGTGCCTGAGGGTGGCGACGCCTTCATGCTGAACGCGAACTACGACGCTGAGAAGGTGCTGAACTCGATTAAGTTCAAGATCCAGGCGCTGTATAACGCGATCGGGTTACGATCCGCTGACCCGGTGCATATTGAGATCGATGCCAGCTCGGGTATCGCGATCATGCTCCAGAAGGCGGACGTGCTGCAATACGTCAAGGATCAGGCCGTGATGATGGGTGAGTATTACCGCGATCTGATCAAGATGATGTGCGCTGTCCAGGCGATTCAGACGAATAAAGCGACGAAGGATAGTTGGGATCCGGACAAGGTCCAGGTTGAAGTCACCTTTCAGGATCCTGAGATACCCGTGCCAACGGATGAGAAACTGAATCAGCTCGATTGGGATCTGATGCACGACATCATCACTGTGCCGGACGTGATCGCTGAACGCGATGGGATCTCGCCGGAAGACGCGCGGGTAAAATATCAGAAGAATAAAGCGGCGAACGATGAGGATCGGTTGGCTGCGGCGCTGATGCAGACTGACACGGCTCCGGCATTCGGTGCTGATCAGAGTGACGCAAAGGACGCAGCAGGCACGCCACAATTAGACCAGGCAGTGCCGACTGAGGAGATATTCATTCCGAACGGCGCACAGATCACAGCCGCTGTGACGATCATTAAAGACGTATCGGCGCGATTGATATCAATGGCGTCAGCACGCGGTCTGCTTCAATTGCAATTCCCAAGTCTAACCGATGAGCAAATCAACAAATTACTCGATATCGGTGGCGTCGATAAGGCGTTGGTTAAGGACAAAGTGTAATGAACGAAACCGATCTGAGAAAACTGGTAGAGGCGAACGGAATCGCATGGGATGAGTTGCTAAAGCTATCCCGTCGCGCCACTGATCGCCGTCTAACCCAGTTCGAATACTCAGACGGTGAAATCAAAAACAGCCGGAAAAACGTCAGGGTTCTATTCCAGATCAACAACGATATCCGCGTCCTGTCGCGCAAATTTCTCGACGACATCGTGGCATCACAGACATACATCGACGCCGTCGAAGCAGGTACCATCCCGCCGATACCAGACACGCAGCTTGCCGCTGGGATGGAAGATGCCATCATCGCTGCTCAGGAGGTCGTGAAAGCCGCAGGGATCGATACGCGACTCCTTGTGGCTCAGAACCTACAGACAGCAGCGAAAGACACTACGAAGCTCACGGATGGTCTGCGCGGTGACATGGTGACTCGGTTCCAGGCGGCGATGATTGCCAGTGAGCCGCAGAAGGATCTGTCGAAATGGGTTGAGACAACCTGGGACGTGCGACGTGATCAGGCGAATCTGATCGTCAACTCAGCGTATCGGACAACGTATCGCGAGCATACCTGGCAGGCCGGCCAGAAGATCAAAGTCAATCTGTATGAATGGGATGGACCGCAGCCACTTACCGGCGCAGCGGGCCACGCTGACTGTCAGCGGTATTACAAACGGCTCCTGACCATCCCTGAGCTTGAGCAGATCGCAGCGGCACGTGGGCTGTCTCTGGGTCAACTCATCCGCTACGTCGGCGGGCGCGGATGCAGACATCGACTCAGACCCATACCGAAGCATATC
>SWBX01001887.1_pt1 | contig 10655 bp, 10 predicted proteins | sample 4693051 | NCBI WGS metagenome assembly SWBX01 (sample SAMN10267272, study PRJNA491770) | bioreactor metagenome | isolation source: DHS bioreactor inoculated with marine | place: Japan: Omine Ridge, Nankai Trough | reverse complement strand
TACAAAATATGTAGTAATCCAAGGTTTAGATAAATCCTAAACAGTAGACGTATAGGGTGATTGGTCCAGTATACTGATACCATTATCAGATATGTTCAGCACACGTATCTCGTTCAATGTACCCGAACCCCTTAGTTTTGCTACATAGATGGAACGCTGTAAATTGTTACCTGAAACTACCCGGCCAAGGCGTGTCACCGAGTCTGCGCCGTATTCTACAACAGACTCAACATGGAAAGTCGTCCCTACAGTGACGATAGAAGTAATATCATATCCTCTTAGCACACCGAACAGGTCATCTACAAGTGTCTTTAATTTGTAAGGAGAATCAATTGCAAGTAACATGGCTTCAATGGCATCAATAAATACCCTGTCAGGTTTGACCTCTTCGATCTTACGGACAAGGAGCTTCTTAAAGCTCATGATAAGTTCCATAGGTGCCATGTCAATAGTCTTCTGTAACCTGAGTTCAGGGTCGGCAATATCAACAAATGTTATCTTACCCGATTCCTCCATATCCCAGAAATCCCATTTGAATGAAGAATACATCTCTTTTTTCAGGGATTCGGCTGATTCGGAAGTCATAATACAAAGGGATTTTTCATTGTTCTGGACGCCATGATGCAGAAATTGAGAGCCAAATACAGTTTTACCAGTCCCTGATTCCCCGGAAACTACATTTACTGTCTTTTTGAAATAGCCACCGTTCAACAAATCATTGTAACCAGTGATTCCTGAATCCACCCTATCCAAAATTTCATTCTTGATTGTCATTTGAACCAACTAACATATTAACATACTTCATTATGAAATTTTCTATCAAAAACTTCATAATGAAATTTTCTATCAAAAACACAAAATATACTTTATATTTTCAGTTGTCCCATTCGTTCAACGGCCTCATTTATCCGCTCCACTGACTGAGTCAGGGAAAAACGCACATACCCTTCACCATAATCACCGAAACCCACGCCTGGTGTGGCCACGATACCTGCTTCTTCCAGTAGTATCTTTGATAAGCCCATTGAATCATGACCCTCAGGTACCGGGGCCCAGATATAGAATGTAGCCTTAGGCGGCTGGACATCAATGCCCAATTCCTTTAATCCCACCATCAGGGCATCCCGTCTCTGTGTGTATAGCTTGTTCATGTCACTGATACACTGCTGGGGGCCCTGCATTGCCTCGATCCCTGCCTCCTGTACCGCTTCAAAGGCCCCGGAATCCATATTGGTCTTGACCCTACCCAGGCCGTCCAGGATCTCGGCATTGCCCACAGCGAACCCTATCCTCCATCCGGTCATATTATAGGTCTTTGACAGGGAATGCAGCTCAATACCCACATCCATGGCGCCGTCGAATTTCATGAAACTTGGTGCCTTATAACCGTCAAATGTCATCTCACTGTAAGCATTGTCATGGACGATGATGACCTCATTCTCCTTTGCGAACTCAATGACATCTTCAAAGAACTTATCAGGTGCTATGGCCGATGTGGGGTTATTCGGGTAGTTCAAAAACATTAGTTTTGCCAGTTTTGCTACATCCTTAGGGATTGCATCGAGGTCAGGCAGAAAGCCATTTTCTTCAAGCAGAGGCATAATACAGGGCTTTCCATCAGCAAATAACGTGCCTATTTTATACACAGGATATCCAGGGTCCGGAACCAGGGCAATCTCTCCCGGGTTTATGAATGCCAGTGGTATATGAGCGATCCCCTCCTTTGAACCAATCAGGGTCAGCACCTGGGAGACAGGGTCCAGTTCAATACCCAGGTGTTCCTTGTACCACTTTGCTGCGGCTTCCCTGAAGGACAGCATGCCGGTATATGAAGGGTATTTATGCCTGTTTGGGTTTTGGGCTGATCTATACAGGGCCTGGATGACATTATCAGGTGTGGGCATATCCGGGTCACCAACACCCAGGTCTATCACATCCACGCCTTTTTCAATTACTTTGGCCTTTGCCTCATCTATGGCTGCAAAAAGATACGGTGGGAGATTGTTGATCCTTTCTGAGTACATTGGTTTCACCTTTGGTAAATGATAAAATAAAGTGCTTGAACTGAATTGCAAAATGTCTTTATATCTACTTAAACCTTTAAGTTACACTATTTATGAAAATCTCTGAGATCGACATTCCCGATGCTGTAAAAGGATTTTACATAGAGTCCGGCATCTCTGAACTTTATCCGCCCCAGGAAAAGGCTGTTAAAGCCGGACTGCTTGAAGGGCGAAATATACTGGCAGCCGTGCCCACGGCGTCAGGCAAGACCATGATGGCTGAGATGGCAATGCTAAAGTCCATCATCAATGGCGGGAAGTGCCTGTATATCGTGCCCCTCAGGGCATTGGCATCAGAGAAATATGCACGGTTTAAGGAATTCCGGGAACTGGGCGTTCAGGCAGGAGTTTCCACAGGCGACCTGGATTCCAGGGAAGAATGGCTGGGCAGGAAGGATATTATTGTTGCAACCTCAGAGAAGACAGATTCACTGATACGCAACGGTGCACCCTGGATAAAGGATATTACAGTAATTGTGCCAGATGAGGTGCACCTGCTGGATTCACCTGACAGGGGCCCGACCCTGGAGGTCACCCTTGCACGGCTCATGCAAATGAACCCGGATGCCCAGATAATCGCACTCTCTGCCACAGTGGGAAATGCACAGGAGATGGCGCACTGGCTTGATGCTGCACTGGTTGAGAGTAAGTGGCGGCCGATCGAACTGCAGGAGGGAGTATTTTTTAGTGGTAAAATAAAATTCCAAAATTCCCTGCGTACTGTGGAGCATAAGTACAAAGATGAACTGACAGACCTGGTCTATGATACCCTTAATGAAGGGGGCCAATGTCTTGTATTCGAGAGCAGCCGGCGGAATGCTGAGGCCAGTGCCAGGCGGCTTGGCCAGACCCTTGGTAAAAGCTTAGGAATCTCAGGAAGCCCTGGAAGCTTAGAAAGCTCTGGAAGCCCCGGACATGAATACAACGTAAAACTGGATGGCCTGGCCAACCAGGTCCTGGATACTGGTGAGACCGAGATTACAAGGCGGCTGGCACAATGCGTCAGGGGCGGGGCAGCATTCCACCATGCCGGACTGCTGTCAGAGCAGAGAAAACTGATAGAGGACGGGTTCAGGAACAACCTTATCAAGGTACTTTCATCCACGCCCACACTTGCCGCAGGACTGAACATGCCTGCCAGGCGCGTTATTATCAGGGGTTACAGGCGGTACGACCCCAACTACGGGATGGTGCCCATACCTGTGCTGGAATACAAACAGATGGCAGGCCGGGCAGGCCGTCCCGGACTTGACCCGTACGGTGAGTCGGTGCTGATATCAAAATCTGATGAGGAAATGGAGTTACTTATTGAACAGTATGTGAATAACGATGCCGAGGATATCTATTCCAAACTCGGTACTGAAAGCGCCCTGCGCACCCACATCCTTTCAATAATATCCACCGGGCTTGTAAAAAGCAGGGAAGAACTGATGGATTTTTTAGGCCGTACTTTTTTCGCTCACCAGCAGGATACCTGGAAGCTGGCGGCTGTAGTCGATGAAGTGATAGAGTTCCTTGCGATGAACAACTTGATAATAGACAGTGACGGGCTGCACCCGAGCGAACTGGGCGAACTGGTGACCAGGTTGTACATTGACCCCATGTCCGCAAGTACCATTCTGGACGGACAGGGGCACCTGGGCAGGGTGAACGTGACCGAACTGACACTGCTCCAGCTAATCTGCAATACCCCGGATATGCGGCCCCTGTACCTGAGAAATAACGATTATGGCTGGCTGGATGATTATGTGCAGCAGCACAACGATGAATTTGTAGCTCCTCCTCCCCCGCACAGCAGCGAGTATGAGTGGTTCATGTCTGAAGTAAAGACAGCCGTGTTACTGCTGGAATGGATATCTGAAAGTAAGGAAGATGATATTACAAGCAGGTTCAATATCGGTCCTGGTGATATAAGGGCACAGGCGGACACTGCCCAGTGGCTTATGCATTCCACTGCCCGCATATTTGCTTATCTCGGCAGCGAACATGCAGGTTTTGCACAGGAACTGGTGGAGCGCATATCCTATGGTGCAGCTAAGGAACTGCTGCCCATTATCAAGATAAAGGGTATCGGGCGTGTGCGGGCAAGGAAGCTGTATAATGCAGGATACAAGGATATCGAAGTTATCAGGAAGGCTGAATTCAAAGCACTGGCTGATATTATCGGTCCAAAGATAGCTGATAATACCCTTAAGCAGCTCGGGATTGATGTTGATAGAAAATCGAGTGACTTTACAGGAAATGTTAAAGCACAACAAAACCTCAAAGATTTTAAATAAGTTACATCATTCATAGATAGGCTTTTAACATATGATGATAATCCTTGATATCTTATAAGAATGTAAAAAGTTACTTTACACATTTACATTACATATTTACATTATACATTTACTTTAGACATTTACATTACACGTTTTCATTACATATTTTCAGGTGAACATTTTGCACATAATTATCATCGGTGCCGGTGATGTTGGATATCATCTTGCCAAAGCTGTATATCAGGACCACGAAGTGGTGATTATTGAAAAGGATGAAGATGCCTTAGAGCTGGTAATGGGTCTCGATGTACAGGTTATCCAGGGCAATGGTGCCAATGTTAAGGTCCTGAAACAAGCGGGAGTGGAAAATTCAGACCTGGTGGTGGCTGTAACTAATCATGATGAACTCAATATCGTGGCAAGTATGGCAGCCAAGCTGCTGACAAAGAATGGAACCAAGACCATTGCAATGGTCAGCAACCCCGATTACATAAATGAACCTGTGACCATGCGTGAACAGATAGGCATGAACATCATGATATGTCCCGAACTTTCCCTTGCCTATGAAATGTACCAGATACTCTCAATACCTTCGGCTGTTGATGTCCAAGATTTTGTGGGAGGAATGGTCAAGATGATCGAGTTCAAGGTAGATGATGGAAATGTGCTGGTGAACAAGACCCTCAAAGAGATACAATTTCCCCAGTGCAGCATGATCGCAGCCATATTCAGGGATAATGATATCATCATTCCGGGAGGGGACGATATCATCCTCTCAGGTGATAGGGTGGTACTGATTGGCAAGGAAGAGGCCATACAGGAGATAAGGAAATGGTTCGAGGTCAACAACCAGAGTAAAAAAGTGCTGATAGTGGGGGGCGGCACTGTAGGGTTCTACCTGATTGAGCTGCTTCGTAAGAAAGACTTTAACATCACACTTGTCGAGAAGGACTTGAAACGTTGTGAAATGATTGCCGAGTCCCTGCCAAATATCATGGTCATAAACGGTGATGGCACTGATATGAAGATACTGGAAGAAGTAAATGTCCCTGGTATGGATGCAGTGGTTTCTGTTACCAATAGTGATGAGAAGAACCTGCTATGCTCCCTGCTTGCCAGGCAGTTGGGTGCAATTAAGGTCATGGCCCGGGTGGAAAGGACCGAATACACCCAGTTGTTCGAGATGGTGGGTGTGGATGTGGCCATGAGTTCCAGGGAAGCTACCATCAACGAGGTGCTCAAGACCACGCTGCTCAAGACAGGCATCCAATCCATTGCCACACTGGAAGGTGAAAAAGCTGAAGTGCTTGAACTTACTGCCAAGGCAGGTTCAAAAATAGTAAAAAAGCCACTGAAAAGTGTCAAGTTCCCAAAAGATGCAATTGTCAGCACAATAGTACGCGAAAGTAACATAATTGTACCTGACGGTAATGTTCAGATACAACCAAGTGATAAGGTTATTGTCTTCACCAAATTGGAAATGGTTTCAAAGGTGGAGGAACTTTTCAAGTAGGGCGGATCGCCTTTGTCATGGAATGACTTCAAGATTATTTTAAGGGATGTGGGCAGCCTCTTACTGATAGTAAGCCTGCTTGCACTGGTATCCATTGCAGTGCCCCTGGTATTCGGGGAATATGAAGCCATTTATGCTATGCTGGTCACGTCAGTCCTGGCTGGTATTGCAGGACTGGGGCTAAAATTCATAGGCAAGACCGAGGGTGAGATACAACTGACGCATGCCATGGCCATATCATCCATTGCATGGCTGGTAATCCCCTTATTGGGCAGCATCCCGTATATCCTAATCGAAGGCATGTCCCCCTTAAATTCGGTATTTGAATCCACTTCGGGATGGACGGGCACAGGGCTCACTATGATAACGGCCCCATCACAACTTACCCATACCATCCAGTTCTGGAGGTCGCTTACCCAGTGGATCGGCGGAGTTGGGGTGATTGTGCTGATCATCAGCATCATAACCCGGCCCGGCACCAGTATGTACCATCTGTACCGTGCCGAAGGACGGGAAGAAAAGATATTCCCCCGCATCATGACCACTGTAAGAATGATATGGTGGATATATTTCCTGTTGACGATCCTTTCCATTTTAATCCTGCTCGTGGCCGGAATGCCCCTGTGGGATTCCATAAACCACGGCATGACCACCATATCCACAGGCGGCTTTTCAGTAAAGGACTCAAGTATTGCGTCTTATGATAATCCACTTATAGAACTTGCCCTGATACCGATAATGGTAATGGGTGCAATTCCATTCCTGGTACATTACAAGGTCCTGAAAGGGAATGTGAGTGCCTTCTTTAAAGATGTGCAGTCCCGTAACCTGTTAATCCTGCTATTCCTGGGAGGGGGACTGCTTGTGGCAGAGAACTTCCTCAGTTACGGCTGGTTGTCAGAGGCTTTTCGGTATTCTATGTTCCAGGCGGTGTCAGGTTTGACCTGTACAGGCCTGCAGACCGCCACTGTACACACCTGGGCGCCCAATGCCAAGCTTATAGTCATTCTATTGATGCTGATCGGAGGGGCTGCGGGTTCCACTGCCGGGGGTATCAAGATAGTGAGGGCCGCCGCCCTTTTCGCAGGAATTGGGTGGTGGTACAGGAAACTCTCTCTGCCCCATGAGGTAGTGGTGGTCCAGAAGTTCGGGGATAAGGTACTGTCTGATGATGAAATGGGCGCACAGCTCAATGAGGCTGCGATCATCTCGTTCTTGTGGGTGTTATTCCTGTTCATGGGTATTTTCGTGATGCTGCATATCGCACCACCGCCGTACTATGTTGATGATGTCATATTTGAGGTGGTATCGGCACAGAGCAATGTGGGATTGTCCACAGGCATAACGTCGCCTGATATGTTGTGGATTGGTAAACTGATGCTGATATTCAATATGTGGATCGGCAGGCTTGAGATCATACCCATTATTGTGACTTTCAAGTTACTGCTGCGGCGTTTTGGATAAAGAACTTATCATATAAATTACGTAAAGAATGGGTTATACAATGAGATATAAAGTGGTCCTTAATACCCTGGGAATTATCCTGAAATACCTGGGGATCTTAATGCTTATCCCGGCACTTGTGGGATATTATTATTCCCTGCATGACCCGGCCCAGTTCCCATCTGTTATGGTATTCATATATTCGTTTTTGGTCACCACTTCAGTGGGGCTTGCGCTGCAATATACCAATCGCAGCAGCGATGAGTTCAGGAACCGCGAGAGTTTTGGCATCGTGGCTTTTGCCTGGCTCCTGGCAGCAATATTTGGTGCTTTGCCTTTCCTGATGAGCGGGATGCAGCCAGTCGATGCCCTGTTCGAGTCCATGTCAGGCTTTACAACCACCGGCGCAACCATTATGACAGATATCGAGTCATATTCAAAGGCCTTGCTGTTCTGGCGTTGTTTTATGCAGTGGCTGGGCGGCATGGGTATCATTATGCTGTTTTTGGCCATCCTGCCCAAACTTGCAGTGGCGGGCCGCCAGTTATTCAAGGCAGAGGCGCCCGGGCCCACTGAAGATAAACTCAAGCCCAGGCTCAAAGAGACGGCTAAGATACTGTGGATGGTATATGTGGTCATTTCAGCAGTTGAGTTCATTGCACTGCTGTTGGCCGGTATGGGGGTGTACGACAGCCTGACCCATACCTTCACTACTATGGCATGCGGCGGGTTTTCACCCCGGGCCGATTCCATTGCAGCTTTCAACAGTCCCCTTATCGAGGGGATCATCGTCTTTTTCATGTTCGTGGCAGGTGCTAATTTTGCACTGCATTACAGGCTGATATATGTGGATCATAGAAGTTTGTTGAAGGATGGCGAGTTCAAGTTCTACAGTTTCATTGTGGTCTCTTCCACTGCGGCGCTGACCTGGACACTCTGGAGGACGGGGACGTTTGAGGAGATTGGCACATCTTTCAGGTTTGCTATATTCCAGGCGTTGTCTATACTGACCACAACGGGCTATGCCACCCATGATTTTAATACGTGGCCGGACTCGTCTCGCATGGTCCTGTTTATGCTCATGTTCATTGGAGGCAGTGCAGGTTCCACTGCAGGCGGGATCAAGGTGGTGCGACTGCTGTTGATGTTGAAGTACGCGTACCGGGAACTGTTCAGGTCACTCCAGCCAAAGATGGTGCGGCCCATCCGGCTAGGTGAACGGGTAGTGCCTGAGGATGTGATGAACAGTATCTTCTCGTTCATTATCCTGTATATACTGGTGTTCATGGCCAGCACATTCATATTGGGCGAGTTGGGTATTGATGCGCTCAGCGCTGCTTCGGCGTCCATTGTGACGCTGGGCAATATCGGACCAGGGTTTGATCTTGTGGGACCGTGGTCCAATTTCAGTACTATACCTGATATGGGGAAACTTGTGCTTATCGCAAATATGTGGATCGGCAGGCTTGAGATTTTCACGGTGCTGGTGTTGCTGATACCAGGGTTCTGGAAGGAGTGAGGGGGTTGAGCGGGTGCTGAAAGTGTGGGCCGCATACACCGTGTTATACGATGTTGCTCATGATTTAGGGCTGTGGTACTTCCAGGTCCTTGCAGATCTTTTTAGCAAGAGCATCCATAATCTCGGTATGGCGAAGTAGTTTCCGTCGCTTCATCAGACAGCAACCTTGATTTCTTCTCGAACGAATTGCTTGCCTGTTAAGCCCATCTCTGCAAGTTCTCTGTTGGAGACCAAGACCAATTCGATTGCTTCGCGAAGATTTCCACGAGTTTCTTCGAGAGTTCTTCCCTGGGTGTTAGCTCCAGACAATTCTTCAACGTATCCGATATACCAATCATCGGCTTTCTCAAATATTGCGGTAAAGGTGCTTCCCATATGGCTTTACCTCCTTTAATGATTATTATAGTGCACTTTTACATAACGTTTTACGGGTTTAATAAGTTGCGGGATAGATGGGCGGTGGTAGGGCGAAAGAAGGCGTGTGGGATGGGGTCATTTCAATATTAGCCACCAAGAGCACAGAGGACACAGAGAAAAGCAACAAGGCTCTGTGCACTCTGTGTGCTCTGTGGCTTAAAAATCAGATAAATTATATATTTTAACAGCCATGTCCGCCCCCGGCAGCACCAACCACCACCCGAAGCCGCCGCCAGCACGCAGAGCATCCGGGCGCAGGTTGTGGGGTAGAGCGGGAGGGGCGAGAGTGGGTGGTAAAATAGAGGATAATAAAGCAAAGCACATCTATATTATTTTCACTTATTAAATTTAAATCAACATGCTTAAATAAATAATTGATAATTAATAAACCATGGCATGTCAAATATGTGGAGAAAAATCAGGTTTTTACCCATTATGCAAAGAATGCAACAAACTCAAGGAAGAAGGGAAAGTAACCAAGTGCCAGGAATGTGGAATTTGGAAGAAAGGTGATAAGCCTTTATGTTATGAGTGCTGGTTAAAAAATAAAAAAACAAGTGGTACTAATTCTGAGGTTGAAACAGAAGAAACTAATTTTAGGAGTAAGTTTCCAGCAAAACTCAGAGCTGAAGATGGACATCTTGTGAGGTCAAGGGCAGAACAGATTATTGACAACTGGTTATATCACAAAGGTATTGTTCATGCATACGAAAGGCGAGTACCAATTGAAGAAGAGGTTTACTGTGACTTCTTTGTACCTATCGGACAAAAAGTTTGGATTGAATTTTGGGGTATCGAAGAAGAAGAAAAATATCAAAGACGAAAAGAGTTGAAAAAAAGTTTCTACAAAAAACATGATAAAAATCTCATTGAATTAATGCCTAAAGATATTGAAAATTTAGACGATATTATGCCTATCAAATTAAGGCCATTTTTACCTTCTACCTTTAGTTTTGACTAATTCAAACGAAAATTTATTGCCAAAATTCGTGTACATCATATACAATCATTGGATACTTCCCTGCCAGGCAATTCACTCGTTAGGGAATCCCCTATGCAGCCCCAGTCCCCTGGCCATATCCAGCACATTATAATATTCCTTAATGTACACAGCCCTGTTAATATCCTCAAATTCCAATGCACGATATGCTGGCCTGTACTGAAGCATAATATTCACATAACTCTCCCTTGATATTTCATTGGCAATGAACTCCAGCACCTGCAGGCTATCAGCCATGTTATTGGGAAGTACCAGGTGGCGTATCAGCAGCCCGTGCCAGCCAATCGTCCGATCGATCACAAGGTCGCCCACCTGCCTGTGCATCTCACGCACCGCCAGCTTGCACACCTCGAAATAATCAGGGGCATCGCTGTACAGTTTCGCACTCTCAATGCCTCCATACTTGATATCAGGCATATAGATATCCACGATACCGTCA
>SWBX01005784.1_pt1 | contig 10657 bp, 9 predicted proteins | sample 4693051 | NCBI WGS metagenome assembly SWBX01 (sample SAMN10267272, study PRJNA491770) | bioreactor metagenome | isolation source: DHS bioreactor inoculated with marine | place: Japan: Omine Ridge, Nankai Trough | reverse complement strand
CCATTTTCTCGCCAAACGGAATGCCATCGTCTTCCTCGGCTTCTGCGCCCACATAACGACCAGGGGTCAGCACGAAATCGTGTTTTTGAATCGCCGCCAGATCAGCCGAAAAGCTAAAGCCTGCCCGGTTATTTTCCTCTGACCATTCCCGTTGCCAATCATGGAACGTATCAACAATCTGTCTGGTATCTTCATCCTTAAAATCCCGCAGTACACGGTCTTTCATATAACCCAAATTGCGCGCGTCGATAAACAGTACTTCACCACGCCGGTCTCTTTTACCATCCTTCGCGCCCTTTTCCTTGGTTAAAAACCAGATACAAGCGGGAATCTGGGTATTGGTGAATAATTGTCCGGGCAGCGCCACCATACACTCCACTAGATCCTGCTCGACCAGAGTTTTGCGAATCTCGCCTTCGTTATTGGTGTTACTGCTCATGGAGCCGTTGGCCAATAACAGCGCCATGCTACCAGTGGGGGCAAGGTGATAAAGCATGTGCAACATCCAGGCAAAGTTGGCGTTACCTGTTGGTGGGGTAAGGATGTGTTTTTGGCCATTGGTATTAATAGTCCAGCGTACATCGTCGGCCATCTTTTCGTGCCACCACTCCTTCATATTAAAAGGCGGATTTGCCATGACAAAATCGGCACGCAGGTCGGGATGCTGGTCGTTTAAAAAGCTGTCGGCGTTCTTTTTGCCAAAATTAAAATCGATGCCGCGAATGGCCATGTTCATAGCAGCGAGTTTCCAGGTGGTTGGGTTTGATTCCTGCCCGTACACAGAGATTTGTTTTTTCTGCTCGGCGGCATCGTAGTGTTTTACTTTGGCGTGTTCTTCAATGAATTTGTCACTGGAAACAAAAAAGCCACCGCTACCCATAGCAGGATCGTACACTCGGCCTTTGTAGGGCTCCAGCATTTCTACTATCAAGGTAACAATGGATTTTGGGGTGTAATACTGGCCGCCCTGCTTGCCTTCGGCCAGGGCAAATTGACCTAAAAAGTATTCATACACATGGCCGAGAATGTCTTTGGACTTCAGGGTGAGTTTTTCAACCTTTGTACTCTGGATCATGAAATCTGGTAGTGCTGAATTCATTAACCAGACCAATGAGTTTTTCGGCATCCAACTGGTATTGGCTGATGCGGTTGAGAATGCCTTTGAGTTTTGGGTTGGCTTTTTCGATTTCATCGAAAGCGTTATCGATCAGCCAAGATGCAGAGCGCATTTTAACATCTTCGCCTTGCTCATTTTTCCCAATCACACTATTGGTAGGTAGGATGACTTTTTCTTTAAGGGTGTTCCAGCGGGCGATTTTTGGCACCCAAAAGACGTTTTTTTCGACGTAGTAATCGTTAATTTCCAGCTCGGCTTCTATGGCTTGCTGGTAGTCTTCGTCGCTGTCGTAATCTTCACTGGGCAGATAATATATATTGTCGTCATCGTCTTTTTGAAACAGCTCGGTGAGTTCTTGCTGGCGCTCTTCGAAGGCATCAGACACGTATTTAAGGAAAATCAGCCCTAACACCACGTGTTTGTAGTTAGCAGCATCCAGGTTAGAGCGCAGTTTGTCGGCGGCCTTCCAGAGCTGGGCGTCGAGATCTTTTAAAAATTGCTGTTCAATCTTTTTCATTATTAGTAACTTCCATCATTCAATTTCCTGCACTAATGCTTGTGCCCTTTACATGCGATTCCGGTGTCCGGTCTTGTGCACTGGGGATGTACCGCAGCTACATGAAATAATGCTAAAAAATTATTTTAGTAGCTTATTAATATGTTGTCCAAAAACGGATTGAAAATTTTCTGCGGTAATCATTAACCAATCAAAATATTGATCCCAATTCTCCTTTTGGTTAATATCTGCATCATTTGATAATTTAATTCTACTAGCTTTTTTCCCGTCAAGAGCCATCCATTCTAATTCTGCTTGTAATTCTTCCTCTATTTTATTTTTATTATTTCCTAATTCGTAAAAAAGGTCTTTGTAATCTGGAATATATATTTCACATGCAATTAAATTTGTTTGACTATTGGCTGTTAATGAAATATACGCCTTTGAGTTCCCAATACTAATATCATACCAATGTTGAGGATATGCTTTTCTTAATTTTAGTTGTGATGACTTATTTTGAGCAAATTCTTTAAATAGATTCCAAAATTCCAACTGCAAGACTTTAGTTTCTGTAAGATTTGACAGTCTAGTTGATTTCTTAACAGCTTTTGCCCAATCATTAGGTTTAGAAATAATATTAAATTTTGGCGCACATGGGGAATTACCTATTTGCCATAATTCCATTTTAATTGCAAAGAAATTTACTTTTTCATCTGTATGTTCATTAAGCCAATCAATTGCTTGCTTATGCTCATCTCTGACATCTTTTACAATCCAAATAATTATTTCAGCATCATATCCCGAAGCATAAGTAATCGTTTTACCTAAATGATCGTGGTCAGTAATTTCCAGTTGATTTTCTATTACGATTTTTTTACCTGTATTCTCTTCTTCAGCTAATATATCTACATTAAATTTTCCTACACTTGCCTCAGTTTCTATTAATAAAATATCAATGCCAATTTCGTCACTCAATAAAGCAAGATTTTCTTTTTCTGATAACCACGTTGTAAAATCAATTGCTTCATTATTCCAGACTTTTCTCAATTCTACTTTTTTTAGTGTCTCTAATTGCATTATTAGTTTTAATATTTACATTGTATAAATCTTTTTTGATTTCGATGTAATATTATAAAAGAATACGAATTTGTCTCTTTATAGCTGTAAAATTAGAATTAACCTAATCCCAGCCCCCATCCATTCTTCACTTCTCCTGCCGCCCCCTCTCGCCTTCACTCTGCCCATGTGCCCCCTCCCGATCTGCTCTAACTGCCCTTGTGGTGTGGGGGGTGGCAGGCGCTATTGCATGCGGGTCAGTGGGAGGCTTTTCAGAGCGGGTATTCGTGTTTGGGTGGGTGAGATGCATAATTTTGAAGTCAGTGCACGGACCAATTACGAGATAAGCTTTAAACACTCCATTTCTCCGACATCACAATCTCATCGAGGCTTTTTCGCGGTGTAGGCTGCGGAATAGTTGATGGATACCCAAGAGGTAGAAGAGCAACTACACGTATATCATGCGGTATATTTAATAATTCTTTGACATTTTCTTCATCGAATGCACCGATCCAGCAAGTTCCAAGTCCTTCCTCAACAGCTTGAAGAGTCATATGATCTACAGCAATTGCAGTATCAATGGGATAAGCCAGTTGACCGCATTTCATTATATATTCCTTTTCAACTGAACAGGCTGCAATTACAACAGGTGCCTCAGCCACAAATCTCTGGTTGCTTGCCGCTTCAGAAAGCAATTTTCGTGTGTTTGTATCTTTTATTACTATAAATCTACGCTCCTGGCGGTTTCCAGCTGAGGGAGACAGTCTACCAGATTCAAGTACTCTCAATAATTTATCCTCTTCCACATCACGGGAATCATACGACCGTATACTTCGTCTCGATTGAATAACTTTCAGCACAACCATAATATATACACTCCTTTATTTTTCCAATTCTTATCGGTTAAATATCTAAGTTATTTTACATTTTCATCTTTCTAATTATAGGTATCTCTCAAACGGCTCTCCTGCCGCCCCCCTAGCCTTCACTCCTGCCGGGTGGCCCCGCTCTGCTCCCACCCGCTCTTGTGGTGTGGGGGCTGGAAGGCGCTTTAATGGTGCCACGTGGATGCATGGGTATCCGGCGGTCCCGGAGTGCGGAATGGGAGTTGTGTTTGTTAGCTGCCGGCGGCTGTTAAAATATATTATTTATGTAATACTGCACCGCAAAGAACGCTAAGAACACAAAGCCATTGCAGTAGAATCCTTTGCGGTCTTTGCGCCCTTTGCGGTGAGATACTAATGAACTCCATCCCCCCTCTATTTTTCGGCTCTCCCGCCCCCCCTCTCGCCTTCACTCCATCCGGGTGCCCCCCCGATCTGCTCCGGCCGCACTTGTGGTGTGGGGGCTGGCAGGCGCTTTTCGATTATTCTGGCGGTCTTTGGGTGTGAAGTGGGGGATGGATGCTTGGGTTGGTGGTTGCAGGTGGGGGGCTCCGCCTGAAATATAATTTTAATATCATTTTCTTACCCAAATCTCATAATCTAATTCTGCTACCTGCTGCTTTGGTTCATTATCGATGGAATAATGGGGAAAGTTGTGTAATTGATCTCAAACACCAACACCATTAAATATGACTGGAGTCATATATGACCAGAGTCATTAATGAATACGAAGATGGTATCATGTCCCTGCGCGAAAAAAAGAAACTCGAAACAAAAAATAAGATTTTTGAAGTATCTGGAAGATTATTCAAAGAAAAGGGATTCGAAAATACTACCGTTGATGAGATTACAAAAGAGGCGGGGATAGCTAAAGGTACATTTTTTAATTATTTTCCGACTAAAGAAGCACTCCTTATGTACTTCGCAGAACAAAAAGATGAGCTAATTTATGATCTTATTGAAAAAGAAACCATAAAAAGCATTCCTATAAAAGACAAAATAAAAAATTTACTGGTATTTCTTGCAGAAAGCTATGAAAAGGACAAAGAACTTACAAAACTGGTGATGTTTGAATATCATCGAAATATTATGCATACTGATTTAACACCTGATGAACCTAAAAATAGCATCTATCGCCTTAGTAAAATTCTCTACGATTTTCTTGAAGAGGGTGTAAAAAAAAGAGACATAAAAAATCATATTGATGTCAAGAAAGCAGCTGAAAATCTAACAGCCATCTATTTTCATTCCCTGATCGTGTGGTTGAAATCTGAGAGCGATTACTCCTTTTCCAGTGACATATCTGAAAAGATAGATATGTTATTCGAAGGTATCGGAGGTTGAATATAATGATTGCAAAGCAATTTTCGGTATTGTGATATGATGAAAGCTATAATCGAACTACAGGACGTCTGGAAAATATACCATATGGGAGAGTTCGACGTACCAGCACTACAAGGAATAGACCTGGCTATCCAAAAAGGTGAATCTGTTGCGATAACAGGACCCAGCGGCTGCGGGAAGTCCACGATGCTAAATATGATCGGATGTCTGGATATGCCTACCAGCGGAAAAATCCTCCTTGAAAGTAAGGATATATCGAAATTTAGCGAGGAAGACCTGGCGCGCATACGAGGCAAAAAAATAGGATTTGTATTTCAGACTTTTAATCTATATCCTACACTAACAGCCCTTGAAAATATTCAGCTTCCAATGAAGATACATGAATTCCCAGAGCCTGAGATAGAAGAAAAATCAAGAAAACTGCTAGAGACAGTTGGATTATCTGATCGTGGAACGTATTTCCCTGCACAATTATCTGGAGGACAGCAGCAACGAGTAGCAATAGCAAGAGCACTCTCAACTGATCCATCTATTCTATTGGCAGATGAACCTACAGGGAATCTCGATACAAAAGCGGGAGGCGGAATAATGGAAGTTTTCAAGCGCTTACATAATGAAGGGTTGACAATTTTGATGATTACACATGACTTGAGAATTGCAGAATATGCACAAAGAATTGTAACAATGCTGGATGGAAAAATAGAGGGCGAAACATGAAAAAAATATTGTTGATTTTATTGATATTATTGCTTGTACCGATTGCAGGTGCAAGCATTAATTATCTTGTGACAGAAAGTGTTCCAGTTTATCCTGGAGATACTACTTTTGTCTATGTACCGATCAAGAATCCGGGATATGGTACTAATTTATACGACGTATCAGTTAAGCTTGTACCTAAAGATACGGCATCATCTGAGGCAGTGACTATGCTTAATGATGTAGATTTATTAGGTACAATAAATGATTGGGGTGATGAAAGAACTGCCAAGTTCAGAATTCACATAAATCCTGACGCATTGGAAGGAGATTATTTTTTTGATGTTCATATTACATCCCTGGAAAAAGATAGTTCTGCACTATCAACCACCCTTCTCAGGGATAGAATATTAACGATTAGAGGGATTCCCACGGTAATACTGCTTAATTCGACGCTTGAAATTGTAGAACCCATGAGCATTAATGAGGAAACATTATGGCTTAAAAACCAGGGCACAGGTACGATAGAAAATGCTGTCGTTGAAATAGGCCTGGCAAATGAAGGGATGAAATCATCCTTTTCTATACTGGGTGGCGGAACCCAGTTTTCCATTGGTAGCTTAAAACCTGGAGATGAAGTGGAGATCGTTTTTAATTTTGCTGTAGATATAGCTGCTCGTCCTGGAGTATATAATATACCAGTGAAAATTACCGGCCAAAATAACTATTCATCCCAGGATTATATCGGGCTGGTTGTGGCTGGTACAACCGATTTTGAGATTAGTTATCAGGAGATGGCGGGTGCTTTTTCTGTGAATGTTGCAAATGTTGGTGTAAATACAGCCAGTGCAGTTACAGTGAGCCTGCCGAAACAGGAGAATTTTACAATAGCAGGAAGCAGTTCAGCAGTAATTGGAAATTTAAATCCTGGTGATTACACATCTGCAATATTCCAGATTACCAAAAAGGGTGCTGGTAACATCCTTGAAGTGGAGATACAATATACTGACACAAGCGGCAAAAGACACAAGGAATTAAAAGAGTTGATCGTGGATCCGACATCAGCAGGAACTCGCACGGGTTCAAGCCCCGATTCAGGAGGCATAAGCCTCACAACCTGGATGATTGTGTTGTTAGTTTGTGTTATCATGTACTGGCAGCGAAGAAAAATTATTACTTACTACCATAATTTTAAAGGGAAAGATAAATGAAGACTCTTGATATTTTCAAGTTATCACTGAGCCACGTCAAAAAAAGCAAGATGCGAAGCTGGCTTACCATAATTGGCATTGTAATAGGGGTGGCTGCAATCGTAGCCATAATCTCCATTGGTGAAGGCTTACAGGCAAGTGTGCAGGAGAACCTGGGAGGACTGGGAGCAGACCTCATCACAGTGTCTCCCGGTTTTTCACGAGCAAGTGGATTTGATGGACATGGACCGCCGAATGCAGCAGTTTCAACTGAGACTTTCTCAGATAGAGACCTGAATGTAGTCAAACAGGTACCGGGAGTGCTTTATGCAAATGGCATGGTTTCAGGCAGGTCAGTTATGATAATGGGTACAGAAACTACCTCTGTGTCCATAAGTGGTGTTGATACACTTGTCTGGCGCTCTATGGTCACTACAGAACTTGAAGCTGGCAGATACCTTCAGCCTGGTGATTCCAATGCTGTGGTGATTGGATATTCTCTGGCTCATGATGTATTTTCACAACCGATTACCCAGAATCGACAAATTACAATAGGGGGCAAGACATTCAAAGTTGTAGGTATCTTTGCCCAATCTGGTGGATTCGGAGGGACTGATAATGGAGTATTTATGCCTGCTGATGCTTCCCGGGATGTGATAACTGAAAATGTATCAAGAAACGAGTTCACTTCCATTACAGTAAAGGTGGCTGACCAGTCGTTAGTTGATGAAGTGAAAGCTGATATTGAACAAAAGCTTATGAATTCTCGTCATGTCAATTCAAAAACCCAGGATTTTACTGTAACCGCCTTTGCATCGATACAACAGCAGATAGCATCCGTCACTCAGTCCATATCGATGTTTCTTGCTGCTATTGCAGCAGTGTCGCTTCTTGTGGGTGCTGTTGGTATAGCAAATACAATGTTTATGTCTGTTATGGAGCGCACACGACAGATTGGATTGCTCAAAGCTCTTGGAGCCACAAATAGCGAAGTGATGAAACTTTTCCTTATGGAATCCGGATTATTCGGGGTTGTTGGAGGGGTTATTGGAGTGATTTTTGGGATTTTGATCTCGGTTTTAGTGTCATCTATCGGAATTCAAATGTTGGGGCCGGGAGGTGCAATGAAAACAGTTGTTTCACCACAGTTAATTATCTTTGCCCTGGTATTCTCAACACTGGTGGGAGTGATCTCGGGTATAGTGCCAGCAAGAAATGCTGCTAAGATGAATCCAGTGGATGCACTGCGGTTTGAGCAATAGGGTTTTTCGATCTGCTCCGCCCCTTTCGCCTTCACTCTTCCCGGGTGCCCGTCCTGCTCTGCTCCGCGCCTTTGTGGTGTTGGGGGCTGGCAGGCGCTTTTGTGGTGCCTCGCAGATGTGTGAGTTTCCAGCGGTCTGGGGGTGCGGAATGGATGTTTGTAGGTTAGCTACCGGTGGCTGTTAAAATATATTATTTATGTTATATATTCATTGAGTACACAGACCGTTATCGCTTTTCTCTGTGGTCTCTGTGATCTCGGTGGCTGATATTTAACTGCTTCCGCCCCTCATCCTTCTCCACGCTCTCCTGCCGCCCCCTCTCGCCTTCACTCTGCCTGGGTGCCCCCCGATCTGATCCACTCACCCTTGTGGTGAGGGGGCTGGCAGGCGCTTTAGTGGTGCCTTGTGTATAAATGCGTATCAGTTGCCCGGACTTAATCATCCAGACATGCTAACTGCACTTTTAGCTAAAACTTAAAGATAATCCTGTCAAATTTAGGAACTGTAATCAATGGAAAGAGATAAATAAAAATTAATAATATCATAGAATATTAAAAAAGAACACCAAACAGGAGTGTAAATCTATGGACATGGAGCTAAAAGAAAGATTCATAAGACAATGGAAAAAGTATTTTAATAATGCAGAGCTTCCCATCATCTTCTATTACACCGATGAAAAAGGGCACGCTGAACTTGAGGCTCCCGGTTCTTTATCCAGGTGCGTAATAAATACGCTGTCAAAGGTGCGCAAGGGCACTTCATTGTGTTTCAACAGCGACTCGATTGGTTGCCCGGGTGGTAAAAAATATCTGGGATTTTCAGATAAACTTATGCCAAACTTCGAATTCTTCCTTTCCTGCGGAATCCAAGGTGAGCTTGAGGGCGAAAGATATAAGAAATCACCTGAAATTGTAAAAGAATTATACCAAAACATCCCTTCTTTCAGTGCTCCATCCCGTTTCATAGTGTTCAAACGGTGGGACCGTATTGAAGAATCAGATGAGCCGGATGTGGTTATCTTCTATGCCAGACCAGACGTCCTCTCAGGTCTTTTCACTTTGACAGGTTTTGATGTACCAGAGGTGGACGGTGTACGTTCACCCTTTGGTTCAGGTTGTTCTACCATCGTACAGTATCCATATCTTGAGATTGAATCCGATCAACCTAAAGGTATTATTGGGATGTTTGATGTCTCAGCGCGGCCTTTTGTGGGTAAGAATGAACTCACATTAGCTATTCCCATGAAAAAATTCATGATAATGGTGGAAAATATGGAAGAAAGTTTTTTAATCACAGAATCGTGGGAAAAAGTGAAGAAGAGAATTGATATTTCGGGTAATCAGGACTGATGACATAACAAGAATAAGCTGTAAGAACATATTTTTGATATAGGTGCATCAAAATCCGTGTTTATCAGAGTAAATCTATGTCTCATGAATAATGAAATCCAGTCCCTACTGGAGTGCACCCCAAATAACGGACAAGTAGTTAAGCAACTTTTACCTTTGGGGTGTACATATGAAACAAAGACGAACCTATACACGAGAATTCAAACTGAAAGTCTTACGGGAATGTGAAAATGGTAAAGGTAAGGCACAACTCAGCTGAGAACATGGTCCCCATCCGTCACTCATCAATAGATGGGAAGAGGAATATCGAAAGGATCCCGAGAATGCCTTCAGCGGACACGAAAAGACTTGCAAAGAAGATGCAAGGATCGGTGAGCTTGAGAGGGTAATCGGGCAGTTATATGACGAAAATTAATTTTTTAAAAAAAGCGTTGTCCGATTTGGAAGTGAAATTTCAAGAACAACGAAAAAAGACTGCACTGAGGTGATGTATATACTTGTTGATTCATTATCATCTCAATTCCATGTGCCTTATCACCGATGCTTGGTCCTGTCTGTATATAAGCAGAAGCGAATACTATGATTGGGTGAGCAGAAACATTAAATTTACCAATAAATTTAACTTATTAGCACCTTTCTACCTCCAGTGAAATGCAGGAAATGCCACAAAAAAGCCATTCACTTCCAGCCCTACAGCGGAGCCCACCTCTGCGCCCCACACCTCATCGAAGACATAGAGCGCAAGGTCAAGCACACCATACGTAAACACCGTATGATCGAGAAGGGCGACACCATAGCAGTAGCCTTAAGCGGCGGCAAGGACAGCACCGTCCTCCTCTACCTCCTGCACAAATTATTCGGTGAGCGCCCGGACATAAACATCAATGCAATAACCATCGATGAAGGCATAGCCGGGTACAGGCCAGATACCCTGCGTCTTGCAAAAGAGATAACCTCTAAACTGGGTATCGAACACATCATAGCCTCCTTCAAGGATGAATACGGCTCCACCCTTGACCAGATCGTAGCAAAGGGTGGTGAGAAGGGGCCGTGCAGTTACTGCGGAGCACTTCGCAAGCACCTGCTCAACAAGACAGCCCGCGAGAACGGTGCCACACGGCTGGCTGTGGGTCACAACCTGGACGACGAGGCCCAGACCGTGCTCATGAACCTGCTGCGCGGGGACGTGGAACGCATGGTCAGGATGGTACCGACCTGCGCCCAGCCAGGGCTTATACTGCGCTCAAAACCACTGCGCGATAT
>SWBX01006377.1_pt1 | contig 10662 bp, 9 predicted proteins | sample 4693051 | NCBI WGS metagenome assembly SWBX01 (sample SAMN10267272, study PRJNA491770) | bioreactor metagenome | isolation source: DHS bioreactor inoculated with marine | place: Japan: Omine Ridge, Nankai Trough | reverse complement strand
TGTCAAACCATTTTTGTATGGCATTTTCGGATAGTGCTCCATTGCACATTCCGATGATGTTCAGGAGGAGGTATTGAACTACTGTCAGGCCTTCGATTTGTTTTTAGTTGGTGTGTTTGTTTACGATGTCAATGAAGTTCAGTTCGTCGGATATGGAGAGGAGGGCTGCAGTTTTTCCATATTGGAAGGATTTTAGTTTGATGTGTGGCAATTCTGCTGCCTTTTCTTTTAGTTCTACAATCTTTTCTGCAGTTCCAAGGTATTTTTGCCATATTTGTTTGGGCTTGCCATCAACTCTTGCCATTTCAACGGCATACCAATAGGCATGACCTTTAATCTTCTTCTTTTTCAATGAAACCATATAGTTGAATTCGGTCATACATATTTCAATATTTGTCTGTTTTAATCGACATGCATCACAACAATATTTAATATCAAAAGTTAGGCCATATATCTTTCAAAGCAGAAACAAGTCCAATGGCCAACGGTTTTCAACGAAAATTAGAGGTCAATTTGCTTTTCTTTGAAAGTCAAGTTAGACAGCCTCTGTACTGTGCAATCGTAAAGTATTATGCTTGCCTGAATTCAATAACACTTTGAGAGGACAGAACAACATGAAGATTCCAGAGATAATTGGATTCCTTGAGAAGATCGCTCCACTTGAACTGGCCGATGAATCGGACAGGGGCAGGATCGGCTTAATACTTGATCTGGATAATGAGATCAATAAGATTGCCACTGCCCTGGATGTTACCGACCATGTACTGCAGGAGGCTGCCCGGGCCGGTGCGGACCTGCTTGTGGCCCACCACACCCCCATCTACGAACCTGTCAACCATATCTCAAAAACCATGGCCGATACCCTGAAGATAGCACTGGACAACGACATATCGATCTATGTGATGCATACCAACTATGACAGTGCGCCCGGTGGGGTCAATGACGTCCTTGCAGAATTACTGGAACTATCTGATGTAAGAACTGCCGGGCCGGGCCGGATAGGAAATGTTGCCCCTACAGATACGGAAAAACTTGCAGGATTTACAGCCAGGCGGCTGGATACCCATGTGAGGTATATAGGGGATCATGAAATTGAGACTGTGATGGTCATGGGAGGCAGCGGACTTCGGGGCGAGTATATCGAGATGGCACTGGATGCCGGAGCTGATGCCTTTATTTCAGCTGAGATGCGTCACGATGTGATCCCGTATGCCAGGTACATATCGTTAATAGATGCAACCCACTACGCAACTGAGAACCCAGCTATGTTAAAACTTGTTGAAAGGCTGCCTGTTGAATCCGTATTTATCGATGATAGACCTCAGGTACACGTGATTGTTTAATTTCCGGTTGTGTCGTATAAAGCGTGGTTTTACAGAAGTATCATTATGTGGTGGGACAAATTGCCTGATTTCAGTCACCAATCCCTGAATGAATTCGGAGGGCATCAGAAGGATGCTCGAAGGTTTGGAATTTCTGTCGGTTTAATTATTTTTCATGTTCTAATTCAAGCGCAATTACACAATATCGGAACAAATACAAAAAATAGAAAATGCTGGAATATAATCCAGCTTTAGTTTATTACTTCCCTTTATTAACTACTCTTATCGTATCTATGCCTTCAAATGGCGTACCCGCCATGAGATTACCTGTTATCTTTAATGCTACTTCGAAATCTGTTCTAGTTCCGTCCAAATATCTCACCACAGCGGCTCGGTCAAACTTGACCATCAGGTCAAGGATACCGTTGCTATTGTAGTCTCCAATTGTTGCTGGAGCACTTGGGTCTATTGGTGCTGTTTCCCCTGATGGAGTAACTAGATTAACTTTGGTTGTACCAATCTCTCTAACATCGTAACCTGCGGGTAGTTCTATGTAGGCAGTCATCCATTTGCCTTTGCTTTTCAAGTTAAGTGTGTCGGGGTCGATATTGACTTTGACTGTCATAGATTCTGGATTATATTCGAATGCACCCATGTCAACAATTGCAATTCCATCCCCATCTCCATCAATAGGTCTAGGATTTCCATCAAAATCAGTGCTTGGTGCACCTTCATTAGTGCCCGCATCTATACAGGGCGAACTTGCTTGCAAATGAAAGTCGCTGCCAGCAGCATCTACAAACATCGGGTCTACACAGATGTTGCCCTCACCTGGATCGCCGTCTTCAATGTCTGAGTAGGTGGCGGTGCAGCCATACAGATCATCGCCATTGCCCCAGATGATGTTGTTAGTGATGGTAAAAATAGAAACATCATCGCCGCGATGCACCCCGTCAACAGAGTTACCATAGATATTGTTATTAATGATCTTAGGGGAGACATCGCCTTCGCCGAAAATTGCCCCACCGTTGGGTGCAGAGTTACCAATGATGAGGTTATTGCTGATCAGAGGAGCGGAGTGCTCGTAGATACAGATTCCCCCGCCGCAAGAATCCGCTGAATTGCCAATAATGGTGTTATTGCTAATGGTAAAGGAGGATTCCCACGTATAGATTCCCCCGCCATCAAATTCTGCGCGGTTGTTAGCGATGGTATTGTTTCTCAACTTGGGAGACGAGCCTACAATCCCGATGCCACCACCCTCAATTGCCGTGTTGCTGATAATAACGTTATTAGTCAGGATAGGCGATGAGCCCTCTATGAAAATACCACCACCTACATGATCAGCGTGATTGTTTACGATAACATTATTGCTTACGGTGGCTGATGATGAGGACATATGTATCCCACCACCCAAAAGCTCCCAGCCATTCGTTATTGTGAAACCATCTAGCACCGTGTTTGGCCCAACGTCTATTGCGTAGACCACGGCCCCCCAATCTGGTCCACCATCAATAGTGGTCACATCAGCGCCAGCCCCCAAGATCTGCACCCCGTCCTTCAGGTTGATGTTCTCATAATAAGTCCCATCATAAACAAAAACCATATCTCCATCGCTCGCTGCATCTATCGCATCTTGTATCTTCATAAAATTTATCCCAGGTCCGCCGTCATCATCTACATACCACATCTTTGCAGATGCAAGACTTGTGAAAGCACAAAATATCAATAAAGAAATCCCAACCAATAATATTCCCTGTTTTGTATTCATTTTTTTCTTCTCCTTTCCTATCTCTTTTCAGTCACCTATAGCCCGGACTTAAGTCCAAGGCCTGTTTATAATACTCCACATCACGATTTTCTATCTTGTCCGGCGATATATTTCTCAACAACTTCCCAGCCATGTTCAACACTTCCATGATAGCAGCTTGGTGCCAATAGACTTTTTTTACGCCATTTTTTCAGTTCAGGGAATTCCTGCCGCAATATCCTACTGTTCTATCTTTTAGCCTCTTAGCAATAAAACTTACGGAATATTTTGGCGGATATTGAATAAAAAGATGGATGTGATCACTACTTACTTACATATCAATAATCTTAATATCAAGTTCCTTACAGGTCTTCCTGATTATCGCTTCAGCCAACATGGCCACATCGCCCACCAGCACCTTGCCCCTGTACTTTGGAGAAAACACCATGTGGTCCGTAAGCAGCGATACTGTGTGCCTGTCATGTCTCAATTCCTTTGACATACTGAATTGTTGATGAAGCTGTAAAATAAAAATGAATGACAAAAGTGCGGTGAAAGTATTACTCCACTTCTCCCCCCTCTCCTCCAACCCCCTCCCAATCTCCACACCCATCCCTGCAGCATCCACGGCCCTGTGCGCCAGCAGCCGGATCATAAGGCCCCTTGCCCACCGCACCCAGGTATTAAACCATCACACCCCTTTCCTAAAGTACCATAGGCCATAAATATAAGGACCCACTCACCTCCCCATCAGGAAATTATATCATATTGCCAGAACCATAAGAAAACCACCATTCCCATTGTAGTTAAAAACGAGACCGTTTCAATTCGTGTTGGTGAATTTAATAAAACCGCAGATAAACACAGATGAACGCAGATTTTCAGGCAGCGTATCCGCGTTTATTGACGTTCATCTGCGGTTAATTTGATAATACCACATGTAATGTAACGGTCTCCCATATCAGTAGTTTTATACAACATTACACACCACCCTGTGAGATAGATACCCATGAGCAGCAAGTATAATTATAAACAACTGGGCTTGATGTCAGGTCTTGAGATCCACCAGCAGCTTGACACGAAAGAGAAACTGTTCTGCGGCTGCCCGACAACCTTAAGAGATGTAGAGGATTCTACTTTCGAGTTCTTCAGGTACCTGCGTCCCACCCGCAGCGAAATGGGAGAAGTAGACCGGGCCGCAGCCGAAGAGGCCATGCTGACAAAAAAGTTCGTTTACAAAGCCTATGATACTACATGCCTTGTAGAAAATGACGAGGAACCGCCCAGGGAGTTGAACCCGGAAGCACTGGACCTCACACTACAGATCGCCAAACTCATGAACATGGACCCGTTCGATGAGGTCTTTACAATGCGTAAGATCGTTATAGACGGTTCCAATACATCCGGATTCCAGCGTACTGCCCTGGTATCCACCAACGGGTACATTGAGAGCACCCAGGGAAAAGTAGGTGTCGGTGTACTCTGCCTTGAAGAAGATGCTGCCCAGAGGGTGGAAGACAAGGTGGACAGTGTAATATATTCACTTGACAGACAGGGCATTCCGCTTGTGGAGATCGGGACCGACCCCGATATTGTATCACCTGCCCATGCCAGGGAAGTGGCCGAGACCATAGGCATGCTGCTGCGCTCCACTGGCAGGGTCAGGCGCGGCCTTGGTACCATCAGGCAGGACGTAAACATCTCCATTGCCCAGGGCGCACGGGTGGAGATCAAAGGCGTGCAGGCCCTGGACCTTATCGAGACCATAGTGGAGCAGGAAGTGGAGCGGCAGGTGAACCTGCTTGACATTATGGAAAAACTGCAATCCGGTAATGCTTCGGTTCCCGGGGATATTGTCAATGTCACACACCTGTTCAACCAAACCCAGTCAAAGGTCATTAAAAAAGCATTAAAGCGCGGTGTTGTACTGGCATTGGACCTGCCGGGTTTTGCAGGGCAAGTGGGCCGCGAAATACAGCCAGGGCGCAGGCTGGGTACCGAGTTCTCAGACTATGCTAAAAAATCAGGTGTTGGCGGAATATTCCATACAGATGAACTGCCTGCATACGGCATAACCGAAAAGGAAGTGGATACCGTGCGCGAGGCAGTGGGTGCCGGGGACGGGGACTGTGTTATATTAGTTGCAGACCTGGAAGACAGGGCACAGGGTGCCCTGCAAATGGTGATCGAACGGGCACGTATTGCACTGGAGGCCATTCCCGAAGAGACAAGGAGGGGACTGCCTGACGGTAACTCGGCATATATGAGACCCCTGCCCGGGGCGGCCAGGATGTATCCCGAGACTGATGTGCCGCCTGTAGTTGTGACCAGGGATATGCTGGATTCTATTGAACTGCCTGAACTGCTGCCCGAGCGTAAGGCCAGGTATATGGAAGAATTGGGATTGAACGAAGAACTGGCTGGAATTGTGGCTTCGAAACATTTAGAATTATTTGAATTAATTATAGCAGAAGTGCCGGGCATTGATCCAACACTGGTTGCAAGTACATTAGTGAATACTCTTACCAAACTTAGACGGGAAAGCCTTAGACAGGAAAGCGAATTGACTCATGAATTTGATATAGATGAAGTAGAGCCTCATCATTATATTGATGTTTTCAAATTATTCGTTTCTGGCGGTGCTGCTAAAGAAGTAATACCAGCCTTGTTAATCGAGATTGCACAACACCCAAAAATGGATGTAGAAGATATCGCTAAAAATATGGGTTTGGGACAAAAACGCATTGAAGACATTGAACGCTTTGTGGAAAATATCATAGATCAACGGATTGATTTTGTAAAAGAAAGAGGTCTTGGTGCTGTCGGGCCGCTGATGGGGGAGGTCATGAAGGAATTCAGGGGCAGTGTGGACGGGAAAATACTCAGTTCCATCCTTAAAGAGAAGATTGAAGCACAACTTAACTCAAGTGAATAATTTCCATACAATATACAGTACATTTCCATAGCGTCAAGATTGGCTTGGGGACTTCTCGATAAAGCACGTTATTATTAACCTTCAAAAACACCTGCTATAGCCACTAAACTTATGTATTTTCTGGCAGATATGTGCCCTATTGTTGATATAGTGTGTATACACCACCTCAAAAAAGAAAAAAGTGGCACTGGATTGCGAAAACTAAAAATCATACAAGCCTAACTTGACGCTATGGGTACATATCATTGCTAAATTTTTCACTTTAATGTATTATCGTTATATTTATGTATTGATTGTATCAATGTAGTATCACAAATATATGCATTTATATACTAAAGAATCACCAGTGATAAGTATATAATGTATAGCGGTTGTGTCCAGAATATGTAATATTATTTGGCTAAATAACCATACTAATAAAATTATGCAAGAGGAGAGATAAATGTCAGTTTTCATTGAAATTAAAAACTTATCTGTAGGCTTTGATGATGTTGATGTATTGAAAAATATAAATCTGACGATCAATGAAGGTGAAGCTATTGGAGTACTTGGAAAAAGCGGATCAGGGAAATCAATCCTGATGCACGTCCTGAGAGGTGTGGAAAAATTCGAGCGTATCTCGGGACAGCTACTATACCATGTAGCCCGGTGTGAATCCTGCGGCCAGATCGAACCCGCAAGTCATGCAGGCAATTCCTGCAAAAAATGTGGTAGTGAACTTAAAGAAATAGTTGCAGATTTCGTAGCACTTCCCCTCCACGATCCCGTCAGAAGAGACATATCCCGGCGGCTTGCTATTATGCTGCAGCGTACATTTGCACTGTACGGCGATGACAGGGTCATAGTAAACGTGATGAATGCACTTAACGAGATCGGGGAAAAAGGCCCTACTGCCATTCATAAAGCTGCCGACCTGCTGGATCAGGTCAACCTGTCTCACCGCATGATGCATATTGCCAGGGAGTTGAGCGGTGGTGAAAAACAGCGGGTAGTACTGGCAAGACAGCTTGTCAAGGACCCCATGATGCTACTGGCCGATGAACCTACAGGTACACTTGACCCGAAGACAGCCGAACTTGTTCATAATAGTATAATGAACTCAGTGAAACAGTATAATATGTCCCTTGTCATTACTTCACACTGGCCCCAGGTTATTGAAGAGCTGTCAGATAAGGCAATACTCTTAGAAGATGGGGAGATAGTAGCCCAGGGTGATCCGAAAGAGGTTTGTTCCATATTCATGAAAGAAGCCTCTGTGATCGAGAAAAAGGATTACACTGTGGGTGATTTAATTATCAAGGCTAAAGGCCTTAAGATGAAATATTTCTCTCTTGATAGAGGTGTAGTCAATGCTGTTAATGATATCGAATTTGATGTAAGGGAAGGAGAGATTTTCGGCCTGATAGGAGTAAGCGGCGCAGGCAAGACTACCACATCCAAGATAATTACAGGTCTGTTACAACCCACTACTGGTGATATACATATCAAGATAGGAGATGATTGGGTGGATATGACTGTATTGGGTCCAAATGGTAAGGGAAGGGCCACTAAATATGTTGGTATGCTTCACCAGGAATACAGCCTGTATCCCCACAGGAACGTAGTGGATAACCTGACCGAGTCAATTGGTCTGGAACTTCCACACGAACTGGGAGAACGCAAGGCTATCCAAACCCTGATGACTGCAGGGTTTTCTGAGAAAAAAGCCACAGACATACTGCAAAAAATGCCTGACGAACTCAGTGAAGGTGAAAATCACAGGGTAGCAATGGCACAAGTATTAATGAAGGAGCCCAGGATACTGGTATTTGACGAACCCACAGGTACCATGGACCCTATCACAAAGATTGAGGTATCCAAATCCATTCTACACGCAAGGGAAACATTGGGTGAGACTTTTGTTATTGTGTCCCATGATATGGATTTCGTTGCCGAGGTATGCGACAGGGCAGCACTTATGAGACTTGGCAAGATAGTAGATATCGGTGAAACTTCAGAGGTGCTAAGCCATCTGACAAGAGATGAAAGAGACGAGGCACTTGAAGGTATATCGAAAGAATTATAGTTTGTTCACACAAATACAAATAATATTGGTAATCTGGGTAATTCTCCTGTAGCATTACCTAGTAGCATTACATATTATTGTATATTAGTATTATACATTAGCTGTCTCACATGGAGGAAGGTTATTGACAAGCACCATCACTGTAGAACTGAACGAGGTCCCTGTTGAAATAGAAGAAGGGGCATCTCTTGGCGATCTTCTTACTAAAACACAAACTTCCTGCATTAGCGGGACAACGACAGGCATTGTAAAAGGTGACGAAGAGAAAGAGGAACAGACCACCGAGTACAGTGTCCAGACAAACAAAGGCGAGTTCAAGATAGAGGTAGATCCTGAAAAACCCGAACTGGTCTCCACCTGGCTTAGTCAAATTGTAGGAAAACAATTACGTGCCCACTGGGCCACTATCGATGCACTGGCTTTTGGCCCCATTCCCACCAGTATCACACCGAACAGGGGAACATTTGATTACCAGAGATATGACCTGATATTCGGGACCGGGGGTTATGATGCAAAGAACACGTATGTGGTGATATCAAAGAACCGTAATACTGCATCCCATGGTTCACCAGCTGACGGGGGTGTCTTTGCAAGGGTTATAAGCGGCAAGAATATCATTGCGAAACTGGAACAAGGGGACACGATCAATAAGATAGAGCCTGTCATACGGTGGGAAACGCTGACTGATAAGATCAACACCACTGACATGAATACGCCTCTCGAAAATGGGATGAAGATATTCACCTACCTTTCAGTGGAACTCAGGAAGGATGCACCTTATGGTGCTGAACATTTCCTTGGACTGATAGGTGACGGGATATTAAAAGTGGACGACATCTCCAGTTCCTACGTAGTTGACAACCTCTTAAATGGTGAAGATTGTCCTTTCGAGTCCCTGGATTCCAGATCGGAAGGTGCTGTTGCAGTGCGAAACAAGGGTTCGGGATTGGGACGTATTTTTATTTATAAGGATGACCGGACCAGCAGTATGGTGCATTCGATCGTGGGAAACGTCAATAAGGGGATCCAGCTTATCAAGCTGGCAGAAAAAGGGAACAAACTGGAAGTAAGGGTCTCGCCTGAAAGGATCATGTTCCAGGGCATGACGATCGATGAGGCAAAAGCATTTGCAGAACAAAAAGGACTTGAGGTCACATTTGATGGTTATATAGCCGAGGATGCCATTGTTGTTGAACAACTGCCATTTACCACAATGCAAATTATTGAAGCGAAAAACGTTTCTTTGTTATGTATTCCACCCAAACAATTGTTACACATCAATTTTTATCAGGATAAAGCACCGATCTCCATTGAATATTTCCAACATGCACTCAGGCTGAAGGATCGTCCGATAGCACCTTTACCTGTACATTTCACATATGAGAATACTACTATTTTCAAGACAATCAAACGGGTAGAGGGATACAAGGAGATCATGCCTGAAAATACTCCAAAGGATGTGGTCATGTCAGGTGAGGTTGGTGTGACCAACCAGGCGTCCAACCAGTACGGTCTGATCGGTACAAAATCCCGGGACGATAACCGGTATGGTCCCACTGGGGAGAAGTTCCACGCTACTAATATAATCGGAATTGTCCGGGATATTGAAAAACTGGATGGTGTCAAACAGGGAGATGTGATGTATGTCACGGAGGTAGAAAAGGATGAACGATGATGATATTATAAGCAAGATGATAGTCCTGCACTCCACCTTTACCCTCCCCAGCGATCTTGTTATCAGGATATATGAAAGCAAGGCCGATATCACGGTAAAAGAGACTTGTTTTGGTCTTATTATCGAGGGAGAAAGGTCTGTAGTAGATGAAGTTGCAAGAGAGATACGGACTCTTGACCCCAACCGGATATTCATTAAGGAAAGAGGTGTGCCGCCGGGCGATCCGTACCGCTGCAGGGTAGGGCGGGGAGGTGGACCCAAACCTGGGTTCCACCAGCACGAGCTTGAATTTCCGTTTTTGCCATATATCACATCAGCACTTGAAGAGATCGAGAGAGGGGAGGGCAAGGGAACGAAAATGACCCGGTCTTTGCCAATAGACATAGAAACATTCAAAGACATTATTGAAAAAGAGGTTGCACAGTCCAAATGAGGTTATCAAGATGGTTAAGGTTTTTATTTACCCCAGTAATAGTCTGATTTTATCAGACCTTATAGACAGGTTCGGTCATGAACCTCTTGCTGTAATGCGGGAGGTCGGGAAAAAGATCCGTACGGCAGGATTGGATTCGCCGCCTATTAATATTACACCTGAAGACCCGAAGATCGGACTGAAATATGCTGCTGTTGAAGTACCTTCCGGTGTAAGGGGCAGGATGGCGCTGCTGGGTCCATTGCTTGAGGAGGCCGAAGCAGCCGTTATTGTCATGGAGCCAGACATAGCCTTCGGATGTATGGGCTGCGCCCGTACCAATGAGCTTGTCAACTTTTTGGTCAGGACAAAGGATATACCCATACTGGAACTGAATTATCCCCGCACTGAAGAGGATGCAAAGGCATTTGTGCATATGATACATGATTTCCTGGAAGGACTTGGAAAGGGAGGTGAATGATATGGCAAAAGAAAGTCTTGTC
>SWBX01000480.1_pt1 | contig 10707 bp, 10 predicted proteins | sample 4693051 | NCBI WGS metagenome assembly SWBX01 (sample SAMN10267272, study PRJNA491770) | bioreactor metagenome | isolation source: DHS bioreactor inoculated with marine | place: Japan: Omine Ridge, Nankai Trough | reverse complement strand
CACTTTCCATTGCTGTTAATGTATAAAAATCACCATATTCAACAGGATCGTCATCAGTCACGTTTTTTTCCTTTTTTTTATATATGACCATATTTCATCTATTTGAACCTGGCCAAGTTCAAGCTCTTGAAAATAGTAATCGGTAACTTCTTGGCAATGTGCTCCTGCAATGTCTAGCCATCTGCATATGGTATCTTTATCATATCCTGTGGCTCTTGCCGTTCCACGTATACTTCCTTTTTCAGGTATCATTGCCAGTGTTCTAAATATTTCGTCATCTGGGGTCTTAAGTCCAAAAAATATCGTGCCTCTGGTTTCGCTGAAGCAATGTGTGCAGGCATTGCATCTCAATAGCGCTCGATTTTTCGATCCGTATCTCTCTTTGACCCTTACATTTCCTTTACCCTTCTTACCGTAATCAGGGCAATCTTTATTCAAACAACAAAATTCTGATAAATCTAGTTCTGAATCCATTAATATCCCTCAAAAGAGGGAATTACATTTAAACTATTTAAATATTGTCACTAATTCAGGGACACGACCCCGGATTACTGATCTGGTATTGACAAATCAAGACTTGATGCACGCAAGGTTACTGAAACACATCTGAAGAATGTTGCACATAATGATTGCAGAATTGGATATCTTGAGATTATGGATGGCATTACACTTCATTGGCCACGTAAGGCGGGATAAGTGAATTTAGTCCCAGAGCCCCACATATGGAAAAGATTTAAGTAATTATATTCTAAACGATTGTATGTGATGATTTACATGAAAAAAATCTTATTATTTAGTCTTATTAGTATCTTAATGGCGTCTATAGTTATTGCAGCAGGAGCTGATGGGGCGTCTGTGTCAGGTACAGGTATGAATAGTCCTGATATGGGAAAAACTGACAAATCCCAGGCAGTGGGAACCGATCCAGAGCAGGGTATCTTAACTGATGAGGAAATTGCCGGATTAAAGTTGATGAGAGAAGAAGAAAAACTTGCAAGAGATGTCTATATGGTGTTGTATGATGAATGGAATTTGCCAATATTCAAAAATATCGCAAACTCCGAGCAGACACATACTGATGCAGTCAAGACACTATTAGATATGTATGGTATTGAAGATCCCGTCTATATTGACGAACCCGGGGTCTTTGCAAATCAAGAATTGCAAACATTGTATGATGATTTAGTAAACCAGGGAAGTGCATCCTTGCTCGAAGCATTGATTGTCGGTGCAACAGTTGAAGATTTAGACATTTTTGACCTGAATGAGCTCATTGCACAGACTGAGAACCAAGACATCCTTCTTGTATACAATAATCTGGTAAAAGGTTCCAGAAATCACATGAGATCTTTTATCGAACAAATTGAAAATAATGATGGGACATATACTGCACAGTTTATTGAGCAATCCGAACTTGATGAGATAATTAGTTCTTCCCAGGAAAGGGGACTTCTACTTGATGAAAACAGTAATATCATACAAGGCGTTTCATCAGAACTGAGGGGTCCACAGGGGCAAAGAAGAATGCTTCAGCCAGGTAACTATCAAGTGTCTGGAGGAAAGGGGATAAATATTCAACAGCAGGCAAATAACAGAATGATGATTCAGACTGATGGAATTTCCGTAGATTGCCCCCTCTGTCCGGAAATGACTCAAGAGCGAGTGCAAAATGGGACCCGATTTTATGCTAAATTGTCTAATGGCAGGAATGCAGAGATTAAGATTATGCCTGATACAGCTTCCCAGACAGCTTTACAAAGATTAAATTTGAGAAATTGTACTGACGATTGTAGTATTGAACTCAAAGAAGCAAATATTGGAAATCAAGTAAGAGCTGTTTACGAAGTCCAGGCACAAAGAAATTCTAAAGTTTTTGGGATGTTTAGTGCAAGAATGCAGGTTCAAGCACAAGTTGATGCTGAAACAGGAGAAGTAATCCAAGTTAATAAACCCTGGTGGGCGTTTTTAGCAGTTGAACCCGAAGAATAATTTTTTAATTTTTGGTAAGATAGGCTGAATAGTTGCAATTTTTGTAACTATTCGCCCAACGCATTTAGTTTTTCCAGTATTTCAACTCTTATTTCGACTCATGACTATTATGCAAAATACCAGTAAAAGACACAAAATTGCAGTTGATCCATGGAATCCTGGTTCTTTAGTCGCCTCAGTGGCCGCCCCAGTGGCCTCAGGTGGTTTGCCTTCCTCAACGATATTGTAGGTCATGGGAGTATTGAACATTATTTCATTAAGTCTTATTGTCTCATCAACGTTCCCACTGACAACTGTTCTTCCATTTTCTTCTATATTTACGGAAAATGAATACTCACTATTTTTCGGAAGGATAAATTGTACATTGCCTCTGACCCGGCCGGAACCCTGGATTATCCCCATTTCATCGCTCTTTGTATAAACCGAATAAGGATCGACCATTGCCCTGACCTCCATAGTGAGAGGTCCGGAATCCCCTCCCTGGTTATATATGCCAGGAGAAATATCCACTACAACTTTCGATACACCGTCCACATATTGTTTGATCACCAGATTCATATCAGTGAGCAGAATATCTGCAGGTTCTTTCGCATCTTTCCCGGCTTTGACGGTTATAAATTCTGAGTTACTGCTAAGGACATTCCCGTTCTCAAGCAGTTCAACTTCTATAAAGTATTCGCCAGGTTCTGGAACACTCAGGGATACGCTGTAGTGTTTTTGCGATTTGCTTTTAATGTACCCGATACCTGTTTCCTTTTCAGCCACATTGAGATTAGTGGAAGGATCTTCTACCGTGACCTTCAAAGAAAGAGAACCGCTATCAGTGTTCTGGTTATTCTGTATATAAGAGGTTATTGTCAGTTCGGTTCCTGTGTCTTTTGGAACAGACATTATATCCATATCTGTTATATGGATTTCATCATATTCCCTGAGACATCCGCTAAAAACGAGACATATGAAGATAAATATTAAAATTGAAAATTTCATATGTCTCATAATATCGACTTCACAGTTTTACCTTAAGCAGCAGCACTTCAGTATCTATCAAAATATCTCCATACAAAAGTGATACACTAACATCTGTTTCGCCATTGGGTGCATCCTTCATCACAGGAACTAATAATCCACGTGTATAGGATGTCCCACCCTTTGCCATCGCCTGTTGAATAGTAAAGCTGTCATTGCCGCCTATTCTTTCATTTTTCACATTGTAATGTACGACCAGGGTATTTTCGTCTATCGTAGTCTGTCCGTTGTTCATCACGGAAAAGGATATTGTGGCATTTTCACCTTTCTTAAGTTCCCATTTTTCCACAGGGGACTCAAGCAGGCTCTGCATATCCTTTACAAAACCAACTAACTGGAGTTCAGCATCTGGAAACACAATAGTTTCAACAGGAACGGTTTTTGTTTGAACTATAGGCTTTCCCTTCCCATCCCTCCCGGAAGCATAGGATATGGTCAGGTCAGTGGTATTAGAGGCTATTTGATAACCAGGTGACTCGATATGAAAACCTAACGGTAATGCAACTGTAACATCATCTGTTTTTCCAGGGATATTCAACATCTCGCTATCAAATACCTCAAAATTTCCAAACGAGGTTACTGTAACAGAATCAATGGGTTCACTGGCGTTATTAACAATAGTCACACTAACATCCTGTTCCTGATATTCTGCCATAGATATATAAATGCTGTTTACTGTAATGTTATCCGGATTAACAGGATCAACAGGTTTTGTATCTGATGTGCAACCTGAGATTAAAATTACTGATAAGATCATAAGACCGATAAAAATTCGATTCATAGTATACACCTAAAAGATAAATTACAATCATACAATATATACTTTTTTAATGTCATGTGAAACTAACCATGAAATATTTGAATTTCTTTTTGTATAAAATAAGCTGCGGCTGGTATATATGCTGCTCAGGAGGGGGATTATAGGGTGAGCCCGGCTGAATCTCCAAATCCATATCCCCCATCCTTAAATACTTCCTTAAACAATTATGTTTAATGGCACAAACAAATAACTCAATCATGAGTCCCACCATCTCGAAAATCCTCTCAGGATACGACCGGGACAACCTAACCATTGCCACAGTCACAAGTCACACCAGCCTTCAATTATTCGACGGCGCACGCAAGGAAGGCTTAAAGACCATCGGCATCTCCATCGGTGAACCCCCTAAATTCTATGACGCTTTTCCCCTTGCAAAACCCGATGAATTCATAATCGTGGACAGCTATGCCGATATCCTGGACAAAGCCCCGGAACTGGCAGAGATAAACGTAATAGTAATCCCTACCGGCTCATTCGTGGAATACCTGGGGCACGAGAAATTCATGGACCTGGAACTGCCCACATTCGGTAACCGGCACGTACTGGAATGGGAATCGGACCGGGACAAAGAACGCCACTGGCTGGAAGGCGCAGGCATATCAATGCCCAAAAAGATAGAGGACCCAAAGGATATTAAATCCCCTGTCATGGTCAAGTACCACGGTGCCAAAGGCGGACGTGGCTTCTTTGTAGCAAAGAACAAGTCAGAGTTCTATGCGAGACTGGACGAGTCCCAGCCATACACCATCCAGGAATTCATAGTGGGCACCCGCTACTACCTGCATTACTTCTACTCACCCTTACCGACCGAAGGATATACACTGAGCAAAGGCACCCTTGAGCTAATGAGCATGGATAGGCGTGTGGAATCCAATGCCGATGAGATATTCAGGCTGGGCTCGCCCCGTGAACTGGAGGATGCAGGTGTGTATCCCTCCTTTGTGGTAACAGGCAACATACCCTTAGTGGCGCGCGAGTCCCTGCTGCCCAAGATATTTGAACTGGGCGAACAGGTAGTGGAGAGTTCCCTTGACCTGTTCGGAGGTATGATAGGCCCGTTCTGCCTTGAGACCGTGTGCACAGATGAACTGGAATTCCGTATCTTCGAGATATCGGCGCGCATCGTTGCAGGCACCAACCTGTATGTGTCAGGTTCACCCTACTCAGACCTGATAGGTCCCGACTTCTCCACAGGCCGCAGGATAGCCAGGGAGATCAAAAAGGCAGTGAAGTACGATAAACTTGAAGAGGTACTGTCTTGAATAAGACGCATGATACGACGAATGATAAAATGTCTGATAGATCGTCTGATAAAACCTATGATATAATTATAGTAGGAGCCGGACCCGCCGGCATGTTCGCAGCACACGAACTGGTGGGAAGTGGGTTTTCCGTACTTATTATCGAGCAGGGACGTGATATTTCCCAGCGCAAGTGCAGGATGGGACTGGCCAGCCGTTGCACACACTGCGAACCCTGCGACATCATGTGTGGTGTGGGCGGTGCCGGAACCTTCAGCGACGGCACCCTGAACCTGCGCCCTGATATCGGCGGCGACCTGGGCCAGTACACCAGTGAACCCGACGCCGCCTGGGAACTGGTAGATTATGTGGACAGGATATTCCTGCAATACGGTGCTCCTGATGAACTGAACAGGCCATCGGGCACCGAGGTCGAGACCCTGAAACGCAGGGCAGCTTCAGCTGGTGCCAGTTTCATTGACATCCCACAGCGCCATATCGGATCGGACCGGGCGCCCCGGCTGATAGAGAAGTTCAAGACCTACCTTGCCAGTTCCGGGATAACTTTCATGCTGGAAACAAATGTCACCGACCTCGTGGTCAAAGAAGGGAGGTGTACCGGCGTAGTGCTCAAGGACACCAGCCGTGTTCAAGGAAAAGCCGTCATCCTGGCCCCTGGTCGTATCGGGGCTTCCTGGGTGGACAAGATGGTGAAGCAACATGCGATCAATGCCAGTTATGCAGGTATTGATATCGGGGTCAGGGTGGAAGTGCCTGCCATAATCATGGACCCGGTCACCAGGATCAACCGTGACCCAAAATTCCATATTCGCACAAGGAAATACGACGACTTTATCAGGACATTCTGCACCAACCACCACGGGTTTGTAGTCAGGGAAGAATACGAGGGGTTCATCGCCACCAACGGACACTCCATGAAGGATGCCAGCTCTGACAATACCAACTTTGCATTCCTGGTAAGGATAGAGCTCACCCACCCCATGGAAAACACTACCATGTACGGCCGCTCGGTCGCCAAACTGGCAACTACCATTGGCGGGGGCAGACCTGTCTTACAGCGTATGGGTGACCTGCGGCGGGGCCGGCGCTCCACAGTGGAGCGCATTCACCGCAATCCAGTTGATAATACATTAAAGGACGTAACACCAGGGGATATCAGTATGGCAATGCCCCACCGTATCGTGATGGATATTATCGAGGGGCTGGAAGTACTGAACCAGATCATACCCGGCGTAGCCTCGGATTCCACGTTACTGTACGCACCAGAGATCAAGTTCTATTCCATGCACCTGACTGTGGACAGTAACATGATGACAAATATCAAAGGGCTGTATGTTGCCGGGGACGGGGCAGGACTGTCCAGGGATATTATCAATGCAGCAGCCACTGGCGTGCTGGCTGCCAGGGGATTAAAGAACAATATGGAGGGATATCATGGAACTTGAAGATTTTTTACAGCAGAACGGTTTCGATGCCTACCTGCTGCATGCCGACAGCCACCGCAGCCCGGATATGTACTATGCCACCAGGTTCCTTGCACCTGATGCTTTCACATTCCTGCATGCCGGAGGGGATATCCTGCTGGTATCAAGTATGGAAAAAGGCCGGGCAGAGAAGGAATCAGGGATAAACGATGTCAGGTCCTCGTCCGATTACGGACTCATGGATGAATTGAAATGGCACAATGACAGCGGCGTAGTATACTGCAAAGTGCTGGCCAGGCTGCTGGAAAAAGAAGGGTGCAGCACCATTGCAGTGCCCAGGGACTTTCCACTGTTCTTTGCTGAATGCCTGAAGGCTGAGGGTTTCAAGATCACAAGTGTCAAGAGCCCTATCGCAAGGTTGAGGGAAAATAAGACAAAATCAGAGATACAGGCCATCACAGCAATCCAGCGCACATGCGAACAAGCTGTGGCGCAGGCTATTGAAGTTATTAGCAGTGCCCAGGTCCATGATGATGAATTGATCCATAACGGCATCCCCCTCACTGCCGAAGCAGTCAGGGCAGTCATACACCACACATTGTTGGATCACAGCTGCGAGGCTGATGACACTATTGTGGCATGCGGACCCGGTTCTGCTGACCCTCATTGGCAGGGAAACGGTGTACTGAAGCCCCACCAGCCTATCGTGCTGGATGTGTTCCCCCGCCATATGGTGAGCCGGTATTATTGCGACATGAGCCGGACCGTTGTCAAGGGTGAGCCAGACCCCAGGATCACAGAAATGCATATCGCAGTAGTGGAAGCACAGGAGACCGCATTCGGGCTTATCAGACCCGGGGTAAATGGCAGTGATGTGCACCAGGCGGTATGCGATACACTGGACGAGGCCGGTTTTAAGGTTGGGGATGATGAAGGTTTTATGCATTCCACAGGTCACGGTGTGGGTCTTGAAATACACGAGAAACCGGGCCTGGGTTTGCAGGATGTTGAACTGGAGGCGGGGAATGTGGTGACAGTGGAACCGGGACTCTATTATAAGGACGTGGGAGGCGTACGGGTGGAGGATATGGTAGTGGTCACTGATGGCGGATGCAAGAATTTAACTATATTTGATAAGAATCTACAGTTATGAATAATCACGGATGGTGTTAGTAATGGATGAAAACGAGTTGATCAAGGAAATCAAGGAAATTGTCACGAAATACACAACTGCCGGTAAAATACTTTCCCGGGTCAGGAAAGAGACTGCAAAACAGGTTCAGGTGGGTGCATCCCTGCTTGATGTGGCAAACTTCGGCGAGAACATGATCCGTAAAGAAGGGGGTGAGCCGGCATTTCCAATAAACATATCCTGCAACGAGGAGGCTGCCCATGCCACACCCAAAAAGGAAGATACTGATGTGTTCGGCGAGGATATGGTCAAACTGGATATCGGGGTGCATATCGACGGATATATTGCCGATACAGCCATCACAGTGGACTTATCAGGGCACCCTGAACTGGTAGATGCAGCCGAAGCAGCCCTTGAAGCTGCCATCCAGGCCGTACATGCAGGAATTAACACAGCAGAACTGGGAGTGATCATCAATGATACCATTACAGGTTATGGGTATAAACCTATAGCTAACCTGACAGGGCACGGTCTGGCCCAGTATATGCAGCATGTGCCGCCTAGCATACCCAATATCCCTGTTGATTCCGGTGTTGTCCTTGAAGTGGGACAGATAATAGCCATAGAACCCTTTGCCACCGACGGCAAGGGATATGTGAGTGATGGGGCAAGTGCTGAGATATATAGTAAGGTTGGCAACAAGCCCATCCGGGCCCCCGCTGCCAGGGCCATCCTGAAGGAGATCGAACAGTTCAGGACATTACCCTTCGCAAAGCGGTGGCTTAATTCAAAGCACCTGGACTTTGCAATGCTGCAGCTTGAAAAGAACGGGAACATTTCCTCTTATCCGGTACTGAAAGAGGAAACTGGGAAACTGGTCTCCCAGGCGGAACATACTTTAATAGTCGAAGAGGACGGCTGTACGGTAATAACCAGGTGATCATGGTACGTCTTAGAATAATTGCAGGACTATTTGGAATAACAATATTTGCAGCCCTGGTTACCGGAAGTGCCAGCGCCGAAAATAACTGGAGCAACCAGATCACTATTCATCCGGACGGCATGGAATGGCAGTACACCGAAAAGCTGTCTGATCTGGATTCCTATGTATTCAAGTACGATATCGATAACAGGCAAGGGAATAAGGATCACTTTGTCAGTACATGGGAACTGATGAAGGCAGACAAGTGGATGAGGGAAAGGTTCAGGGATGCCATTGAATGTGAGATGGATGTCAGGATAGACAATTCATCACTTGGTATTGAGGTACTGGATATCGATGCTTCACTTTCCAATAATGCACTGGGTCCGGTCAAGGGCATGACAGAATTGACAAACATCTACAGGGTAACATACTCATTCCCGGGAGGACTGCTGGAAAATGGCAGTACCATATGGTTCCTGGGAGAACCGGGGTCGCTGCTGTCAGTCAATTTCCCTGAAGGCACGCAGATCATATCAACCAAAGGTATTGATAATGTGAGCATCAGGACATCCAATCTTTCTGGTAGGTTCGGTACAATAAATGAGAGTATTGATGCGACTGAGAGTGAAGGTGCAACTGACAATGTAAGTGTAACTGTTGAAGGTGCGACTGACAATGTAAGTGCAACTGATGAAGGTATGACTGACAATGTAAGTGCAACTGATGAAGGTGCCGATGCTGAGGGAGCAGAAATAACTTACATTATAGATATTGTTTTGCCACAGCAAAACAACCTGTCAGAAGAGCCGGAGGAGAACGAATCCACAATCCCGGTTCCCACTGATATACCCTCTCCTGGAACCGTTTACGTGCTATTGGTGATAGCAGCCGCGGTATTATTATCAAAAGATTGAATACATTTAATATTGATAAATATTGATGTAGTGGCGGGTAGTTGGAAAATAATGAAGCGAACGACAGATATGAAGAGTATTCAGCCGGATGAGGTACAGAGCATCCTACCAGATGAGGTTTGCATCTTCATCCCTACAATGAATGAATCCCATACCATAGGCAGTCTGGTCGACGAATTCATGTCACTGGGATTTTCCAATATCCTGGTACTGGATGGCAACAGCAAGGACGGCACGGCAGATATTGCCAGGGAGAAGGGTGCCAATGTCGTAATGCAGACAGGTAAGGGGAAAGGACAGGCTGTTATGCAGGCTTTTGACATTATCGACAGCCCGTATGTGATCATGATAGACGGAGATGGTACATACCTGCCTGGTGAGGTTAACCTCATCATGGATGCACTTGCAGAAGGGGCAGGACATGTTATCGGTGACAGGTTTGCAAACCCTGGTAAGGGTGCCTTCACCAGATTGAACAAGATAGGGAACAGGATACTCAACAAACTCTTCGGATTCGCTTACGGGGAATGGCTCAGTGATATATTATCCGGATACAGGGGGTTCACAAGGGAGACAATCTCAAATATGGTACTGAACCAGACCGGGTTTGAGATAGAGACCGAGATCACAGTGGAATGTGTCAGGCAAGAGGTGGATATCAAGGTGGTACCCATTACTTACCTTTCCAGGCCCGGAGGGGCGGCCACCAAGCTGAATCCTTTAACTGACGGGTTCAGGATAGGGAGGACGATATTTAAAATGGCAAAAATGAATAATCCATTATTTTATTTCAGTGTGATAGGAGGTGTGACCGTCCTTGTCGGATTGGTCATCGGTGCATACGTTGTGAACGAGTGGATGGCCGGGACCACACATATTTTACTGGCGATGTTGACCACACTTATCATAATAAGCGGGATACAGATGTTCATCTTTGCCATGATGGGTGATCTTATCGCTTCCCTTCACAAGGAAACAATGAGGGCTCTTAGAAAGCAGAAATAACAATAGGAGTTGTGGGGACACCATCACTATGTCCGGCAAGGTGCATCAAAGCACTATCATTGTATCCACACATTCACCAGCAAGAAAAACATATTAAGAAGTAGTTGAATATTGTTTTAATAGGAGAAAATCCTTTAAATGGGATTTATCAGTACATTAATGGAGGTTAAGAATGGTTGTAAAAAAGTATGAAGCTAATGGTATTACGCT
>SWBX01004732.1_pt2 | contig 10763 bp, 6 predicted proteins | sample 4693051 | NCBI WGS metagenome assembly SWBX01 (sample SAMN10267272, study PRJNA491770) | bioreactor metagenome | isolation source: DHS bioreactor inoculated with marine | place: Japan: Omine Ridge, Nankai Trough | reverse complement strand
GTCTGTTATCGTGCGGTGACAGGGGGAAATCTCCAGCACGGGTGATACTTGTCACAATTGACACATTGCGTCACGATGCACTGGGGGCTTATGGTCAGCCCGGGATCTACACACCTTTCCTGGACAGCATCGCCAGGGAAAGCACCCAGTATATTTTTTCATACAGTCCCATTCCCACCACGGTACCGGCGCACATATCACTCCTCACCGGACTCTATCCTGTCCGCCATGGAATCCGTGCAAATGCCGGATATTACCTGACCAATGAAAACGTGCCGGATATCGCTTCTATCCTGCACAGCAAAAACTATCAGACCGCGGCATTTGTCAGTCTTCAGAATCTGGGTTCAAGTATTAAATCAATAAATGCATTCAGTGTGATCAGTAACACGGGATTTGGATGGCAGCGTCATGCAAAGGTTACCCTGGACGCCGCAAAAGAGTGGATGAATGGAAACTCCGGGGAACACATTTTCCTGTGGGTCCATCTTTTTGATCCGCATACACCATATTCGCCACCTGCGCCTTTTCATCAAATCGCTCAAAAAAATGAAAACGAGAGATATCAGGTAAATTTCCCCCGGTGTTTTCTGAAAGAACAGGATTCTGCATCACCTGATCTGCGATATTATCGTGGGCTTTATGATGGTGAGGTTGCTTATGTCGATCTTCAGTTATCCCGCTTTTTTTGTTCTCTCAGTGATAACGGATTACTTGAGGATACACTGGTGATTCTCACATCTGATCATGGAGAAAGCTTTGGAGAGCAGGATCTGTTTTTTGATCATTCCTGGCGTGTCTCCGAAGCGAATATCCGGGTACCCATGATGTTCTGGTTTCCCGGGAAGAAGAATCCCGGTGAGGTGAAAACGGGGTTGGCACGATTGATCGATATCAAATCCACAATCCTTTCAATCCTTGGAATCGAACACGATCCCGGTGATGGCAGCACACTGTTCTCTGATGGAAAATTTATCTCTCCGAACAACCATTTTTCCGTTTCTGAAATCGGGGCGACTGAGGTACTACCGGAAAAACGTGAACGGGCGGTAACCGACGGTCATAAAAAACTCTATTCTGTCCCTGACCCCACTCTGTTTCTGTGGACGGATCATCCTGAAACACTCTACGATCTGAACGTCGACCCCGGGGAATACAGGGGTGAGGTTCCTGGAATTGATAAAGATCTTCTGCCGTTCAGGGAAGCACTTGATCTCTGTTTTTCTGATGATCGGGCGGTTGAGACGCATGAAATCGACGCGTCGGAGATGGCGATGCTGAAATCGCTGGGATATCTGGAGACGCTTCCAAATGATCAATTCAGGACCTCTGATGCCGAGCCCAACCGGGTTGTGCACATCACTGAGTCTCCTCAGATAATAGAGCCACAGGACAACGCTGTTTCATGCAGGAGACTTCGATTCGCCTGGCTTGAAATACCGGCCGCAGCTGCCTACAGCGTCCGTTTTAATTCCATTTACAGCCATAAGCCTTCACAAACAGTTACGGTCACGGATCCCAATCTGGACAAAATAGTTACCCCGGATTTCTGGAGCCGGCTTACACCGAATATCTACACCTGGTCTGTTGCAGCGATCTATGAGGATGGCACATTGTCTGAGTATTCACCCCAACATGTTTTCACGATGTCGCTGTCTGCCGCGAATCGGATCTTTCATGAAAACAAAATAAGGCTGGAAGCTGAAGAAATGCCCGGCAACACAGGCCTGGTTAAAGATGATACCAACGCTTCCGGAAAGAAAATCGTATCATATCAGTCCGGTCAAGGCAGTGGGTATATGCTTTTTGGACCCTACATGGAACTTCCCGCAGGGGAATATACGGCATTGTTCAATCTGAAGTTTCCACCTGCCGACTCAAACAGCCCGCCGGTATGGCTCGATATCGTCACTCACCGGGGAGAACGGATTCTGGCACAGAAACCTCTTAAAACACCGGAAAACCCTCTGTTATTATCCGGATTTTTTCCTGTGGAACTACCGTTTTCTCACGACGGAAATGGGATGCTTGAATTCCGGGTATTTTGCACAGGTTACGGCTCATTTGACGTCGATTGCATTGATATCTTACCGCTGGGAGTCTCATTTACTGTGCCATAGGGCTTCATCAAAAAAATACCTTTACCGCTGTTGCTGATCCAGATGTCATCATTACCGGCGATGGCCACAGACCGTGCGTGATGAATCTTTATGGAATCCAGAATATCGAAATCAAATTCACTGCGACCGGTAAGAAGCTGCCCTTGATAATTAAAAACAAAAATCCGGTCCAGCCATACGTTGGGAAGGAAAATGCGGCCCGATTCATCTACTGTCATGGCGTATGTGTCACCCATGGGACCCGGTATAGTGAATGATCCGGTGAAGGTTCCGTCAGCCCGGTAAATCAAAATTTTCCGGAGTGTGTCATCACAAAAAATCATATTCCCTTCACTATCAAGCGCCATATCCCTTGGTGCCACACGTTCTTCAGGATCATCGCTCACCAGTTTGATTTCCTCAATGAGAGATCCATCTATATTTGAGAGACGGTGCACACTGCTGTAAGCAAGAAGAAGAACATCACCATCAGATGTACAGGCAATGTCAACTTCACCGGGAGGAATGGCAAACTTACGGATGAGATTACCGTCCAGATCAAGCACCAGGACGCCTTGATTCCGGCTCCCGATGAGATAGATCAGTCCGTCGGGACCAATATCGAAAAAATATCGTAATTGAAATCGATGGTCATTGAGAACATTGGGATCCCACTGGGACAACAATTGACCGTCCTTGTCCAGAATCATCATGATTCGGTTAAGCCAGTTGGCAGCCACGATTCGGCCGTCGGGAAGAATTTTCAGGAGAGAGGGGTCCTGGAATCGATTTTTTTCTTCGTTTCGATACTGGGTTTGATGGGACATTCTGTACTGTGTAACACCGGGAACCTGAAAGATATCAGCCCGTGCATTTTCAGGGAAAGGCACCTGGAATAGAAACTCCCCGGAAATGACCTCATATTGTACATTACGCCGCCGGAACCGCTGCCGGGGAGCCGGTGGCTTTTTCCACTCGATTCGAATCGTTTCATTCCCGTTGATACCCGGTATAACCATGCGGAAATCATGGAGTCCTGCCGTCATATGCGCGGAAAATTCATGGGACCCGGCAGGATTACCAGTGAATACCTGCTTATTATCAATAAAAACCTGCGATCCTGCTGTTGATTTGATTCTGAAATGGTATGCACCGATGAAAGGCGCCTGAATCCCTCCAATCCAGGTGGTGTCCACTGGATACTCAGGTGATTCAGGAAAAATATCCCGTACATTTATGTCAATCGATCCTGAATATTTTACATCCATAATGTTCAAATCGGAACCGGTTATCCGGATCGCTATTCCCCGGATGCTGTCGATATCCTTTTTGGATACTTCCAGTGAGTAGAATCCCCGGATACGATCCCCGGGTTTGTGCAGAGTCAATTTTGAATTGGGATAAAAGGCCTGCATACCTGGGATTTCTCTGCGGTTCTCCAGAATATTCCTGAAGAGGTAAATAACATCTTTTTCCGGTGAAAACCTGAACGGAATGGAATCTCTGGGAATATACGGCATATATTGATCAAGATCACCGGTATAAGGAAATGATAGAAAACGGTACTGCAATTGAGATTGTTCCGTCATATCATCAAGACGAACGTCATATTCCGGCATCTTTTCCAGAGCCATCTCAACCATACCGAAATCTTCAAACGAAATTTTCCAGTGGGGAGAAATCTCCTGAGTCAGAGTATGGAAAGAATGGTATCCTGTGGCTCCGATTAATCCCGCCACAGGAATTAAAAACCAGAATCTCCGCCATCGGACAAATCCGGTCAATCCGAATATGACCTGGACGAGGCCCACACCTGCAATCCCGAAGATTACCGGTTGTGCCGCAGTAAGGCGACGCGCAAAGGGTTCAGACATGACGCCGGGAAGAAGTCCGGCCAGGAGCCAGACGAGAAGTAAAAATACCTCCGGTTTATGAATTCGGGGAATTAACCATGCCAATCCCAGCAGAAACAGGACACTTAAAGGCCACCAGATAATTGGTTGCCCCGGAAGATTGAAGGACATGTCACCGCGGAATTGCGTGTTAAATGTCGTAACCAGGAATTTTGACCATTGAATAGTCTGGTCAACCCCCTTGACCATCTTAAGCTCATGACCCTGCCCCTGATAAAATACGTCTGCGGTGTGACCAATATCCAGGTCCAGTGGTAAAGAGGTGGTAACAAGCAGGGCTGCCACCATGAGAATTACCCGCCACCAACTCCTTTTTAAAAAGCCTTTTACTCTGAAAACCTGAAACAGGTAATAGGCAAATATTGCGAAAGGTATCAGCCTGTAGGTTGGGAATGTCCACATACCAGCCCCAATAACAACACCGGCAAAAAGCCATAAAAACAGGTTTTTGCTCCTGAAAGCGATTTCGGAAAAAAAGATTGCCATGACAGCAAATAAAGGTGCGAAGTTAAGACGTTCTGCAATATGACAACTTGTATTAGGCCACAGTCCCACGGCGAAAAGACCGGCTGCGGCTGATGCCGTCGTCAATCCCCAGGTCATGCGCAGAAGCAGAAACAAGAACCCGACAGCCAGGACGCCGGCTGTGACTGAGACAAGCCTTACCGTAGTAAAACTGATTCCCAGGCATTTGAGATAGGGGATAACAACATAAAAATACAGAAACTCTTTGTTTGCAGCATGAAACGGTTTAAATGCTTCACCATCCATGATGCGCAGAGCATGCATGCCTTTTACCATTTCATCGTTGTAAGCGCCGTATGGAATCGTCTCGAGATTGTACAATTTGATGGGGATGGCTGCCAGGATGATCAGGCTGATGATGAGAGCGGTGAAAAACCAGCCGCCGGATGGACCTTTGGAAATTTTCAACCTCTCAAAAAGAGATGCGGCAATCACCAGAACGACCCCGGCAATCATAAAAAGTTTCCAGGGACCGGGATCCGGCTGCATCAGACGGTACTGTCCCCAGACCACGCTCGTCAGCGCTCCTGACCAGACAAACCACATGACTATTTTCAGAAATAGCGTATTCTGATTCTCTGTCGTATTCTCAGTCATTATCAGGAGATGATGGTGTCGGTGTGATTGCGTTATCCGGCAATAGAGTTGAAAAATCCTCAGGCGGTTCTGCCTGATTTATCAAGTCCTTGAATCCGGCACCTTCGGCGTCTGAGAGAGTCATCGCAAGAGACCATCCGCCGGCAGATTCTCCGCTGCGAAAACAAATCTCATTCCAACCGGATTGAAAGAAAACCAGAATTTCACTGGAAGTTGCCTTCACGAGTTTGGAATCTTGAACAAGTTTCCCATTCACCCACACTTTCAGAAAATCTTTGGATCCGAAATAATGGATAATGCCTTCCGTTTCCGTATCAAAATAAACATAAGTTGCAGCTTCCAGCCAGGCATCTTCGGGATTCTTCACATTGTAACGGGGATCTTTACCTTCAAATAAAATCTGGAAATCCATTTTAATATGTTTGCTGGTCAGTGATTCCCATTGGACCTCACCGGTCAATCCCTCCCGGACTTCATCCCGATTACGCCAGGGATATGGGTACGGGTTTGACATCGTTTTGCCCCCTTCAAAATCAAACAATCCCATCATCATCCAATTCAGAAGGAAATGTTTCCGTGTGCGAACGTCTGCGATGATGAACTGTGTATCGCCTTTAGAATCTATAATCATCTTTTTGATCTCATAATCATCAAAATACGCCAGTTCTTCTTTCCGAAGCGAAAAGAGAGTTGGTTTATCCAGATTATATAATCTGAACGCGAAGGGCCGGACAATGCCATACCCGTTGAAGTGCGTCTCTTTGAGCACAAATGGATCATATCCCGTATAGAAATTCACAAGGTATTGGGGATTATTCACACTTGTGGCCGTCAAAAACCGCTGCGGGTATTCCTCACGATGCGCCTCCATATAATTGATGACATCACGATACCCGAATTGGAAACCATAGATTCCTGAAGCTGACATATCGTTGTATTCATTAAAATAGATTGTGAAATACCGGTATGCATCCTGGGACACCGGTACAAACAGAATTAAAGAAGTAATTGCACTCAATGAGTATTTAAGCCACTGCCATTTGATTTTCATCAGGTATCTTACAATAAGCGCAAAACCTCCGGCGATAATCAGGGGCGCCAGGAGACTGCCCAGAATGGATCGACTGGCAAATGTCTGCGTAGTCAGGGCCGTACCAGCAGGGAATAACGCGAACCACCAGAATATGAGCAGATGTGTTCTCCGTAAGGGAATCAGCAGCAGAAGCAGAGCCGGTAGAACCGCCCAGGCAAACGACCGGTAGATTTCACCGTGATCCCTGACGGAATGCCGGTCATTACGATCTCCCAGATGAATGAGAAACTTCGGCTCATAAAATTTCCTGTAATATCCCCAAAATCGAGTGGCATTCTCAGTAACGGTCGCATCCGATTTTTCTGTCAGCCATGAGATACTCCGGAAATGCTTGGATTTTTTTGTTTTCAGTCGTTGAACCACCGCCGGGGATGCAAGCATCGACATGATGATAAACCCGGTTATGACATATTTTTTATTCCGCCAGAGTTCTTTGGTGTAGAGAAGAAGAAACAAAAGCAGAAAAAACGGCAGAAATACCATGTTCATGACGTACGTATGCAACGAAATTCCCAGTACCACGGCGGTGCCACACCAGTTTATCCATCCGCTTTTTCTCAGGGACCGTAACAACCATGCGAATCCAAAAACAAAAAAACATGGCAGCGATATCAGTTCAAATGCAATCCGGCTGAAATGAAAATGCCAGGGTGTAATCCCCAGAAGTAAAGCGGCTACAATTCCAGCAAGAGGACCCCATATTTCAAACGCCAGCCAGAAAATTCCTATAACGGTCAGAGTGCCATATAACACGCTTGTCAATCGAACACTTCGCTCGTTCAGACCGAAAAGCTTGATGGGGATAATCGCACTGTACACGTAGACGGGATTTTTCTGAACGCCGTAAACTTCCTTGATATAAAATGGAAACCGATCGGCATTACCGTCCACTCCCCATTTACCGAGACAATACGCGTGATACCCGATGGATCCTTCATCTACAAAAAAACCGGCCGGTACGTCTGCAACCTTGTAAAACCTCAGTGAAAATGAGAAAACAACGATGATTGCAAGAAGACCCCAATAAAGCGGTTTGACGGGTCCAGGCTGAAACACTTTTTTTGAGATTTTATCTGTCATCCAGGATATATCCCCTTTGGCTCATGCGAATCACCGGATAATGTTACCGATATTCCGGGGTTATGTAAATATCGGTTTTCCAATCGTTTCGTCCTGTTCCCGTGAAAAAAGTTTTACCCTTCATCTCAAGGAGAATGCAACGGGTGGTCAAACAGATACATGGAAATTATTATGATAAATATAACTCGGGGAATCCGATTTCCCGGTTCCTGGCAAACGGATTTATCCGGGATTTAAACCGGGCCGTCTCCCTCACCGGTTCTCCGCATACGGTCCTGGAGATCGGCTGTGGGGACGGTACACTGGCTCATCGCACAAGAACCACTATGGATCCTTTACCCGCATTTACAGCGTTTGATCCCGGATTTGAAGAGGTAAAACAGGGACATATCTCCTATCCCGATATCCACTTTTTTTGCGGCTCTATTTATGATCTGCCTTTTGGACCCAATCAATTTGATCTTGTGATTATCCCTGAGGTCCTGGAACATCTTGAAGATCCCGGATACGGATTGGAGAAGGCGGCGCAAATCGGCCGGGAATATTTCATCCTGAGTGTTCCGAGTGAACCTGTATGGCGAATCGGGAACATGCTTAGCGGACGCTATCTGCGTTCACTGGGCAATACGCCCGGGCATATTCAGCACTGGTCCAGGAATGCCTTCCTTCGATTTATAGAGCCTGTAATGGAACCGATTCACGTGTTCTCACCACTACCATGGACTCTGGTACTGGCCAGAAAGCGGAATGCATTCGATTCATGTTGAGCAAAACCGGTAAATCTGCGATAATCCATCACTGAACGACTTTGAGGAAAGGTGGTATCATGGACCGCAGCAAATATTCGCTCTCAATGGTTTTCCCCGCATATAATGAAGAAGATAATCTGGAACTTCTTATTCGGGATGCCGATCGTGTATGCAAAGAGGTTGTTGATGATTATGAGGTGGTCATTGTGGATGATGGTTCCACTGATGATACACCCAATATCCTCAACCGACTGAAAGAAGAATTCCCGAATCTTGTGGTCTATACCCATTCACCCAATCAAGGGTATACAGCTGCGCTGAGAACCGGATTTACACGATCGATAAAAGATCTGATTTTTTATTCCGATGCCGATAATCAGTTTGATCTGGCGGAAATCCCCCTCCTCCTGGAACGCGTTGACGATCACGATATCGTCGTGGGATTCCGGAAAGATCGACAGGATCACTGGTTCCGGATTTTCGTCTCCCGGTGCTTCAATATATTGTCCCACTTCTTTTTTAAATTTCCTGTCCGGGATGTGGATTGTGCCTTTAAACTCTTCCGCCGGGAAGTGTTTGACAAAATCAAAATCACATCAGAACATTTTATGGTGGATACGGAAATTATGTCCAAATCGGTTATTTACGGGTTTCGAGTGACAGAAGTTGGCGTTACTCACCTTCCGCGAACTGCCGGAGAAACAACAGTGAAACCGTCAGCCGTACTTCAAACACTCAAAGGTATGGCAAAATTGCATGGGGAATTAAAGGAACTAAAAGCGAAAAAATAACCGCTACTCTGTTTCGGTTGAATTACCCGAGTTTTCGTTATTACCCGGATCCAACTGCTTGGAATCCTCATCTTTTAAGGACTTTCGGAAATTTTTAATTCCCTGCCCAAGACCCGAACCGATTTCCGGCAACTTTCGCGCTCCAAAAATTAAACCACCAATAATTAATATTATAAGTATTTCCTGAACACCTAATCCAAACATGGGTCTAGTCTAACTGCTTTAATTTTTTGAAGCAAGCCTATTATTTGCTTTCCGAAACATATCTTCCACGTTTAGCACTACAACCAAAATATGACCGCGTTCCTTGCATTATTTTCTGGTAATTCGAAAATACTTTATGTAAAAAGTCGGAATTAGAAGGAGTTCACATTATGGAATACTCGGAAATATTATCCTGGCTGAAAGAAAGGGATACCGATAAATTGGCTGATTTGTTTACACAGGCGGATATAATCAGGAAAAAAACCGTCGGTGAGGATGTACATCTACGCGGATTAATCGAGTTTTCCAATATCTGCAGGCAGAATTGCACGTATTGCGGGATTCGTGCAGAGAACAAAACGGTTCACCGGTATCGGATGTCCATGTCTGAAATTACGCATTCCGTGACTCAGGCCATGGATCTGGGTTACGGGACCATTGTTCTTCAATCGGGTGAAGCGGGTGATCGCGATTTTGATTATTTGAAGGAAGTTGTTTGCTATATCAAAACCAAAACACCCTGCGCGGTGACATTGAGTGTAGGGGAGATGGAAACATCGCAACTGAGAGAATTGCATGAACTGGGAGCCGATCGGTTCCTGTTGCGGTTCGAAACCAGTAATCAACAGTTATTTGAGAAGATCCATCCGCCGGTCGCTTCCCGTACATCCAACCGTATCGGACAACTGAGGGTGCTTCAGGAAATTGGATTTGAGGTTGGAAGCGGTGTCATGGTGGGAATTCCCGGGCAGAGTTATGAAGATCTGGCCAGTGATATTATGTTATTTGAAAAATTGGATCTGGACATGATGGGGATCGGGCCGTATATTCCTCATCCCGGCACACCGCTGGGACAGGAATTTTTGAGTATGAAACCCGGTGAAAAAATTGTTCCGAATACCATGACCATGACTCTGAAGATGGTTGCGTTAACACGATTGCATCTGCCTGAAACAAATTTACCCAGCACAACAGCGCTTGAAACCGTCAGTAATGACTCCGGTTATGAGAATGGTCTTCAATGCGGTGCTAATGTGATTATGCCAAATTTGACGCCTTATGCACACCGGAAAAAATATGAAATTTATCCCAACAAATCATGTTCATACGAACATGTGGAAATTTTGCACAATCGGATTGTATCGAGTCTTGCACGCATGGGTCGAACCCCCGGTTACGGACGGGGTGATTCCCCGCATTACCGGGTTCGATCCGGTGCCTTAAGAAAGGATTTTTCGTCGTGAAGAGTTCGAGATGTTTAAGTAAGAACGCGACAAATTTTATTGATGTTGATAAACTGAACAGCCTGGTGAGCAAGAGCGGATCAGATCCCGGGGCTGTTCGTGATATTATTGCTAAAAGTCTGTCGAAGGAAGCGTTGAATATAGAGGAGACGGCAATCCTTCTTCAGGCGGAAGATTCTGATGTCATTGAAGAGATCTACGATGCTGCAAAAACGTTAAAGAAAAATGTATACGGTAACCGGATCGTTTTGTTTGCGCCCTTATATATCGGGAACGACTGCATTAATGATTGCACATATTGCGCGTTTAAACGGTCAAATAAAGATGTTGTCAGAAGAACCCTCAGTGATCTTGAGATACGCAGCCAGGTGAGTGCTCTGGAATCGCGGGGTCATAAACGGTTGATTCTGGTATTTGGTGAACATCCTCAATACGGACCGGAGTATATTGCTGATTGCGTACGCACCG
>SWBX01002021.1_pt1 | contig 10764 bp, 8 predicted proteins | sample 4693051 | NCBI WGS metagenome assembly SWBX01 (sample SAMN10267272, study PRJNA491770) | bioreactor metagenome | isolation source: DHS bioreactor inoculated with marine | place: Japan: Omine Ridge, Nankai Trough | reverse complement strand
ATCAGCTTCAATCCGGACACAGGCAACTGCAGACACTGGTGGACCAATTGGAATCACTTAAAAATAATCCTCTGGAATCTCCTGCCGGAACCCTGGGTGTGATAGACGCAATTACCGACAATTTGAGTCCGGAACTGCAGAAAGAGATCAGCCATCTTGTTCAGCACCTCTCCCGATTGAAAATCACAGCTGAACTTCTGGAACATGCGGCCATGCGAATCATGAATGAACCGGCTTTCGCAGATCTGAACTCCAGCAAACCAGAAATTGATTGGTTTACCGCAGAACCGGTTTGCATTCAGATTCCCCGATTTGCATTGGAAGATCTCCTGGGAAATCTGATCCGGAATGCAATGCAGTCATCGGTCTCATTTCAGGTCAGTGAACCCGGAATACGGATCGAAGTCCGGGTCACTCAGGATCCCATGACATTTATTGAACGTGCGGTTATCCGTGTTCTGGATCGCTCACCTGAACCGTTGACTACCGAAACTCTCAGAAGCCGTTACATCACGGCGGGACTGGGATTGGCCTCTGATATTGCTGCCAGATATGATGGCAGCCTCAGTGTCCACAAAGGGTTCGATGTCTGGACGAAAGCTGTGTCGGTATCGTTTCGCCGACTCTCAAACATGGAGGGGCACGGGAAGGATGCAAAGTAAACATGAGTATTGAAAAAAGAATTCTTGTTGCTGAGGACGGTGATGAATATTTTGAAACGTTCACACGATTTGTGAAGGGCATGCACTTTATCCCGGCTCGTCACGGCATGGAAGCTCTGGAACTATGCCAAGGGGAAACAATCCATCTCATATTTCTCGATATGGATTTCCAGCGAACGCCCCGGCATCTTCTGCTTGGAGATCATTCTGCAGCCACCCATCTGTGCAACGGAATGCCCGATCGCGGATGGAAATATCTGGCTGATCACCAGGGAATGTATATTTTAAATGCGTTGAATGAAAATGGATTCACCCAAATTCCTGTTATCCTCTCCCATGACTTCTCATCTGAAACCCAACGCTTTCAAAAAATCAAATCACTTCATCCCAAAATCGCATACCTCTCCGGAACAGCGGATCTTCAACAATTTTACGGGCTTGTCAGAAAGCTCCTGATATTGTAGAATTCCGGATTAGAAATATGAATTTTTCGGGAGTATACCCTTAAATGGATCACAAACTTGGCATGGACGCGCTTATTGAATGCGCCTTAAAAACAATATCACCATTTCTTCTGATTCTGGATATTTCCGGCAAAATTCTTTACTCCAATCGATCCATTATCAGCCGGTCATCCGTTGAGGGTCCCGCGGATAGTGATCAATTCAGCATTGATCCGATATTTGATAAAGAAGAACTCGAGTCCATCATTACCAGCACTTTGGAACACGGATGTTTCAATCGAATCGTGTCTTTGAATATTCCGGGAGAAGAACCGGGTCGGTTTGAAAGTGAAAGTCGTATATTGGAGTTTGAGACCGGCGGTATCCGTGCCATCACCTTACTCCTTCGAAAACTTCCGGTGAAAGCCCCTGGGCAAGGCCCTGACAAACTGGAGAAAGGATTACTCAACAGAATATCCGATCAGGTCTACGATTCCATCGTTGTCAGTGATCTTGATTACAATATCGTTTATTTGAATGAATCCGCTGAAAACCTTTACGGCTATTCCATTGAGGAAATCCTGGGACAAAAAACCACGATCTTCCTGGCTTCTGAGATGGATCCCGGTATCCAGAAAGAAGGAGAGCTTCAGGTTTTCACCGGAGAATCCTGGACAGGTGTTATGGAAAACCGGCGGAAAGACGGCTCTACTTTCTTCTGTCACCTCAAAGTTGTACCCATGAATGACGCCCTGGGAAATCCGGCATACCTGGTGGGTTTCCAGCGGGATATCACTCAGCAGATTCTCAGTGAACGAAATCTGAGGAAAAGTGAAGAAAAGTACCGTAATCTGGTTGAGCAATCCAATGATGGTATTTGTATTGTTGAGTCCTGCATTGTTAAATTCGCCAACCGTCAGTTCCTGAAATTACTTGAAATGCCTGCCGATGAGATTATCGGTAAGCGAATCTATGATTACATCTGCAAAGTCGATGATACCATGTGTGATCGATGCAAAGCCGTTACCGCAAGCAATCAGATCAGCAAAAGCACGATTAAGATGATCAAATCTTCTAAGGGGAAAGAAACCCATATCGATATCAGCATGATTCCATTCTCCTATGAGAATTCCAAAGCGGTGATGATGATCATCCACGATATCACCCACAAAAAAGAGTTGGAACAGGAGATCGTAAAATCACAGAAATTTGAATCTATCGGACTTATGGCCGGCGGGATCGCACATGATTTCAATAACTATCTTTCGGGTATAATGGGTTATATTTCCCTGGCCCGCATGATGACCGGCAGGAATTCCGAGCAGGCGGAGGCATTCACAAAAGCCGAAAAAGCCTGTACCGCCGCGCGGAATCTCACCCATCAACTCCTGACATTTTCCACCCACAATCCCCTTGAGATCGAACCGATTTCTCTGGATACCATAATTGAAGAGTCAATCAATCTGGTCTCGGGAAGCATCCATTCCGGATGCACTTTAAACATCAAAAATGGTCTTGGAACAGCCCGAGTCGACCCGGTACAGATCACCCAGGTTGTTCATAATCTCATCCTCAATGCGGATCAGGCAATGCCCGATGGGGGTAATATCACCGTAGCCGGGAAATTGATCACGGTGACGGAAACTGATTATCTTCCGTTGGAACCGGGTATTTACGCAGAGATCACCTTTCGTGACCAGGGTTCAGGAATCAATCTCGATAACAGCACCCGGATCTTTGATCCCTATTTCAGTACAAAGGAAAATGGCCGGGGGTTGGGCTTATCCACCACTTACTCCATTATGAAAAATCATGGCGGTCATATCCGGTATGAGACCGAGAAAAACGTGGGTACCACATTTTTTATCTATCTGCCGATTCTGGGCGAGTCCGGGGAATCCAGTGAAAATCGGTTACAGAACACAAAACAGGAAATACCCAATGCCGGACGGATTCTTCTTCTGGATGACGAGGAAATGTTACGGGATTCAACGATGCTGATGCTGGAAGAAATCGGATTTCAGACCATAGGCGTGGAAGATGGCGACGCTGCTGTTGAAGCATACTCCCATGCTCTGAAAAAGGAGAATCCCTTCGATCTCGTCATTCTGGATTTAACTTTACCCAGGGGAATGGACGGATTGGAAACCCTCAGTGCGTTAAAATCCATTGATCCCGATGTGCGTGCCGTGATCACCAGCGGCTATTCCAGCAGTCCCGTCATAACGGCGTTTCAGGAACACGGGTTCTGCGGGTATCTGAAAAAACCATATACTCTGGATCAGCTCGAATCCCTGATGACCTCTCTCATCAAATAACACTTTAAGTTTGCGGATCTTCCGGACTTTCCGAATCTCCGGGCACTTCTCTGTCGAGATTCCGGGATCGTATCAGGAACCATAGTACGATGAGGATCGGGACGATAGCCACGATGAAAAATATCAATCGACTCATACCGGTATTTACCTCAGCGTGAGAATCAGCACGATGCTGATAAGCCAGAGTGCGATGTTGATGATCATGGGACGGTCTTTAAGAACCGCCAGTTCGGTACCGTCTTTAAAATCCGCTCGATCAACAAGATAGAGGTAACGCAGGATGCCGTATAGCACGAAGGGGGTCGTGTAAAGCAGGTGAGTGGATCCGGCCACTTGATGTGTCGTGCGTTCCGAGATTGTATAGAGCACATACGCCACGAAAGTGGATGATGAAACCACACCCATCATCTGATCCAGCAGTTTAACCGTGTACCCTTTCTCGACATGATTGTTACCCTCTTCCCGGGCCAGATCCCGGGCAACATCATTCTTCCGTTTCCCCAGAGCCACCACCATGGACAGCAGAAAGGTACACGCCACCAGCCAGGGTGATAAAGAAACATCATAAAGCACCCAAACACCGGCGATGGCACGCATACTGAATCCCGTGGAAAGCATGACCACATCCCATATCACATGCCGGGTGAAAAACAGCTCGTGAGCCATGGCCACCACCAGATAGAGCGACAGAATCAGACCGAAATACGGTCTGGACAAGAATGAAAGCGCCAGGAGACTCCAGAACATCCAGGGCATCCATTTTGGAAAACGGCCGTGAAGTGTGAAGAATATATAATCCCAGGACCCTTTTTCCCTCTCGATAAGCGCAACAGTGAACAGGAGAATATACGAAAAAATACCCAGCACAATATAGGCCGTCATTGACAGAAACAACGATGGCACATCAAACCATTTGTGGGCAAACAGAATGCCGGCAAAAACAACGGTGTTCTGGATCAGTTGACGGTGAAGAATGTTTGTGTATTTCTCAGTCAGAACGGTTCTCCTCCTTTAAGGGTTTCACAGCTTTTACGGCAAAACCGAGGGTGATACACTTTTCCCTGTCCAGAAAATCCAGGGATGAGATCAGCGGGGGCCATATCATCAGAAAAAACAGACCGGTCAGAAGTTGGAGCGGGCTGAAAATTATCTTCCATATCGACCGGCGATCCCCGGGGAAAAGATAGATGTATACCCACATTGAGATCACTGCCAGATACCAGAAATATCCCCCCCGGGGTGTGATTTCCCTGATTTGAAACCCTGCTTTTTCAAGAAGATGCCTGAGACCGTACCGGGTGTACCGGTAGAAGTCGTAAGGCTGCTGATGTTCCCCGAATCCCAAAGGCGCCGAGAGATACAGTGTGCCACCGGGTTTCAGGACACGAAAAGATTCCGAAAGAATCGTAAGTGGTTCAGGAACGTGTTCCAGGACCTGCGTTGAAAGCACGGCCTGGAATGATTGGTCGGGAAACGGCAGGTGGTTGAGATCGCCGGCAACATCGACACCGCTGTAATCCCATGCGGATTCTCCTTTGGTGAAATCAATGGCCACATACCGATGCCTTTTAAACAGAGCCCGGTACGGGCATTGGCCGGCGCCGGAATCCAGAACATCGGCATTATCCGGGAGTTCCCCGGCGGCTTCCCGGACCAGTGAACGAATACCCCGGGATTCCAGATCGATCCTGTCAATCCACCATGACGGCAGAATCCGTTCCAGCACTTTCCGAAACCGGTCCATCACGCATCTCCCCCGGGCCGGGGAACAAGTTTGTAAATGGTATGAAATGCGAACATATTGGGCAGAAGTTTCCCCAGGAATATGGCCAGATTCGCCACAACACCACCGAAGACAGGCAGTTTACTCAAGAAAACACTTCCGGGAAACCCGGCATCGTTGATCACTTTTTCCGCCACCTGATACCCGCATTTATCGGCAAACCGGTAAAATGAGTTCACCGTGAAAAATCGCAGATGTGTGTAATCCAGCAGCCCGGTTTCCGTATAATCAAAGTTACCCATGAGTAGATCGAACCGCATGCGCCAGTACGCCACATTGGGCAGTGAAACCAGAATATAACCGCCGGGTTTCAGGCAGGTTTGCAGGCGTTTCAACAAGGTCATGGGATCAGTAAGGTGTTCAATGATATCCCCACACAAAATCACATCAAACGGACCCTCCAATGATTCCAGCAGCGATGGGTCCGAAAGATCGCCGGTGAGAACGATATGGCAATGTTCCTCCGCTGTTTTCGCAGCGTCAGAATCGATTTCAACTCCCGTGACAACACAGCCGTTCCGGGCAAGAAGTTCGGAAACATACCCCGTAGCGCATCCCAGTTCCAGCACAGTCTTACCGGCGCCGGTGAGTTCCGCCATCCGGAAATGCGTCGGTGCGGGACCGAATCGCCGGATATGTTCCAGCGCCCGCTTTTTGATGGATTCATCATAGATGATCATAGGGATTATTTGTCCCTTTCCAGAAGATATCCCGCTTTACCGGCAATTTCTTCCAGAAGACCGCCAAAACCCTTCATTTTATAGAGTTTCCACATGTATTGCGTCAGAATCACCGGGTTGGTGATCACCCGGATGATTTTCCTTTTTTTGGCTTTCTCCAGACCGGCAAGGATATCCTCGGTTGAGCAATCCGGGTACGCAATCACCGGTGATTCCGCACCGTCGAACTTCGACCAGTCATCAGTGACCAGCCAACCCTCTTTTTTAGCCATCTCATAAAATTCAGTTCCGGGAAACGGCGTGGCCACGGAAAACTGCGATGTGGTGCATTTGAGATTAAAAGCAAATTCAATGGTTCGCCTGATACTCTCGCGGGTTTCCCCGGGCAGACCGAACATGAATGTGCCATGGGTGTGAAGACCCAGTTTCCGGCAATTCTCACCGAATTCATCCACATAGTTGAGATCCAGGTTTTTTTTGATTTTTCCCATGGTGACCGGATCAGCGGTTTCCACACCGAATTTCAGACCGATACATCCGGAATCCCGCATGAGTTTCAGCGTCTCAAAATCAACCCGCGCATCCGCCATGCAGGACCAGGCCACTTTGAGACCCCGGTTGATAATCGCCTGGGAGACGGCCCGGGCATGTTTCCGGGATGTGGTAAAGGAGCTGTCATCGAAATAAATCTCCTGAGCACCGTAATCAGCAATCACTGATTCCATCTCATCCACAACTTTTTCCGGATCCCGGTTACGAAATGAGGGTGTATGGAAAAACACGGTGCTCTCCAGACAGAAAATGCACGAATGGGGACACCCCCGGCTGGAAATCAAGCTGACATTGGGAAACTTTTTACAGGATGGATCCGTGTATTTCGGCATGGGCAGAGATTGCCGTTCCGGCCAGGGCAGATCATCCAGGGATTCGATGAGTGGCCGGTTGGGATTCCCGCGGATGGTATCACCGTCCCGCCAGTGGATCCCTTCCACATGGGATAAATCACCACTTGTTTCCAATGTTTTCACCAGATCCAGCAATGTATAATCGTATTCACCACGGAGAACCGCGATTCCCGGTCCGCTGTTCAGAACTTCCTCCGGCAGCGCCGTGGCGTGGGGTCCCGAGTAAACCAGGCTCAAACTCTGCTGTTTATCCACGGCAACAGCAAATTTCAGGTCGGCTTCAATGGACGGCGTTGAAGTCTCCAGAACCAGAACCTCAGGCGCTTCCTTCTGAATCGATTCCAGAGTCTCCTCCACCGTCATCCCTGAGGCAACCGCGTCCAGCATGATGGTATCAAAACCCGCTGCTTTCAAAACAGAGGTCGCATAGGCCATGGCGAAGGGAAACGGATAGTATGGAAGTGTCTTTCGGCGGGGACGGAGATGCGCCCAGCGTGCACCCGCTTTCACTCCGTAACAGTCGTCGGTATTAACCCAAGGTGAATTGACTAGCATTATCTTCATTCCCACATACCTCGATTATTCACCCCTAGGGAATTAACAAGCATAATCTTCATGCCCACACGCCCCGTATATTCCCCACTAGGGAATTAACAAGCATAATCTTCATGCCCACACGCCCCGTATATTCCCCATTAGGGAATTGACTAGCATTATCTTCATTCCCACATACCTCGATTATTCACCCCGAGGGAATTAACGAGCATTATCTTCATACCCGCACGCCCCGAATATTCCCCATTAGTGAATTGACTAGCATAATCTTCATGCCCGGGTGCTCCGATGTTTCCAGAAAAATCGGATGATGTTGCGAAAATGGTAGTAGGTCATTTTATTGAAAAGTGACTGCGCACTCTCCCGGTCGTAGAGATGGACGGTCTTGACATGGGGTACGTACCGGATGCGCCATCCCGCGAGTTTGATCCGGTAACACCAGTCGATGTCTTCATAATAAAGCGGGTCAAAATCCGTATCCAGCATACCGACCTGATCCAGAACATCCCGTCTTACCATGAGAAACGCGCCGAGATTCCAGTCAACGTCCCGCTCCGTTTCATGATCCCAGTTACTCATGAGGTATCGTTCCAGAACTTTCGAACGGGGCATGATCCGTTCAGCACCCACCCAACGCAGAAAGACCGCCAGCGGTGTCGGAAAGGATCGGGCAGTATACTGGATGGAGCCGTCGGGATTGACCAGTTTGCATGATGATGCACCGATATCGGGATTCTCGTCCATATACCGGACCATGTAAGGCAGCACTTCGGGTTCCATAACGATATCGGGATTGAGAAGAAGCACGTATCGGCCGGTGGATTTCTCAAGGGCCATATTATTATTGGTGGCAAACCCCAGTTTCCGCGGGTTGCTTATACTGATCACGCTGGGATACGCCGCAACATGTTCCGCTGTTTTGTCTGTTGACCCATTATCAATGACGAAATACTCGATATTCAGTGTTCCAATACTGTCGTGGACACTGCTGAGACAATCCGCCAGTTCGTGACCTTCATTGGTGGAAATGGTCACTATGGATAAATCGACTGGTTTTGTGGTGCTGTTGATACGCAATCCTCCTGATCGGCAGCATTATAGAAGATTGAATTAAAAAAGTCAGTCATTATGTCCGGGCAACGGTTATATTCTTGACCAAGACATGTCACATCAGTAGAATCAGCACATAGAAGCAATCAGTGGTGACGCCTACCCGGAAGGGTTAAAAATTGAAAAAACAATGGATCAGATTTTATGTTATCGGTTGTATCCTGGTGGTAACGGCGGCGGCCCTGGCAGCGGATATCACCGGTAATGCTTACAAGACGGATTCAACTGATCACTCCAACATAACGATTGTACTGTCTATGCCCTCACCAGGCACACAACGATCACCATCAGTAATGGTTCATGGAGCCTGACCGACGTGGATCCCGGTGAATACCGACTGGAAGGAAGTTCCCCGGGATATTATCCGGATTCCGCAGAGCCTGTAACCGTTCTTGAGGGCTCGAACATTGCACCGAATCTCTATCTTTTCCCTATCCCTACCCCCACCGGTTCCGCCACGGTAACTCCTGCACCCAGCAACACGCCCACACCCACACCGACGCATACACCCACACCCAGCCATACACCCACCAATGCGCCGACACCGTCACCCACGGCAACACCGACATCAACGAATACTTCGACGGTTACTCCCAGTCCTTCACCAACAGATACGCCAATCCATTCGCCGACAAACACACCCACCCCGGTATGTGGTCAGGGATATGATGATATAATAATTATATCTCAAGATTTTAGATCGGAATGGCCGCCGGAGGGTTGGAGCATCACGAATAACGGCGGCGACTGTGTTTGGGAAAGCACTGATTCCTCATACCAGGAAAACCCGTTCGGTGAAAGTTTTGTAGTTGCCGCCCACGCCAACAGTGATGTTTGTGGTCCTGAAACAGAGATGGATACCGGATTGATTACATCTTCTTTTTCAACACTGGGATACCAGAACGTAAAACTACGATTCCACGCTTTTTATCGAGATTATGTCGCAGGAAGTGATGATAATTTTAGTGTTGATGTCTCTGTTGATAGCGGTGTACATTGGAACAATGTCCTATTCTGGGATGAAGATCATGTTGGAGAAGGTCAGGGTGAGATCATGGTCGTTGATCTCAGCGCATTTTCGGGACATCCAGATGTAAAGGTACGGTTTCATTACGTGTCAGAGTCTTGGACCTGGTTTGCATTCATAGATAATGTTGAGATTATTGGTTGCTGGGAAGATAATGCTCCCACTATGACACCGACTTTTGAACCTTTTTGTTCGTCTCAATATATGGAAACCGTTGAATTTGCTGAAAGGTTCTATTCAGAACCTTCAGGATGGACAGTCGAGAACAATGGACTGGAATGTGGCTGGCAATTCGTTTCTTCTTTGGCACAAATAAGCTACCTCTACTGCGATCCTCAAGCCACGATGAATTCAGAACTCATTACTCACACGATTGATTTGTCTGATCCCGATATTCAGGAAGTTGAGTTATCCTTTGATGCAGGAACGGGAAATTTTGATTCTTCACTTTCAGAATTCAAGATATGTGTTTCATCAGATGACGGAAATACATGGGATAACCTGTTGATATGGAGTGATTCCCATACTTACCCGGAACATATTGAGATCATGGTTCCGGAGGAATTCAGATCTTCGACGAACAAATTCAGATTTTCACATATTGATAATGACTGGGCCTGGGCGACTGTGCTGCTTGACAATGTGGTCTTAAGAACATGCAGAAATGATAATGCGACGTTCACACCGACATCGACGCCTACTTCCACAGCGACACCCACATTAACGCCGACAGTGACTTCCACATTTACACCGTTCCCGACTCCGGAACCGACAAATACACCGTTGGAATCGCCCACAGCGACGGCAACGGTAACGGAAATCAGCGGTCGAGTCTGGCATGATATTGACGGGGATGGGTATCAGGATAACTTTGAGACCGGTCCTTTGGATGAACATACCGTTAAACTATACGATTCCGCTGGTCAATTCCTCACATCTGTTGAGACGAGCATATCCGGTAGTTATCAATTCGAAAATCTGGAAGCTGGTGATTACAAAATCGGATTCATTACTGATTGGGATCGAAGTCCAAAGGATCAGAGTCCGGATGATCGTGACAGTGATGCCAATGAATCAACCGGAATGACAGACTTATTCACGGTTTCTTCCGGTACAGGCCCGGCTCATGTCGATGCCGGGATTCACCCGATCTGGTCACCGACACCGACACCACCGCCATCACATACACCGCGACCGACGCACACGCCGACGCCGACCGTTTTCTTCACTTACACACCAACATATACACCATCAACTGCCACTGCAACACCTATAAACACA
>SWBX01000327.1_pt1 | contig 10862 bp, 9 predicted proteins | sample 4693051 | NCBI WGS metagenome assembly SWBX01 (sample SAMN10267272, study PRJNA491770) | bioreactor metagenome | isolation source: DHS bioreactor inoculated with marine | place: Japan: Omine Ridge, Nankai Trough | reverse complement strand
TTTAGATGTGCGTGGGGTGGGGTATCTGCTTCGGGCACATTTACGAATGCTTGCAGATCTAACAGTGGGGGATGAGCCGTCGATTTATATTCATGAACATATTCGTGAGGATTCGCATGATTTATATGGTTTTGCTACACGGGATGAATTAGAAGTCTTTGAGATTTTGATTAGTATTAGTGGGATTGGCCCAAAGGTTGGACTTGCTATGTGTGGATCGGCAACGCCAGCAGAATTACGTCAAAGAGTGGCTAAGGGTGATGCGAGTTGGTTTGCATCGTTGCCGGGTATTGGTAAAAAGACAGCGCAAAAGATAATTTTAGAACTCAAGGGTCAGCTAGTTGAGATTGATGCAGAGTCAGAGGTTGATGGGGAGTTGATTGATGCGCTGAAGGGTCTTGGCTACAAGGCATCTCAAGCTAAAGAAGTTGCGAAAGATGTGCCGGTAGATATTACGGATGCTTCGGAGAGGGTTAGGTATGCGCTTAAATTATTAAGCCGATAGCTGATAGCCGATTAAATCCTGAAGATAGTTCAGGATTTTTGTTTGTCAGAAGTTTTTTGTTTTTTGTGCTAAAATGTTGTCATGTACATAAAAGAAGTGACGGATAGAATGGATTGGGAGGCTTTTCAATCAACGCAAGCGTGGATGCAATTTCCGCAGTCTTGGGTTTGGGGTGAGTTTCGGAAATCGTTAGGATTTCCGGTGCAGAGGTTTGCATTAGTTGATAAGGAGGGGCGGTGGATTATGGCAGCGCAAGGGGAGTATCGCAAGAAAAAGTTAGGATTGGGTTATTGGTTAACACCACGCGGGCCGCAGTTTCATCCAAGGATTGAAGAGGAAGAGTATCGCGGATATTTTGAAGAGTTTATCAATGAAATAAATGGTAGGGGAGCTGTGCCTAAATCGCTTTTTTGGAGGATGGAGCCTGTGATTGATCAACAATCTTTAAAAAGACATTTGCCAGCGAGATTTAATCGTACAAGCGCAGTGAATCCGGCGTGCACGGCGATGATTGATCTTACAAAAGGTGAGGATGAGTTGATGGCAGCTATGCATCAAAAGACGCGGTACAATATTAAAGTTGCGGCAAAGCATGGAGTGACGACTAGAGTTAGTAATCATCCAAAAGACGTAGATAGATTTTTAAAGTTGATGGAAGAAACAGCTGGAAGAGATGGGTTTACTCAACATGATGCGCCGTATCTTGCGAAGACATTGTATACGCTTGCGGCTGCGCATATGGGGCGCCTTCGTATTGCTGAGCTGAATGGCGCGATGCTTGCGGCAAATTTGGAGGTTAACTATGGGAATACTTATACGTACTTATATGGTGCATCCAGCTCTAAGGTTCGTCAGGCAATGGCGCCTTATGCTTTGCAATGGGATGCGATTCGTCAGGCTAAAGCGGAAGGTGCTAGATGGTATGATTTTTGGGGATGTAATCCGGAAAGTAAGGCAACTCCTTTGTATAAATCTAGTTGGGATGGAATAACCAGGTTCAAGTTGGGTTGGGGATCTGAGAGGAAATGTTTAGTTGGGACTTGGGATTTGCCTTTTAATATCATGCTATATTACGCGGTATTTTTTAGGAGGTTGATGAGGCCGTTTTAAACATTCCCCCTGCCTCGATATGTATCGAGGCTTTCCCCCTTTCATAAAGGGGGCTTTGTATGAAAAGATTAATTACGAATGGTAGGCATATACCGTATGATCCGGAGTTAATTCCGTTGGCTCGCGATTTGAGGAAGAATATGACCAAGCAAGAGCGTAAGCTTTGGTATGAATTTTTACGAGATAGGGAATATCAATTTCATCGACAAAAAGTCATATTAGATTTTATAGCAGATTTTTATTGCCCTGCTTATAAATTGGTAATAGAAGTTGATGGAAATCAACACTATACGAAAATTGGCAAAGAAGCTGATGAGGAACGAACAAAATCTTTAAATGCTTACGGAATAGAGGTGATGAGATTTATGAATAACGAAATAGATCATGATTTTAAAGAAGTGTGCTCAAAAATTTTAAATTACACAAACAACAGCCCCCTTTATGAAAGGGGGATTGAGGGGGAATGTTACTGGGATGCTGATTAAACGTTTAAGTGAAAAGAGTTAAATAAAAAATTGGAGCTTGATAGCTCCAATTTTTTTCACTCTCTAAAGCACGAATTTGTTCATGGTTTTGAGGGTTGATCGGAGCATCGAGTGATGCTCCGAGTGAGGTGACTAGTCTCGATTAACGTGGCGAGCGGCTGAAACAGCTCTCCACTTTTTGAGGTTGGGACGGGCGTACTTCGCGAAAAGTAATGCACGTTCCTGAATTTCAGACGGAGTGGGTTTGTTGGAAGGGGCTCGAACGGAAGTTTTTTTCAAGTGCTTTCCTTTTTTAGGTTCGGTTATTGATTCAATTTACTTGGTGTAATAATTCGTTTTCGGTCCATTGAAGGAAGAAGAATGGTAAGGATTCGTGACAGGCTTTTTTTCTTCTTTTTGAGAGTGCGCGTGCTTCTGCGCGAAGTTCTGCAGGTGTTGCTGTTAGCAGGTGTTGTTTTCGTGAAAGTTTGAGTTGAATCGTCATGTTTCTCCTTTAGTTGAAAGTTTGTTTCTACTTTAACGCCACGAGATATGGCTCATGAGGTTGAAGTGAGACTGGAGCGCGAATGTGCTCCAGGTTGAGGGCTAGCAATAAGATTGAGGTTCTATCCCTCTAGTTCCCATTGCCGGTTTAGTTCTTGCTTTTGAGCATCAGCGGCTTCGGCTGATTCTTTCTGCAGTTTCTCTATGTGCCTCGCTCGTTCATCGTCAGTGGGCGTGCGATTGCGAGAGGCAGTATAAGTCTGGTTGAGAAGATTTGCATTTGAATCTGACATTATGATTCTCCTTGTTAAAGGTGTGATTGAACATAGAATAGTAGCATGAAATGTATGACTTGTCAAGAGGTGGACGCTATTATTTGGCTAAATTAAGCAAAGTAAGATGTAAATAGTACATGCGGGATAAAGTGCGGTTAATGAGACCGTTTTAAGAAGTGCAAAGTTGAAAGTATAAAGTGAAAAGAGTTAAATAAAAAATCGCCCATTCGATTTACTCAGGGCGATTTTATGATTGTTATTTTTTGTTGTTTTTTGATTCAGCTTCTTCTTCGTCTTTTTCTTTTTTACGTTTGCGCCAGATGATGAAGAAGATAAATGCTCCGAGGCCTGTTAGGAATGCGAGTAGCCAGAGCCAATTAGGCCAACTGAGCCAGCCGCGGACTTCGCCATCTAAGGTTTGAGCTTTGTCACCGATGCTGTACGAGGCTTTGCGTTCGAGGGCGATTGTGTTTGTTGTGTGTTCGTCGTAGATTTCTTTGGTATCTGTGGCGATGCCAAGGACACGACCGTTATCGTCACCTGTATCACTTGAATCAGTGCTTACGTCTTCTTCGGCAATATCTTCTAGACCAAGGACTTGTCCTTCTGGACCTGGATTTACAGGAATAGCTATATCACCTTCGGTTCGGTTGGGATCTGTTGGGAAAGCATCGTCTTTATCGTTTACGCCGTCGCCGTCAGTATCGTAGTTTGTTGGGCTTGTTCCTTGAGCTTCATCTTCCCAATCAAATAGACCATCGTTATCGTCATCAGAATCTGTGGAATCGTCTTCTCCATCGCCGTCAGTATCTTTGCTGCGGGTTGGATCTAGTGGGTAATCGTCTTCGTCATCTGGGACGCCGTCGTTATCGTCATCAGGATCTTCTGTGTCACCGATGCCATCGTTATCATTATCACCATCTACAAAGATTTGTACTTCGGCGTAATTATCACCCAGATTAGGATCTGCGATACTACCATCTAAGGCAACATTTAAACTTAAGGTGTAAGTGCCAGGGGAAACTGGAGTCCAGGTAAACCAGACTTCTTCTGATGCGCCACCGGAACGTGCTGAGAGGGACTTCATGTTAACCAAGCTTGCGCCGGCTTTGCAGACTGCAGTTGCTTCGGTGTCTACAGTGCCAAGATTGTTGACGGTTCCGTAGAGTTTTACTGTTTGGCCGACAAGTACTGATGTGTCGTTAGCGTAGAATCCGCCTCCGGGGATACTTAGGTCATTATCGGCAGCATTAGCTGCAATAGGTGCTAGCAATAAGCTAAGAGCTAGAAGTAGGTATTTGGGTTTCATAAGATGAAGGTATTTTAGCAAAACAGCATGGGTCGTACAAATCAATAATATTATCTGTGTAATTCGACATGATATTTATGGTTTTTATTGAAATAGGATCAGTAAAATGTGATTTTCGTTTTGAAGTTAAAGGCTTGGCTTTAATTTTTGTTTTTCGGTATAATACAATATAATATGGAACAAGGTTTAAATCCGTTTGGGCAATTACGTGAACGCGTTAAACAAACTCAGCCGGAAGTTTTAGCAGAGGGTACTAGATTTGAATTAAGTTTATCGCCAGCAGAAAAGATAAGAGCAGAAGAGAATTTAGCTTTTGGAGAGCGGGTGAATGATGTTTTTGGTTTTTTTGTTCAGAATCCAGAAGATGTGACGCATGATGAAATTAATTACTTTGCTGAGGAAGCGATGCATGGGATGACGTCGGAGCAGAAGATTGTGTTTAAAAGGATAGTAAATAGAGTTATAGAGTCTTGTGAGCGGACAACGGAAGAGTATAAAGAAAATGGAAAAGAAGTGGCAAAGCGATTTTTTGTTTTTCGGGTCATGGTTGCACAGGCTGTTCGTGGAGTAATGGCATCCGAGGGGATTAAGTTTAGTGGAAAAGAACATTTGGGTTTATTACAACAAGAGGGCGTTGATGAGAAAGTCTTGAAAAAGATATCTATTGAAATAAGAGAAAAAATTGTTGCTCTAATCTCAAAAATGGATTCTGTGGTTAAAAGTAATCCGGAAAAAATGCCAGAAGTTAAAGCAAATGCTTTGGGTTCATTTGTTGTAAAAGTTAGAGATGCTAACACTTGGAGCTTGATATCAGAAGCAGTGAGAAGGGATCTTTTGGGTTTTAAAATGCCGGTTTCTGATCCAAATGTACGTGCAGGTTTGGTGCAGAATGGATTTACTGATCAAGATATTGCATATCTTGATCGCATGGTGTTCATGATTGATACACCTGAATTTAAAGATGTGGCAGAGGAAATTAAGACTCATGAATTAATTCATGATTTATACAGTTTAGCTATTAGGCCGGAATCGAAAACGGTTTATACCCACTCTTTCGAAAGGGAGATTTTTCTTACCATGAAAGATGAAATGATTGCGCATTTTGCAGGAAATCGGTTATGGAATACAGATATTAGCAGCCTGGCAACTGTGATATTGAATATGGCTGCATTAGATGATTTGGAACTTGCTAAATTAAGTCCATGGGAGGTTATACAGCGTCTTGCATCGAAAGAGCGAGCGGAGATGGGTGAAGGAGAAATTGGTGAAAATAAGTCGAAGATGTTTTGTCAGTCTATAATGATTGCTTTGAGGGAGGTTCAAAGGTTGAATTTATTGCATAGCGAGGAATTTGATTCTGCGTTAAAAGCGGTTCTTGGTGCTCAAAGTTTTAAAGAGATGGCATATAATCTTTCGAATGTTGAGGCTGATAGAAATATTACTATTCATGATGTAGGAGTGAGCGGAAGTGAGGGTAACATTGATGCTGAATTTTTATTGAGAAATTTGCAGGCAGTAGTTGTTTATGATTTTTCAGTTGACGGCATTCAATATATTGAGCAGCAAGTATTAGATATTTTGAATTCTTATAATACGAAATATCCAGATGGTAATGGTATGCCATCGGAAGAAGCGTATGGATATAGTTTGGTTATTGAACTTTATCGGATGATAAAAAAAGTACGTTACGAATCTAATGCGATGGATGCTGCTGCGTAATTTTGGATAAAGAAAACAAGGTAGAGATCTCTTGCCTTTTATTCACATGTAGGTCAAGGTTTGTATATTGTTCGAACCATTAATTTTGATTTTTTAATTACTAGTTTATGTATCCATTAGTTTTTCTTGTAGCGCTTATTGTTCTTGCTTCGTTGGTTATGTTTTTTATCATGACCTATAAGGTTGTGGATCCTAACGAGGCACATGTTGTTGTGTTTATGAGTCGGGGGCGTAGGGTTTATGCGCCAAAGTTTGCAGAAGATGCAAGAGTTAAGACTGCATATTTTTATATCCCGCTTTTAATGAAGCGATTTATTTTGCCGCTAACAAATGTGAAGATTGATATTAATGATATTCATTTGAATGATAATTTGGTTGCGCCTTTTGTTTGTGATGTTATTACTTGGATTCATATTGAGGATCCAATTAAAGCGGCTGAACGCTTAAATCTAAATGATAAAGATGTTTTTAGTTCGTTAAGAGAGGATCTGCTTAATATCGTGCAAGCTGTTGCTCGTGCGGTTGCGATGAAGCAAGAGGTTTTGGATATTATGCGAGATCGTAAAACATTTGCTGATTCGGTTAGTACGGAGGTTGATACGGTGTTGAGTTCTTGGGGAATTGAACTTATTAATTTGGAAGTTAATGATATTCGGGATGATGCACAGAAAGAGTCGCGGGTTATTGGTGATTATGAGAGTATGCGAAAGATTCAAGTGCAGGCTACCGCTCGTAAGGAGATAGCACAAAAAGATCGTGAGGCAGTTGAAGTTGAACAAGAGAATATTCGCCTTGCTGAGATTGCAAAAGCTCATGCAGAGGAAATGTATGTAAAGCGTCAAATTGAGAAAGATAAAAATGTGGGTATTATGGCGCAATCCAAGGAAATGGAAATTGCTAGGCAAGAAGAAGAGGCGAATAGGCAGAAGGTTGAGGCTTTGCGTACTAAAGAAGTTGGCGAGGCTCAGGTTATTAAACAAGCAACGATTGAGAAAGCTACGGGTGATTCGGAAGCGGTTCGTATCCTTGGTGAAAAGGAAGCAGATGTTATTCGCTTAAAAGGTGAGGCTGATGGTAAGGCTATTCAGGCGCGTGGTGAAGCAGAAGCTATTGCAAAGGATAAGATGGCAGAGGCCATGCAGAAGTTTAATGATTCGGCTACTAATATTGAAAAGATTCGTGCTTGGATTGAGGTGCAAAAAGTTAAATGGGAAGCATATGCTCAGGTTGCGGAAAATGCTGAAATTAAAATCGTTAACTCCGGTAAAGGCGCAAGTTTATTTGGTATACCTCTAAATGCTGAGACTGGTGCTGATTTTGGGCAGATGCTTGAGGGTATTGGAAAAGTTGAAGATGTTGGGAAGGTTGTGAAGGATGTTGTGGATCATGTACGAGGTAATGCTGATACAAATTAGAATCTACAATCTACAATTTAAAATAAACTCTCCAATATTGGAGAGTTTATTTATTGGTTTTTGTCTAATTTCCAGATTTCTTTTTGAGTGCGATAGGTGACGATGATAAGGCCGATGGTTGAGAGGATTAAAACGTAGGGGAGAACGGCGCCTATGTAGGTTTTTCCAAAAAGTATGATCATGGAGTTGATGAGGATGAAGACGATACGGATTTCTGTGGGGCCGATACCGAGGAAGGTGATGCGGAATTTGTTGCTGGCTGCAAAAGCGAGGTAAGAGTTGACCATGAAAGCGCCAAAGATGGCGAGAACGAAAAATTGGAGGTATTTTAAATTGTCGGGGAGGATGAGGGAGTAGCCGATTAGGATAGCGCAGAGAAAGACATAGTCTAAAAAGTGGTCCATGTAGTAGCCCCAACGTACGAGGCCTTCGTTTTGATATTTACCTAGTGAACCATCTAAAGAATCTGTGAGCCATTGGAGGAAGATCATGAGGGAGACGAGCCAGAGCCAGAGGATGTTGTCTTTGGCGAAAAAGCTAAAGAGGATGATGAAGAGGCTGATGGGAATCGTCATCAGCGTAAGGTGGTAGGTGCGGATCCAGTTTGGGATTTTGGGTACCATCCAATCAATAAATTTTCTTTCGGGTTTGGTGAGGATGGATGCGCCTACTTTTTTGTCTCCAGCAAAATTTGTCATAATATTTGTATGGTAGGAGGTAGTTGATAAAAGTGCAACTTTTTTATTGGCTTTTGCGTACTAGATTATGTACAATTAAGTAATAATTTTTTATTTACTTTATGCGAATCATTTTCTTTTTCTTTTTATTTGCTAGCTTATTGTTTCCGCAGGGGTTTACAAAAGCTGCTCCAAGTTCGGATACGTTAATTAAAGCAAGTAGTGCGGCTGTTTATTATTACGCTTCTGATGGGAATCGTTATGCATTTCCAAATTCAGGGACTTACTTTAGTTGGTTCACAGATTTTTCTAATGTGCAGACTGTTTCTGATGCGGAGCTAGCGAGTATTCCACTTGCTGGGAATGTGACATATCGCCCTGGTATTCGTTTAATTAAAATCACAACTGATCCAAAAGTCTATGCAGTATCATATGGAGGAAAGTTACATTGGTTGTCGACTGAGGCGCTCGCGATAAAGCATCATGGAGAGAATTGGAATCAGTTGATTGATGATGTGGCAGATACGTTTTTTGTGAACTATAGTATTGCGGATCCAATTACAGAGTCATCTAGTTATGATCCATATTTGTGGGCGGATCAGGCGCTAACAATTAATGAGGATATGGGAATTCAGCAATCGCAAAATGCTTTGATGTCTGATACGGCTGTCGCGAAGGCTGTAAAGAGTTCGTCTGTTGTCGTGGATACTAATCAAAGCTTGTGTTATGACGATAATTTACAGATTACTTGCGGATCATCGCATAAAGGTCAGGATGCGGAGTATATGGGCACACAATCATCTTATCAAGATAATAATGATGGAACGGTTACGGATTTGAATACAGGGTTGATGTGGCAGCAGGATGCTGGGTCAAAGGTTACTTACCCAGAAGCTGTTGCGGGAGCTGCATCATTTAGTTTGGCTGGTTATGATGATTGGCGTTTGCCGTCTATCAAAGAATTATATTCACTTATGGATTTTAGTGGGAGTGATATTTCGGGTGATGATAATGGGACGCAATATGCAGAGCCGTTTATTGATGATGATTATTTTAAATTCTATTATGGAGACACTAGTGCGGGGGATAGGGCGATAGATTCGCAATGGGCAACGAGCAATGTTTATGAGTCGACGGTGATGAATAATGAGCAGTGCTTTTTTGGAGTCAATTTTGCTGATGGACGTATTAAATGTTATCCGACTACTAAGGGTAAAGGATATTTTGTGATTTATGTGAGAGGAGCTGAATATGGAGTCAACGATTATCAAAATAATGGAGACGGGACAGTCAATGACAGTTCTACAGGTTTGATTTGGCAACAGTCGGATAGTGGCTATGGGATGAATTGGGAGGAGGCACTTAGTTATTGTGAGAGTTTGAGTACAGCTGGACAAATAAATTGGAGATTGCCAAATGCCAAGGAATTGCAATCTATCGTTGATTATTCTAGATCACCGGATACGACTAATTCGCCGGCACTGGATTCGGTTTTTGACGCGACTTCGATAACTAACGAGGCCGGACAAAAAGATTGGGCGATGTATTGGTCGGGGACGACTCATGCTAACACTCGAACGTCGGCTTATGCAGCTTATGTTGCATTTGGCAGGGCTATGGGAAATATGCAGGGTAACTGGATGGATGTACATGGAGCAGGCGCACAACGAAGCGATCCGAAAACAGGAAGCTCAGCGGATTATCCAACAGGGCATGGGCCGCAGGGGGATGCGATTAGGGTTGATAATTATGTGAGGTGCGTTACTGATTAAGTTTGAAATATTAGTTTTACTAATCTATAATTAATAATATGTCATACGAAAATTTTGAAGCACTAAATCCATTTACAGCAAGGCAATCATTAATGAAGTCGGTTGATGAGAAAAGTGATTCTGGAGAACCTTATACTTTTGATGATGATGTGAAACTAAAAGTTGGAGTAGTATTAAGTTGTTTTGATAAAACTTTGGAGGATATTGATAACAAACGTATTTTAGATAAATCTGATCGTGGGATGGTCCGTTTGGCTAGGCTTGTGTTAGACGCGAAGGGGAAGCCTGGTGGTTTTATTAAAGAAGATTACACGGTTGAGAGAAAACAGGAAGAACAAGAAAGGGCGGTTAAGGCGGTTGAAGAATTTTATGAGATTATGGATAAGGACTTTGGTCTAGCTGAGTGGGTTGAGGAAGTGAAGGAAGTTCGTGAAAAGGAAGATGCGCCAAGTGATGAAGAAATAGATCGTTTGGTTATGGAATATGTTAAAGATAAACGAGTTAGTGCAAAGGTTAAGTCTGATAGATTTTGGAGATCTAGCGCTAGGGACTTGGCACTTTTTGCACTGGGTAGATCGCTAAGGGATGGGACTTCACCGGGGGAGATTGTTCCAGAGTATAAAAAATTTCTACCTGAAGATTTTGTGGTACTTTTAGAACGTGTAATGCATACTAGATAGAAAGGGGTTAGAGATAAAACTGAAGGATAAAAAATTGCTTGATAGTTCAAGCGATTTTTGTTTTGTCTTTGCCTTTTAGCTGCAGGATTTCTCGTGCTTCGTCTGGAGTTGCGATCTTTCGTCCAAGGTCGATGGCCATCTTTTTAACTTTTTCTACTTGTTCGGCGTTGCTTTTAGCGAGGACTCCTTTTTCTAGGTAGAGGTTGTCTTCTAAGCCGACGCGGACGTTACCTCCGGCTTGGAGTGCTAGTTCGCACATGGGGAATTGGTGGCGGCCGGCGCCTAGGACGGAGAAGATGTAGTTTTTGCCGAAGAGTTTGTTGGCTGTTGATTTCATGAAGTTGAAGGAATCTTCGTCTGCTCCGATCCCGCCCATGACACCGAAGATGAATTGGATGAAGAAAGGTGGTTTTATGAGTCCACGCTCGGCAA
>SWBX01005271.1_pt3 | contig 10975 bp, 11 predicted proteins | sample 4693051 | NCBI WGS metagenome assembly SWBX01 (sample SAMN10267272, study PRJNA491770) | bioreactor metagenome | isolation source: DHS bioreactor inoculated with marine | place: Japan: Omine Ridge, Nankai Trough | reverse complement strand
TCTGGAATGAATCTATTCCTGAAATAACAGCTTCCTCCTGGAATCCCACACAGCCTGTCGTTCCGATTGTCAAGTACTCAGATATCCGAGGAGGTTATACCGGGGAAGGCAACATTAATTCTGATCCTAAATTCGTACCTGGGTCTGAGGGCAATTATTATCTGAGCCAGGTTTCAGCTGGTCAGCAAGAAGACAGTCCGTGCCTGGACTCCGGCAATCCTGATTTGAATCTATTCGGAACGACGAGAACCGATCATTATTCAGATACCGGTATCATAGATATGGGATATCATACCATCGTATTCCATACTCCGACACCCAGTCCAACGGTGACGATTACTCCAACTCCGACCCCAGCGGACTGGACAGGTGTAAAACTAATCATCTCCGGTGACGAGTTTACTTCAGGGGATATCTTCAAACTCAGAGCACAGTGTATGGGAAACCCGGGTGATACTATTGCAGACTTATATGTAATTCTTGACGTTTCAGGAAACTACTGGTTCCACCCGGACTGGACAGTGACACCTGATTATGAATCGCTTAACCTGAATGAAAACCATCCTGTAGTTAGTTTCATCCTCGATTTCATCTGGCCGGAGGGTGTTGAGGGATCAGCAGAAGGTCTTTTATTCTGGGGTGCAATATTTGAACCGGAAACCGGGGTCTTCATCGGGGATTATGACGTGGAAGAGTTTGGATATAACTAAAACCCATCGGCTTGACAAAACAAAGGAGAGCGAGAGAAATGAAACCTACTGTCATTGGAATTTTTTTACTGATGATCCTCGTCATTTTTGCCTGCGCGGATGACACTAAAGATATACCGGAGACGGAGATGCCGGAGGGAATGGCGGGTTGTTTTGACACTGTCAAGTCTAAGGTACTTAAAGTCTTCTCAGCCGAAGATAATGGTGCGCGATTCAGAGCCTATCAAGTGAAATGGAAAGATCACGATATAATTGTCTCTGATATGTTTGGCACAACGGACTTTAAAGAAGGTGATGCCATCACTTTCATTACCCAGAATATCGAAGTCCCTGCTGGTGACAAGAATTTGAAGATGCTTCAGTTCATGATCATGGATGTCAACGCGTTTATGCCTTGACTTTAGATCGTTTATTCCGACACTGGTTCACTGGGAAAATGAATCGTTTAACGGCAAACTTCGGGATGAATTGTTGAACGGCGAGATTTTTGATACTTTGTTTGAAGTAAAGGTGATAATTGAACGATGGCGAAGGGAATTTAGCACCGTGAGACCGCACCGTTCTTTGGAGACGGTCTAACGGCAGTAATAACATCATTCAAACCAGAACGAGCACTGATTCCGGATCGATATGGTCTCCTGTCACCGATCTGTCCGCCATGGGACAAAATGCCGGAAATCCACAGGTAGCCTGTTCCTCCGACGGTACTGTCATCTCTGTGGTATGGGAACGCTCAAACGGAACCGATCTGATTATTCAATCCTCAACGAGCAGTGACTTCGGCACCACATGGTCCCCGCCCATTGATCTGTCTGCCAGCGGACAAAGCGCAAGCAATCCCAGGGTAGCAATCGCTTCGGAAGGCGGCACAATTGCGGCGATATGGCAACGGAGCGATGGATCGAATACACGCATTCAGTTCTCAGGCAGTAACACATCGGGCGCTACCTGGTCCCCACCGGATAATCTTTCCTCCGGTGGTCAGGATGCTATCGAGCCCCACATTGTCATCTCATCCAACGGAGCAATCCTTACAGCCGGGTGGCCACGATACGACAGCATCAACGATATCATCCAGTCCTCAACCAGCACAGATGGCGGTGATACCTGGTCCTCCCCTTACGATCTCTCCGCTAGCGGCCAGAATGCTTCTGATCTTCATTTGGCCGGCAGCTCCGATGGCACATCCGCGGATTTCGTATGGCTCCGAAGTGGGATCATCCAAATCTCCCATGGTGTCATTGAACCGGAACCAACTCCGACAGCAACGCCAGTGTGCATCCATGACGGGGACGTTATCGATGATGATAGCCTGACTGCAGGTGACGCCCAGGCTGCATTCGAGATTACCATGGGACTACGGGTACCCTCCCCTGAAGAATTCTGCCGGGCCGATTGTAACGGGGACGAGAGTGTCACTGCCGGTGATGCCCAGATCATCTTTAGCGCCACGTTTGGTATGGGGGAGTGTGTGGACCCGATTTAATTTGTAGGTGGATGAACGATTGGCATGACCGTCGTTTCGGACCGTGTGAAGCGCGGTTTGAAACGTATGAGTCGATGCTCTGATTGGGCAGTTCCTCTTTCAAGTCAATTGACTCCGAGCACGAAACGCATCCCGGATGTTCTTTCTTGGAAATGGATCTTTGGGCACGTCATACCTAAGGAAGTGGCAGAGTGGTGCCCATCCCTCTGACACTTCATACACAAGCAGACGGTCGCTCGGTACTTCTTTAATCACATTCTCGCAAAAGCGACGGTATGTCGAGATAGCGAAATCTCTGTCTTCAAACCGTCCACACATGAACTTCTCCAAGAACAGTCGGCGGATCATTTGAAGCGCGGGGTCCACGTCTCCTCTGGGCCCCATTATGACCGGATAGGTTGTCGAATACATACTCTCGTACCACATCTCTGGATCTCGCTTGAGCAGAAGTACCTTGGCGTCAGGAAAGGCGACGGCCAACTCTTTCCAGTAGTGACAAGCAGGCGTATCGAGTGTGGCCGTGTAGCCCGCCAGAAGGTCGCGCCAGTTTGGCATCTCGCCGTTGCGGGTCGCGTCCCAGATCGGAATATGGTCTGGAGTCAGAAACACTTCGTGCATATGATAGCATTTGCCGAAGCCGAGTCCCTCAAGGGCCTTCTTGACGGACATGGTGCCGGTTCGCGGAAACGCTGCACCGATGAGTTTGAGTCCGTCAGTCATGCATCATGCTCCTGTTCAAAAGTTAATCTATGGTTTTCTCATTATCTCCAAGAATAGTAAGCACAACATTTCATTTCAGTCAACCAGGAGGTGCACCGAGTCAGCCACGAATCCAACGACCGACCACTCATCATCGTTGAGGGTTTCTTTGATGTCTTCAGTCTGCACAAACTCGGTTATCCCAACACGATTGCTTTAATGGGAACAACAATGTCTGATACCCAGGAAAAGTTGATCCTCTCCGTTTCCAGGAATCTGATCCTGATATTTGACGGTGATCATCGACGCCGAATTGTGCCGATACAGATAAACACGCTCAGGATTAGTGCCAGAATTCCCAGTCCAAAGAAACTTGCAGCGGGCAATTGGGGTGCGGGTGTGACATTGATGACAAGCTCGGGAAGTATTTTGTGGAATCTCACCCGGCGATCACCATCCGGATAAGAAGTAACTGAATCCAGTATGAAACCCGTCGAATCTCCGAGTTGCCCCTCACCGAACAGATCTCTTCTTAGCACATCCGTAACGTCTATATTATCATAGGTACTCCCGACAGAGGGAACGGTGCTGCATAATGTATGTATGTATTCAAGGGAAGTATCCCAGTCTGATGTCGATAATACATTATCCTCCGCGATATCATGCAAATCGAACAAAATCACATAGAGGTCCTCACCGACTCCAATAGCGTAAGTAACGCTCAAACCATTCAGTCTCGCTGTCCAGTTGTTCTCTGTCATCTCACTTGTCGGTAATCCTGTTAAGGGAAACTCCAGAACACCATTCCATTGACTCCATCCATAACCCCAATATGTTGAATGTTGGTGAAAATCTGATAGAAATTTACCGACTTGAATATAATTGCTGGAAACACCTACTCCATTGTCGGAAGTAGTTCCTGTCGGACCGAAACTCAAGTTATACACCCAGTTCCAGACATTTACTGTTCCTGATGCGCTTGGGGATAATACGAGTTGGGCGGATGCTGAAATGCCAAACAAACATAAACTCAGCATACTCAAAACAATAACCCACCTTTTCATGATCGACCTCCTTCCTCCACAAATGAAAAAATCATATTATTTTGCATTAGGAGTAAGATTTCATCCATACAGCGCTTAAACTCAAGACTTGCCCCAATCTTTGGATCATTTCTCACTAGAGTATACAATAGATGTCAGCCATCTTAAAGCCCAGATGGATGCTCAGCGGACTTTCTACCCCTGGCGATGGTTTGTGTGGACCTGTCTCTGTCGCTACCTCTCCCGACGCAACTCCGGGGCCAAAACTACAGTAACGCTGGCAAGCAAGAGAAGAATGCCCAAGTGACTGAAGGCGGGTACAACCGCCGCCGGCGTGCTCGTAGGACTCGGCGTTATGATCGGTGTGGGTGTGTTGGTGGGAGTTGCTGTGGCGCTGCAGTCGAACCAAATGTCGTAATAGTATTCCTCCCAGCCCCCACCCCAAAAATACTGGCCATGCATATTCAAGCTGCCGCTCAGGTCCAGGCATGGGTCTCCGGTGCCCCCCAGAACCGTAAACTGTCCCAGCAGGATCCGCCCCCCCGGCCAAGTGCTGCCCTGGTTCTGAGGGTAGCTGTCCGAAAAAACATACCAGGCGTCACCCGGATCGGCGGTGTTCAATTCCAAGCTGCTGGGACCGAATCCCGGAAAAGTGATACTCGTTTCGGTAAAGTCTGTACCCGACACAGGATCCGGATCCCAACTCGCACCGATGGTCACGAAGGTATCAAATTCCAGTTCGATGGAGTACGACCCCCAAGGCACCAGGTCGGTACCCCCGGCAGCCTGGTAAAAGGTCGTGGTACAGGACACGAAGAGCGGCGTCGCGGCGCCGCCGAAGACCGTCCGCAAGAAGTCGCCTTCGTCGACGACGACGTAAATGCGATACGCGGTGTCTCCCGGGCCGAACTCGGTATACGACTCGAGGTCGATGGCGTCCACCTCCATGTGGGAATAGTCAGCTCAGACGACGCCCGGACCTATCAGGCAAGCCAGCACCATTAGCGTCCCGACGATTTTCTTCTTGAGACTGAGTGACTTCATCCTAGACTTCCGGGATAAATGGGTTATCCTAACGAATTCGCTCATCCTTCGAGAATAGCACAGCGGTGTATCCTTTGCCAGTTGCGGAAACCGCCGGAAATCAGGTCTTTGAGTCTTTTAAAGGAAATTAGAAAATCCTCAATACATTGGTTACACATATTTTTCGAGAAGGACTGTTTTGCCTGTGGACTGCGTTATTGTCTTCAGAAATTCTTATTACTTTGCAAAGTCCATCGGGTTGAATACGTTGCTTTTAGGAAAAGCGCAGTCAGGTATGGGCTTGTCGAGAAAACGACACAACTTCTCCCATCCGTCACCGGCACAGATGTTCATGATCAATAGATCCTCGGGTCTGTTCCGGAAGTAGAACTTTTCCGATTTGATGTTCTCGAGATACGATTCTTTATAAGCAGTTGGATCGAATCGCGGAGCACCATAGATTGATTCATGTAGAGCGGCAACACCATGGCGCCGGCCTCAGTGCCGGCGATGGTGATTGCGATGATGGGCTTTAATCCGTGCAAGCCCCCCCGAAAAGCACACCGAATATCTGCTGGGCATCGCCGGCTGAGATGTTGCCGTCACTGTTGCAGTCTGCTGCACACTCTTCTTTTACACTGGGTATATACATTCCTAAAGCAATGGCAAATGCCAGCTGTGCATCCCCTGCAGTGATGGTATCGTCGTCGACAACATCGCCATCGTGAAGACAGGCAATGTTACCCAAAGCAAATCCCCGGCCGTTGTCCAGCCCCGTTATCCATGATTGAGTCACGTGTGATGTTCCATCGATGTTGGCTCTGCCGACACAGTCGGTGGGCCGGTTGATCCAGAACACGAAATTATCGTCCACCTGTATCGAAATGGGTTCCGAACACCCGGTCAACCAGGAGTAATCGATTCCGGTCCCGTCGATATTCCCCCGGCAGATGTTGGGCAGACCGCCCTCACTCCAGTAGATGTAGTCATCGTCCACAGCCAGCCCGTGAGGTTCGACCCCCGGACCTGATGTAAAAATGAAATTATCCTCAATATTCGAGCCATCTTTTTCTACCCGGGAGATACGGCCATCAGTTATACCCCAATAGATATAGTTGTCATCCACAGCCAATTCCGTTGCAATATATGTTATTCCCCAAACGAAGCCGCTATTCACACCGGTGCCGTCAAGGTTTGCCCTGCCGATTGCCTGGTAGTTGGTCCAATAGATATAGTTGTCATCCAGTGTGATGCACCAGCAAAAGTGTGCAGCAGCGTCAATCCAGGTTTGGTTCACCTCCGTACCGTCATATTTTGCCCTGCCAATTTGACCGTAGAAGTCAATCCAATAGATGTACGTCCCATCCGTTGTAACACTCATGATAGAGTTGCATCCAGGTATAAAATTGAGGTTCATGTCGGATCCGTCATACCTGGCCCGCGCAACAGAATCCAAGCTTTCTTCCGCCCAAAACACAAAATCTGAGTTGGAAGGATTCAACCATTCGGTCAGACCAAAAAACTGAAAGTAATTCTGACCAACCGGTTCCCGAAGAATAATATAGCTGATATCCGGGTGTTGATGATCAGTTGTTACACCCCAGAACATCACGTTGATCGAGATTATTTATAGACACTCGCGATGATTCATTTTAAACTACTCATAGTGGAGAATTCGAGAGGGGAAACTGACAAGGAGGTTCAGATGGTTTTCAGACTATATATATTGATGATGTTAATTTTTCTCACAACCGGTCCTGTATCTGCAGCGACCCATTATTGGATACACCCCGGAGGGGGGGTGTTCCATATGGCGTTAAACTGGAACCCCTCGGAAGTGCCGAATTCCAATGATATTGCAAAGTTCAATCAGGACAGCACTTATATGGTCGAAATCTGGGAAGATGTAACAAACTCTCAAGCGCAATTTGCAGGTGGTTCAGTAACACTCAGAATAGCCCCTGAAATCACATATTCAGTCACTGGTACTACGTTTGTTGGTTATGGAAACAACAGCCAGTTGTTACTGACTGGAGGCGGAGTAATCCACAATCAGGGTAATGTTCGTGTTGGAGACGCAGGAGTTGGTATAGCAACTATTGATGATGGTTCTTTATTCTGCGATACAGCGATGACAATCGGAACGGATTTTAATGGTGAACTCTATGTGAATGCTGATGGTGTCGTTGAGACTCAACTCCTGTGGTTCTGGTCCCGGTCGAATAACTCAGGAACACTGGACCTGAACGCCGGAATCATAACAGCTAGCGATTTCCAGTTAGGGATCTCTGGTATTGCATCAGGTCAAGTTCGGAATGGAGCAGAACTGATAACCGATACCGCAATTTTAGGAGGTGAGGTTGGATCAGAGGTGACTTTTACAGTTGAGGGTCCGGGTACGAGTTGGACGAATACCAATAACCTCACAGTTGGAGATGAAGGTTCCGCCGAGTTGACAATTTCCGATTCTGCGACGGTTTCAACCGAAAATGGATATATTGGAAAAAATGGAACCAGTCCATGGCCATTCAGAGCTTTCGTTAATGTCATCGGGGGATTATGGGAAATTGACAATAATCTTATTATTGGAACAGACAACGGCTATTTGGGTGGCTGGTTATTCCTCAATTCCGGAAGTGTACAGGCGAATAATACTATACAGATGACCAATTCGATTTTAGAAATGACAGGCGGAAACCTGACAACGGGGCAGTTGATCGCTCAAAACAGTGAAATTGAATGGTCAGGAGGGGCGATGAGTATCACCGGGAGCAACGGCCTGGTCCTTGGTGACAACGGACCTTTTACATTATCATCGGGTTCTGTTCTGGATATAACCCCTGGGAAAAACCTGGTGGTGACCCATGCGATGACCATAGAATCCGGCTATGAATTAAAATTAAACGGCGGGTTCTTCTTTTCGGGGATACTTAGCCTGGATGACGGACTCGTGACCGCACCGTCAGGAATCGATCTGGAATTTACCGGCGGGTTGACAGGCCATGGTGAGATTAATGGCAGCGTCGAGGGCAGTTCCACAAAAACCATTACCGCTGATGGTCCGCTGGAGATGGGTAACCCGGCAAGCACCACTGGATTTGAAATCGAGGGAATCATGACGGTGGGATCTCATTCAGTAATTTTACACGACAGTAATCGTGCCCATCTGGGTATCTCGACAATACTGGACACCGGGGGTCAGTTGAGCGCAGCCAACGGGGTACGTCTGGAAAGCGGTGATGTGTTGGATGCAAATGGCGCAGCATCGATCACCGGGGAAATGTACACTGACGGGACAATCAACGGACCCGCCTTAGCGGGTGAATATCTTGTTTTCAATGATGGTGTGCTGGGTACCGGAACCTTCACCGGCAACATTGAATACCAACAGGGGTACAATCCCGCATCAAGCCCCATCCAGATCACATTTGACGGCAATCTTCAATTGACGGAAACAGCCGAGGTGACCATGGAATTGAATGGCGCCGACCCGGGTACCGGTCACGACCAGCTTTCCATCTCCGTTGAGTTCATCCAGGATGGCACACTTGTTGTTCAGTTAATGACCGGGTACTCACCTGTTAACAACGATGTGTTTCAATTGTTTAACTGCGGCAGTATCTCCGGTGCATTCGATACATTTGATTTGCCCGTTTTGGATCCCGGACTGGGCTGGGATACGTCCGACCTGGCTGTAACAGGGGTGATCCGTGTCAGCCCTTGTGTGCATCACGGCGATGTAAACCTGGACGGCTCCGTCACCGCCGGAGATGCCCAGCTCGCGTTTTCCATTGTTTTGGGCGTGTATTCTCCCAGCTATGAAGAAGAATGCGCCGCAGACTGCAATAATGACGGATCGGTCACCTCAGCCGATGCCCAGGGTATTTTTGGAACAGCACTGGGCACGGACAGCTGCACGGATCCGGTGTGATTTCGGTACGGTGCGGAAGTTCATAAATGAGATCCAGGTGTATCGGCGAGTCAAAGCAGTGATGCAGGATTAAGAACCTGACCACCAACAAACAACGCTTTAAGAAACATACATCGATTCTAACGATGTTCACACGAATGAAAGTCCCAATCACAAACTTAACCCCCCCTTTTTTCCTTTGAGTAGACGAGAAGACGAAAAGAGGAAAGGACGATTGGGTTTTTACCGTTTAAAGGTCCATTTGCTTGGGTCGTTGATCATCCTGATAAGTTGACCGATGATCTTTGCGTACTCATCATCCAGGCGCGTGTAAGTATCCTGATTTAGGTATTTGCAGTCGTGCGAAAAATCCAACCACACTTGAGTTTCAGCAGCTTCACCCTCAGAGTCACTGAGTTTGGCGACGAAGGATGCCTTGTACCTTCGTTTATGCCAGGCTTCTGCAATATTACTGCAAACAGATCGAGAAGAACGCCTGATCTGATCCACTAGCGAGAACTTTTCCTCCTTCGGAAAACCCTTCGTCAGTTCATAGATCTCCATCGCCGCTTTCTTTGCGTTTTGATACACCTTCAGATCTCTGAAATGCTTTATTACTTCACTCATATTCCAGAAACTACCCCGCAAGCTTGGGAATAGCAAACTCGTCTTTTCGTCCTTTCTTCTTTTCCTCTTTTCTTCTTATTCCGGGGCTATTCGGGTGCATGTTTGTCCCAAGGGAGTCCCAAGAACTTGAATAGGGGAGTGGAGGAAAGGACGGAATGACGACTCCGACTCGGCGGTTAGAGTTCGATCATTGACATTAGCCTACCACTATTTCATTCTCTATTAGAGACTTGATCAGTTGAATAGGGGAAACTTGTCATGAGTTGGGATGTATATATTGCAGATTTTCCAGATTGTTCTTCCATTGCTGACATACCAGATGACTTCAAACCGGATGCTATCGGAAGACGAGATGAGGTGATCAGAAAGATTCTCGAAGTCGTTCCCCAAGCAGATTTCTCAGATCCATCATGGGGTATACTCGATACAGAAGAGTTCAGTATAGAATTCAGTGTGGGTAAGGATGAAGTGGTCGAGAGCTTTGCTTGTCATATCCAAGGTGTGGATGGCGGAGGAGTCTGCGTGGCAGCTATAGTTAGGCATCTTGGGCTTAGAGCATTCGACACCACTACAGGGGATTTTCTAAACCTGGACAACCCAGAGCTAGGATTTCGGAAATGGAAGGCTTACCGGAACAGATGCGTGCGGGAGAATAAATAAGACATGAAAACTGAAGAACCTATGGAAAACTCAGTGAACAACACATCTCAACCCTATGGCGTTGAGAGGAAATCTAAGAAGAAATTCATTCAGAGATTGATATTTATTATTCTGATCTGCTTTACAGGAATGACACTCCTCGGAATAGTTATGTTTAAAAAGTATATACGTTCCCGAAGATGGGGGGAAGCTGCACCCATTGGTCCACCTATAACCTTACCTGAGACTTTAAGAGATTATAACAATAATTCTTCCCCACATAAGTATACCGGTTCACTTGGTCTTTCAGATGTACCCGTCATTGTACCGACACTCACGTCTGAATTGAAATCCGACGATCAGCAAACCTCAACACCGTCCCCTAGAGTTCCTACTCATACTGCAACATCAGAATCCCGATGACGATAGAGTATAACCGCGATAACGCCTAGACTTGATATTCACTTCTCGCTAATTACGCGGTCTTTCAGGCTAACGGATCTCCGATCACCTTGTGTACCCAGATATTGAATACAATGTCCTCTCCGAACTTATCAATGTATTTCTGGATCGCTTGAGAACAAACCTCATATCCACCATCCGCACCGACACCAACTACAACAGTTGGTCCTGGTCGAGTCGGTCGCCATGTTTCAAGGCCGAGGATTCGATAACCATTATCAACGCACCATTGTAAATACTCCAGCGACTCTACCGACGGTAATGCAAACTCAGATTTACGGGTTGTAAAGTAAGCGGACGATCTGAATTGTTCGGGTAAAGGGCCATTTCCAAATAGTTCAATCATGAATCTTCCTAGCGCAAATGTGGATGCACG
>SWBX01003449.1_pt1 | contig 10979 bp, 9 predicted proteins | sample 4693051 | NCBI WGS metagenome assembly SWBX01 (sample SAMN10267272, study PRJNA491770) | bioreactor metagenome | isolation source: DHS bioreactor inoculated with marine | place: Japan: Omine Ridge, Nankai Trough | reverse complement strand
CAAAGAAGAAAAAAGGAAAGAATCCGATCAAGGGGTGAAAGAGCTAACGTTTGTTAAGCCTTGTCCCGGGGTTATGCAATTCTCTCGATTGCCACGATAATTACAACTTTGTGTCAACCGGTCCTGGATTCCATTTGTTCTAAACGTCAGGCTGTCCCCCGTTATTCAGCCGAGCATTTACCTGCGATTCCCGATCACCGGCCTTCTCGGTTTACGTGCACCCATATTTCCATTAAACTGCAATGATCATGGGCAAAAAATCATCAAAAAAAGCAGCTCGGAAAAAACAGAGTCAACCACCTGAATCAATTCACGGAAAATCAATTCAGGTTCCGCGCACCTGGCAGGCGATCCTCATTATTGTCCTGGTGACAGGTGCTGCATATATTGGTGCAATAACCAGAAGGCCAGGCATTTGCCCTATTCTTCGGCCTCTTAAATAGTGCTCAAGCACTTCATCGCGAAGGTGTGTCGGAGTGGATGCGCTTGTTGAGTAAATCTTGTATCATTCTATTCTGACTCTTCCGGTTTGAATTGCAAACCAAGAGTCATATAGACATCAACAGGGTTACTATTTCGTATTGCAGGCTCGAATTTCCATTTTTCTGCCGCATTAATGGCTGCTTGATCATATTCAGGACTCATTGATTTTACGACAATAGCATCCTTTACTCTGCCTTCTTTTGAAATAACTGCGTCAATAATAACAATCCCATATTGCTGCAACTTTATATCCGAATATGGGTGTACTGGATTTATTTTTTTTATAATTTCCGGTGATTTTATGTTCTTCGTTATATAATACACAGTGGAATGATTATCTGTATCTATACTCTTTTTGGGATAACTGATAAATTCTCCATTTGAGAACGTGTCTTTTTGAGGATTAGTGACTCTTCCAAAAAAGAGAATCGTTTCAGTCAACTTATCTCGGATTAAGAAAATAAAGGGGTGATCAGCACGAAAGACAACTGACTCATCAATACTCATACATTCCACCGCTACAGTAACAGCGGAAAATGCAGTAGCTTCCGTACCTACTTCGTCTACGCCCACAAATGCCTTATGGATTATTGCTTGCAAATGTATTGGTCCTTCGACGTCAGATCCCTGCAACATTCCAGAAAAATTCGCTCCACTTTTCTTGAAAAGGTCTGTCATGCCTAAAGATTTTAGCATCTCATCCAATCTGAAAGCTGACAAAACATTGAACTTCGGCAGATATAATTCGACTTCTCGTTGGTGGATATTGCTTAACCATTTTTTGATGTTCGCGGTTGTGAGTAACTTCTCAATGGCGGATAGACCATTCAGTTGGTTTGGGAGAAAGAGAATCATCGATAGTTCATCACCCAAATACGGTAGCTCAAGGATTTTTAATTCAGGAGTTTCTAAGAAACCATATTCTCCTGTTTGGTGCATCATTTGTACTGGAACCGTTTTTCGATAGCCTAATATAAAGGTTGCTTCCTGTGTCAACCGCTTATTGAACGGGATTGCCCATTTCCCTTTAAAATAGATTGCGTTACCGAGAACTAAATCAGTGTCAGAATTAATCATACCGCTCGGGATCAACTCTTCTATTCGTTCTCCTGTTTCGTGCCTTATCCAGTTATTAATAGTTCTAAGCGCAACATCAGGTGAACTTTTGAAATCAACTTGCTTTAAAGGCGCCCTATAGCATGTGTTTACTAAATCCAAGAATGATGGTTCGAGTTTTATACCTTTTTGACACCATAGTGCGTTTGCAATTTTAAGCTCGTTTTCACTCGGCTTCTGTCTATCGAAAAGGTTATCAATCAGATTCTTGAAAGCTGGATGCAATCGATCCTGTTCCAGGTCAAAGTGCAACACATTTTTCATCTGAGAAGCACTCTCGCCGCGCACGCCCGCATACGTCATTCCTAATGCCATCGATAAGCTGAAGGGAGACAAGATAAGATTACCTCCATGCCCATTCAAAGTGTTATACAAATCCAGAGTAAATGCCGTATTGCCCTCAATTAGAACATTAATTTCTGATGTGATCTCGGGAATTATGGATGATTCTTTAATCTCCTGAGCTGATATATATGCAATGGAAATTCCACAAATCCCCTGAACAAATAAAGCAATTGAAAGTAGGATTGTTCTTTTCATCATTCTTCTTTTATTGCAACCAACGCAAACGATCACCGGACGTCAGCTCCGGTGGATCGAATTGTTAACTGTCCGTTTCGTCGTTTTTCTTTCTGTTTTCCGGATTGTTCTCATCATTTGCCCAGTTTTTCGGATTGTCTTCGATGTATTTTCTGATCCGGTTTAAATCGGTTTCTGTTCGTATTATATGATCATGGAACCCACGTTGTAAAACCCTTCTTCCCGGTGATCCGTCAATTTTATTCAATGTTTTGGTTATTAAATATTTAAACCGGGCAATCATCTGACCCAATGTCGGAGGGGTGTGTAGGGGTGTGGTCTCCGCACCCTCTTTGGCCATCGATTTACACACGTTTCCGGTCGCCGCGCCCTCAATGGAAATGATTTGACCTGCCATGGTTGACCGGATAATTGGTTTTTCTCCATTCATTCCACCTGGTTTATCGGCCTTCAATGAGGGCGCGGAGACCACGCCCCTACATCCGATTACAATGATCCCATGCATGTGGTCCGGCATGACCTGGTATTTATCCAAAACGACATGATCGTATTTCTCCGGGATCCGATTCCATTCTGCATCCACCATTTTCCCGTATTTATTGAATACCATTTCTGCATCCAATACGTCCCCGAATCTCTCAATTCGATCCTGCGTGCACATCGTCACATAATAGAATCCTGGTTGAGAATAATCATACCCCGTCAGACGATTCGATTTTCGATTGTGTTTCTCAGGGTCATAGACCATTGCGATTCTCTCGGACAGTTAACAGTATTATTCTCCACCGCGTTCACTTTCCCAATTTTCATAAAAAATCCACCGGTTGTCAATGCACCCGTATTTCCATTAAACTGCATGAATCATGGGTAAGAAATCATCAAAAAAAGCAGCTCGGAAAAAACAGAGTCAACCACCTGAATCAATTCACGGAAAATCAATTCAGGTTCCGCGCACCTGGCAGGCAGTTCTCATTATTGCCCTGGTAATTGCCGGCGCGTATATCGGTGCAGTTCAGGGTGTTCTTCTCTGGGATGACGAGTATGTCATCAAATCGAACCTTTTTATCCGGGATACTTCCAACGTCAAGCATCTGGTCACGGCGGAGTATTTCGCGCGGTCGGGTCTGGGTCATTACACGCGGTCCGGTGAGGAGAGTTACCGGCCCCTGGTGACCCTGACCCATATTCTGGAATATGCGGTATTCGGGGATTCCGCTGCGGGCTATCATTTCGTTAACGTGGTGATTCATGCCGGTGCGTGCGCCGCGCTCTTCTTTCTGTGCCTCGCCATGGGTCTGCCCCGGTGGACCGCCCTGGCCGGGGCGCTCCTGTTTGCGGTCCATCCCGTCAATACCGAAACCGTGAATATGGTCTCGTACCGGGAGGATCTTCTGGCGGGTCTTTTCGGTATCACAGCGCTCCGGTTTGTCCTGAACCGCCGAATAGGGCCGGCGCTGCTGCTCTTTGGCGCCGCGCTGCTATCCAAGGAGATGGCTCTGGTGTTCCTGCCTCTGGCGGGCGTGTATGCGCTGCTTCACCGTCGCAGGGATCTTCTGCCGGTTCTGGTTGCCATGACGGTGTTGACCGGAGCGTATCTCGCAATCATTTTCGGTGCGTTTCCCGCTCAATCCGCCGGTGTGGAATATCCCGGTGGAACGTTTCTTCCTGGCATGGCCACCATGTCCCGGGTTCTCGTGCAGTATATCGGTCTCATTCTGTGGCCGTCGAACCTGGCAGTGGAACATCTCATCCCACCATCACATACCTGGTTTGAACTGCCGGTGATTTTTGCCGCAATATTGATCCCGGCTCTCATCGCCGCCCCCCGGATCTTCCGATTCAGTCGCCGGGCAGCATTTCTCTGGTGGTGGTTTTTCATCGCTCTGATTCCGGTGAGCGGTCTTTATCCCATCAAAAACATCATGGCGGAACGGTATCTTTATATCCCCCTCATGGGTGTCTGTATCCTTTGTGCATATGGGGTTTCCATTGTTTTTGAACGGTGGAGGGTCTGGCGGATGCCGCTCACCGTGGCATGCGCTGTCGTCGTGCTTACCTTTGTTTTGATCGACCGGAACCGCACCCGGATCTGGCACAGTGACACCGCATTTTTTACGGAAATGGTCCGGGCTTCACCGGCGAGTCCCAAAGGGTATTCCAGTCTGGGTCTGGCCCATTACCGGGCGGGGGAGACCGTTCTGGCTGAGAAATATCTCATGGCGGCTCTGGACCGGGGGGATGACAATAAAATTGCCCTCCATAATCTGGGCTGCCTTTCTCTGGAGACAAACCGGCGGGACCGGGCATACACCGCGTTCAGACGGGTGCTGGAAATCGATGCCGGGTTTACGGAGTCCCGGTATCATATGGCCATGCTCCTGAAGGAAGACGGTGAGACGGAACAGGCGGAATCGGAACTCCGGCAGGTGCTGGCCCTCCGGCCGAATTTTATTCCCGGCATGTTTCTGCTGGGCGTTATATGTCAGGACAGTCAGCGATATGGCGAGGCATTGACCCTCTATAAAAATATTCTTAAAAGAGATCCGGAGTATGGAAAAGCGTTGAAAAATATTGGTGTTATCTATCTGAAAAATCTCAATGAACCGGCAAATGCTGCAGCGTATTTCCGGCGCTACCTTGAAGTTGAGCCTTCAGACCCTCAAAAGGATCTTATTGAACAAGTCATTGATCAGGCGGATGGTCGGGGTGTTTGACCGGTATACCGGTATCTGGTATAAATGTAATTATATGGATTGAGGAAAAACCATGGCCATTCGAAATTTTAAAAATAAAGGAACCGCGGATATTAATTATGGCAGGGAGACAAAGGATGCAATTAGAGCTTTACCCAAAGAGCTGCACAGAAAAGCTCAGATTAAGCTTGCGCGTTTAGGAGCGGTTACATCAATGAAAGATCTGCAGGAAATTCGTGGCAATCGATTTGAGAAATTGAAAGGAAAGCGAATGGGCCTTTTCAGTATCCGAATCAATGATCAATATCGTGTTTGTTTCAGATGGGAGAGCGAACAAGCGGTGGATGTTGAGATTCTCGACTACCACTAAGGAGATGACAGATGAATGAGATACATTATACGCCGGTTCATCCCGGGGAAGTCTTGAAAGATGAGCTTGAAGAATTGGGTCTTACTCAAACCGCATTGGCAAGACATATTGGTGTTCTTCCTAAAACGATAAATGAAATATGCCGGGGGAAGAGGGGTATCAGTGCTGAAATGTCCATGAAGCTATCGAAGGCTTTCGGAGGGAGTGCTCAATTCTGGTTGAATCTGCAAAACAGTTGGGAGATCAGTCAACTGGATAAGAGCAAGTTTGAAAATATTAAATATGTTGCCGCCTGAGATGGTGCAAGCAGCTTGACGTTGACCGATATACAAGGCGTATTCAAGGGAGAAAAACCGATGAAATTATGTGCGGTGCTGATGATGATGGGTGTGTTGTTTATGGGTGTGTGCGTTGCGGAGGAATATACCGTGGAAACGCTGAAGAAGGCGGTGGAAGGTGCGGAGGGTACCGCGGCCGTGACGGCGGTCTGCCGGGAATACATTGAGAAGAGTCTGGAAGTCAAGGTTGTGGATCCGGCATTTGGCTTGTGGCATCGGGAGGATAAAGCGGGGTTGACTGCATTCCTGATGTCGCCGGACCGGGAAAAATCATCCAAATATCTCAGTCTGAAAATTCGGGTGACCGAATCGGCTGAAGAGAAGCTGGTTCTTGCGCGAAAGGCTGTCGCGGTGGATCCGGATTCCATATTCGGGAAACTTGCCATGGGGGGACTTTATTCACAGCACCTGTTTAAAGCGGACCGATATCCTGAATCGGAGGATACGCTTTTATTCAAGACCAATTTCAGCCGGGATGAAGTGTATTTTCAGACAATATTATCCAAGAAAACGCATGATCCCATGATGCTGAGATATCTGGCGGAATTTGAGACGTACCGGAAAAATTATCTTTCGGCACTGGATCTGTGGACAAAGGCGGAGGAGAGCGATATTGCGTCATGGGTGCCGCCAAGAGAGCGCACCTTGATTTACATCCAGTTGGACGATATGGAAAAGGCGGAGATTCAAGCCGGGAAATACGTGGATATCATGGTGGAAGCCGGACGGATCACTGCTGATGAGAAGGACACAGAAACATTCAAATTCGTTCAGGCAATGCTCTCGAAATTGAAAAAATATGATCGGGTTTTAAAACGGTATACCGAAAACCCTGATGCTCTGAAAGACAATGGTCATCTTTACAATATTGCGTGTATTTATGCGTTGAAAGGGGATTCTGATCAAGCGTTTGCGCATCTATCCAAAGCCACGGCTGCGGGATGGGATGATGCCGATCACATGGCCAAAGACTCTGATTTCAATTCGCTTCACGATGATCCCCGGTGGGAAAAAGCGATTGCTTCCGCCAGTGAGGCATGGGAAAAAGGGAAGGAAACCCGGAAAAAGAAAATTGTCGCATCAAAATTCAGCAAACCAGCACCACTCTGGGAACTCAAGGATGTCAGTGGGAACGTGGTGAAACTGGCGGATCTTAAGGGAAAAATCGTGATCCTGGATTTCTGGGCGACCTGGTGTACCCCGTGCATGATGGCCATGCCTGCGCTGGACACCTGGTGCAAAACGAAAAAACCGGATAACGCAAAGGTGTTTTCAATAAATGTCTGGGAACGGGATGTCAAGAAAGCAAAAGCGTTGTTTCAGGAGAAAAAATACGCCATGACTCTGGTGTTCGGAGAAAAGGATACGGCAGAGAAATACGGTGTTAAGGGCATCCCCTACATCTGCGCCATCGATAAAGAAGGGAATATCCGGTACGAACAGCTGGGATATGACAAATCCCTGGAGGAGGCGTTATCCATCTGGGTGGTGGATTTGGGGAAATAATGGGTGGTCGGTACGTCGGTGATCAGTACGTCAGTAGGGATGGGTCTTGTGCCCATCCTCCCGAGAAGCGAGATCCAGCACGGGATTGGAAGGGAAGCGGGTTAAGTTTTATCCTGATGACAGGTTTCCGACGAAGGAGGGTCCCGAAAATCAGGCCAATCACGTGAAGTGGTCGGTACGTCGGTGATCGGTACGTCAGTAGGGATGGGTCTTGTGCCCATCCTTCCGTGAAGCGCGGTTCAGCCTGGATAGGTGATCAGTTGGGGAAGTGATCGGTACGTCGGTGATCAGTGTTGATTGTTGGTAGCGTAGGCTTTCCAGCCTGCGGTTTTTGGGGAATAACTGGAAGGTGGATTTGTGAAATTAATATGTAGCGGATTTGGGGAAATAATGGGTGGTCGGTACGTCGGTGATCAGTGCGTCAGTAGGGATGGGTCTTGTGCCCATCCTTCCGTGAAGCGCGGTTCAGCACGGGATTGGAAGGGAAGCGGGTTAAGTTTTATCCTGATGACAGGTTTCCGACGAAGGAGGGTCCCGAAAATCAGGCCAATCACGTGAAGTGGTCGGTACGTCGGTGATCGGTGCGTCAGTAGGGATGGGTCTTGTGCCCATCCTTCCGTGAAGCGCGGTTCAGCCTGGATAGGTGATCAGTTGGGGAAGTGATCGGTACGTCGGTGATCAGTGTTGATTGTTGGTAGCGTAGGCTTTCCAGCCTGCGGTTTTTGGGGAATAACTGGAAGGTGGATTTGTGAAATTAATATGTAGCGGATTTGGGGAAATAATCGGTGGTCAGTCCTGATAGTTGATCAGCACACATCAATCGGTCCAAACCCGTAGGTGCTTTCGGCCGAAAGCACAGAACCATAACAGTGGTTGTATGCAATGATCGTGTGAGGGAATAATGAGGATCCCGTGAAATCGAAGAAAAAAAGAATTCGTGCAGGTATCCGGAAATGGCGGCGTAATCTGACCGTTTACAAAAGAGCCATGGCGGATCCCCGGTGTCCCCGGGTTGCACGATGGCTGCTGGCTGGGGCGATAGCGTATGCGGTGTCGCCCATTGATCTGATCCCTGATTTCATCCCCGTAATCGGTCATCTGGATGATGTGATTATCGTGCCTGTCATGATCTGGCTGGCTTTGAGAATGATTCCTGAAACGGTACTGGTTGATTTGCGGCAGCGCGTGTTACCACACCGGGATCGGTGATTATCGGCAGGCTGATACGTATTATCAACTTGCATCAACGCGATAAGCAGGTTATGATTGATCGCGAATTGCAGATATATGATCCTGCCGCTTTGAGCGGCTTTGCTTAAACTTGAAAGGGAGTCAATTATGAATTGGTATCTGGATGTGTTGAAGAAATATGCCGTGTTTACCGGAAGAGCACGGAGGAAAGAATTCTGGATGTTTGCACTCATCAATTTTATTATTTCTATTGTTCTGACTTATGTTGAGACACTTGTTGGCGGTCCGGGTATTGTTGGTATGCTCTACAGCCTCGGTGTCTTGATCCCGGGTCTTGCGGTATCCGTGAGAAGACTGCACGACACGTCCCGAAGTGGCTGGTGGCTGCTGGTCGTTTTGGTTCCCATCATCGGTCCTCTTGTCCTGCTTTTCTTTGTGGTTCAGGACAGTAAACCGGGTGAAAATCAATTTGGTCCCAACCCGAAGGAAACAGCAGCAGCGTAACAGCAGAAAAATCGAGTATAATTTAATTTATCATTGATAATTGGATTGGCAGCGACATCTGGCTGATTGCTGGTACAACTGTCTGAATCGCTGATTACGCTGATTACTCTGATTATTGGTTAAGAAATTTACTCACTCCATCCAAAAGTGAACATGTCATAATTCCCCAGGAGTTCTGATATGGCGTGATCCGTCAACCCGGCGTAGAAGTGGATGCCCGTTGCGGATCCGGTTCCTGAAGGCCAGGGGAACTCGGCGATGACGACCTGCGTTTGTTCACCGATATTCAGTGTAAGTGCATAGTGATCATACGCGTTAAAAGTGGGAGCGAAATAAAATGTGCCGTAAACATCCAGGATCACAAACAACGGGATATTTTCATAGGTGTCAGGCCCGGGATTACAGAGATTGACATTGCAGTAAAACCGATCTCCGGGATGAAACTCGTTGGAAGGCATGTCGATGGTGCAGCCCAGTTCCGAGCAATCGCCGGGTGTCGATGTCGGGGTCGGATTGCCCGGTGTCGGCGTTGCTGTTGGATTGCCCGGTGTTGCTGTTGGACCGCTCGGTGTTGGCGTTGCAGTGGGATTACCGGGTGTTGCCGTGGGAATGTTGGGTGTTGCCGTGGGGGTTGGCTGGTAGGGTTGAGCGGTTAAAAAGTACATATCATCTTCGCCAAAATCGCTGATGGCAACTCCCAGAGTATCCGTTGAGGCGCACCAGTCGGCACTGAGATTCACATTGGTGCTGACAGAATACAATTCAGAAATACGTTCCATTTCCCATTCAGTGCCAGCCTGGCGCAGCGTGTATACCCCGCTGGAAAGCGTGACGATGAAATAAATACGGGTACTGGTAATCGTCTCGCTGGGGTCAATCGCCATCTCCGCCGCATAAATGCCCACAGATTCCAGGACGACTCCCGCTGAAAAGTATCCGAGTTTCAGCGCGTAATTCAGTGTTGCGTTGGGAACGGAACTGCCTGTGACGTAACCGACAAAAGGAACATCCGGGTCGAGAAACTCCAATTCCAGCCATCGGCATGAGTCCACTGACGGATCGACAATATCGAATTCGAATGCTGCCACTCCGGTACGTTTCGCATATCCGATAACATCGTATACTTTATCGTGCCAGATAAAATGCGGCACATCATCTGAGTCAAGTTTCATATCCATGAGACGGGCTTCTTCGTTCTCAGACATGGTAAACACGAGTTCGTTAATCCATGATGATCCGCTGGAATATGAGTGAATGAGGCTGCAGTTCTGATATTGGTCCTGAAAAACCCAGGCCAGATGAATAACTCCGGAGGTTTCCACGGCGGTTTTCAGTGCGTAACAGGAGGCGGTATTATCAATGGGACTGGCGGTGGTCCAGGTGGAGGTGCGAAGACTGAACTCAATATCCTGATTCTCATGGTGCCGGTAAACACCAACCGGCATGTTCCCCCAGAAATCCAGAGCACATAACATGGTATCCGGGTTGGTGAACGAATCCACGAGTTGAGTATAAGCACTTGTCTCGTAACGAAAATAATAAATTGAATCGGCTGCACTTTGAGAAACAAGCATATGGAAGTTTCCGTCGGGTCCCCCGCGAAGATCCATGGATTCAGTTGGATCCAGGGTCACGGATACCGGTGAAGACCAATTCAACGGATCGGCGAAAACCACTGGGGTCATGCAGATTGTGAGGGTAATTCCCAACAGTACGACAGAGTTCAAATATTTCATATTTATCTCCCCTGAAAAAAATCCAGTTTCAGGGATTATACGGTTTTATTTGGCCCAGGTAAAGTGACGCCGGTTGCAGCTCCGTCTGTTCCTAATCAGGAGATTCGTAAACCTGGATGGAATTTTTCCGGGCGGCGGCAATGAGACGTTTATCCTGTGTCAGAAGCAGGGCATTCTCCCGTCTGGCCAGGATCATATAGAGGGAATCGTATACCGGATGGTTCACACGGCACGAAAATGCCAGAGATTCTTTAACCAACTCCTTAGTCGGGAAAAAATCATCCACCATTGAAATCACCGCTTCAAGACGCTCTTCACATATCCGGATCGGAAGATTCTCAAAGGCATGATATTTCCAGAATACATTGGCAGCTTCTGCAATATAGAGTTCCGGACTGATGACCCAATCCGCTTCACCGAGGATTTTTATGAGGTTTTCCGAATCGCATCTTCCTGTTGCTACAGCGACTGCAGCACTGACATCCAGGACAACGATCATCGA
>SWBX01003554.1_pt1 | contig 11099 bp, 15 predicted proteins | sample 4693051 | NCBI WGS metagenome assembly SWBX01 (sample SAMN10267272, study PRJNA491770) | bioreactor metagenome | isolation source: DHS bioreactor inoculated with marine | place: Japan: Omine Ridge, Nankai Trough | reverse complement strand
CGCATCAGACATAAGATAATCTACCCACACGATTTGGGGAAGACCCAAAAAAAGCAGTTGTCACGTTTGCAGAGCTCTCTGACCTGCTTTACGAAGAGGGTGGGCGCTTTACAGTCGATCAGACAGATAATGGGCCAAAATTTAATTTTGACATTCCTGGCAAAAAGAGCACAGGGAAAAGCAAAATGCAAATATTTTGCTTTGATATGATGTTAATGATTCTATGGGCAAATGAGCCAAACAGGCCAGAGGTTTTGGTGCATGACAGCCTCATATTCGATGGTGTCGATGAGCGACAAATTGCAAAAGCACTGATAGTTGGCGCTAATATGGCAAATGATTATGACTTTCAATACATTGTCACAATGAACTCTGATGATCTTCCAGACATGTCAGATTATCCTGATTTTGATATAAGTCGGTATAGGGTGAATCTAGATATTAATGACAAACCTAATGGTGGTTTGTTTGGAATGAAATTTTAGTTAGATATTGATTTTATTTGGACAACAATTAATTAACGAAATGACCTACACGGAAGACGCCCTAGTAGAACAACCAGCCATCAAGCTCTTCTCTGAGCTTGAGTGGGATACCCTTGAGTGCTGGGATGAGGCATTCGAGGCAGAGAGTGATTTAGGGCGTACCAGCCGTGGTGACGTTGTCTTAACCAATCGCCTACGTCCTACTCTTGAGCAACTTAACCCTGATGCACCTAAACTCGCTATCAATGAAGCGATAGATGGTCTCTGCCGTGATCGCTCTTCCATGAGTGTGATTGCGGCTAATGAAGAGATCTACCAGCTCATAAAGGATGGCTATAAGCCCGTAGGTTGGGGTGAGGAACGAACCCCAACATAATTAATATCAAAATGATAATATACACCACAAAAAAACTAGCCCCCAAACTACCCAGTGTGAGCACAACAGCCCTCACAGAAACCATCCCCCTGGGCAGTTGGCACGCAAACCTCTACCTGATCAACCGTCGTAACTGCATCATGTTCTGCCACAACCAAACCCGCTTTGTACTCTTCATGGCCGGACTGAAAAAATCCAACTTTGCTAACCTCGACTTCTGGTTTCAGGATCTTTACGCCAATACGATGTTGAAGCTTGATTACGATACGGCACTCATCGAAAAAGCTTTGTCACTGGTGGATAAGCTACAATTCGATACGGCTTGTGACCGTTCGGTACAGGGCACCATGCGCATAGCTCACCAGGATTTGGATGCTATGTTAATGGGGGTGGCAGATATTATGGAGTTACCGCCCTATTCAGTTTCTGCTCGTCTAAATCATCGCCCTGTGACCACCAAAGGGATGAAAGGCAATGCGTGCCTATGGCCAGATGAGGCTATGAAGGAGTGGATAGCATCAATTGACAGGTGAAGCAAAATAAGCCACAAACGTAGCCTATTGAGCTTAACCCCCACAGGGATCCGCAGAACAAGAACCAAGCCTGCCTTCCTGGAAAATATTCTCCGGCAGGTAGCCAAACCCTTGGCAATTCATGCGATTTTTTTAAAAATCACACATTAACGGTGATTTATGTGCTATTTTCTACGAAAACATGCACAAATCAACATGTAATCCATTTTTGGCGGTAATTATGCTTATTGAATTCAGTGTTTCCAACTTTCTTTCATTCCGAGAGCGAGTGACTTTGTCCCTTGTAAAGGGGAAGGGTAAAGAGCTGGAAGAGTCCAACACTATTTCCGTAGATGCGCCTTTCACACCGGAACTGCTTAGAGGTGCCGTTGTATTCGGGGCTAACTCGGCTGGTAAATCTAACCTGATCAAGGCATTAATAGCCATGCAGGCGATTGTGCTGAACTCAGCCAAAGAGGGGCAGTCTGGTGAGCCACTTGAGGTGACTCCCTTCCTCTTTGATGATGACTCATCACAAAATCCAACTGAATTTGAGATTGCTTTTGTAGTTGATGCGATTCGCTATCAGTATGGGTTTACGGCGACGCAAGAGCGAATTGTGGAGGAGTGGCTCTATGCCTATCCCAAAGGGCGTCCCCAACGATGGATTGAGCGTATTTTTGATGCGAAGGACAATAAGTATGTATGGGGTTCAATGGACAAGCTTACCGGCAAAAAGCAGGTATGGCAGGATGCAACACGCCCTAATGCACTGTTTTTTTCAGCAGCTGTTCAGCTTAATAACCAGCAATTAATGCCTCTCTATGAGTGGTTCTCCGATTTCTTGCGTGTTGTGGGCATTGGCAGTTGGGATCCTGGCTTTACAATGAGTTTGTGTGATCAAAAGGGCTCAAGAAAAAAGGTCAAAGATTTTCTGAAAGCGGCTGATCTGAATATTAGTGATATTGAAATCCAGAAAAAACTTTTTAGTTCAACAGATTTACCAAAAGAGCTCTCTGACACGGTACGCCAAAAGCTCTTAAAGAAGCTGGAGGGCGAATCAATTGCAAGGGTAAAAACAGTTCACTTTACTGAATCAGGCAGGAAGGTATTGCTGGATTTGGATGATGAATCTGACGGTACTCAAAAGATTTTTGCGCTTGCAGGCCCCTGGTTAGATTCATTGGAGCATGGGTACACACTGCTCATTGATGAGCTTCATGATAATTTGCACCCTATGATGGTGAGATTTTTGGTTCAGCTCTTCAGTGACCCTGCAACCAATCCTAATAATGCACAGTTGATCTTCACCACACATGATGCAACCCTGCTGGATCAGAGCCTGTTTCGGCGAGATCAGGTATGGTTTTGTGAGAAGGATAAGGCGCAAGCAACTACTTTGTATCCTTTGACCGACTTCAATCCAAGGGCAAAGGTTGAAAACCTTGAACGCGGCTATCTGGCCGGTAGATATGGTGCACTGCCCTATATTCTGAAATCAAATGTAGGATAGGTGGCGCAATATGGGATCAGAGGATTTGTTCCACCAGCGCAGAGCATCATCACACAGGAAGCTTGAACGAAAGAGGGCGAAGCGTGACGCTTATGCTCGTGTCCTGATTGTTTGCGAAGGTGAGAAAACTGAGCCGAACTATCTGAGAGAATTGATTGATCACCTGAAACTCAATAGTGCCAATGTTGAGGTTGATGGCCGTTGTGGCTCAAGCCCTGATAGCATCTGGAGCTATGCAAAAAGATGTTATCAGGAAGAGGTCAAAAAAGGGGATGCCTATGATCGGGTCTACTGCGTTTTTGATAGGGACTCACATACCACATACGATGCCACTGTCGTCGCCATACGCAGTACAAAAACTAAGGACAGGTATTACGTGATAACGTCTGTTCCCTGCTTTGAGTATTGGCTGCTACTTCACTATGAATTTTCTACACGGCCCTATAATCGCACTGAGCGTAGTAGCCCTTGTGACTGCATTATTGAAGAGCTGAAAGGGAAAGGATATTTGCCTGATTACTCAAAAGGCGACCGCGGTGTTTTTGCTCAAATTATGGGGCAGACAAACAGGGCGATTGCGAATAGCAAGAGAGCGTTACGCCACGCTGAGAAAGCGGATACAGACAACCCCACTACCTTGATGCATAATCTGGTTGAATATCTCCAGAACCTAAAGCAATAGCGAATGAAATGACGCTTTTCAGGATTTGTGTATAACGTGAATTACACTGAAGACGCCCTGATAGAACAACCCGCCATCAAGCTCTTCTCTGAGCTTGAGTGGGATACTCTTGAGAGCTGGGATGAGGCATTCGGGGCAGAGAGTGAACTGGGGCGCACCAGCCGTGGTGATGTTGTCTTAACCAATCGTCTACGCACTGCTCTTGGGCAACTCAACCCTGATGCCCCTCAATCAGCTATCAACGAAGCGATAGATGACCTCTGCCGTGATCGCTCTGCCATGAGCATGATTGCGGCTAATGAGGAGGTCTACCAGCTCATAAAAGATGGCTATAAGTATCGTGCTGCTGATGACAATGAAGAGGATGTCACTATCCGCATCATTGATTGGCAGAACCCTTCCAACAATGACTTTCTACTCTGCTCACAGATGAGCATTACCGGTGAGATTGAGACTCGCCGCCCTGACCTGATCGGTTTCGTTAATGGTCTACCGTTGCTCTTTGTTGAGCTTAAGGCGAGCCATCGTGACCTGATTCATGCCTACAGAGATAATCTTGCTGACTACCGCAGCACCATTCCCCATCTCTTTTGCTACAACCAGATCATTTTGCTCTCCAATGGCATTCAGTCGCGTATCGGTACGATCTCCAGTAGCTGGGAACATTTTGCTGAGTGGAAAAAGATTGAGTCAGAAAAGGAGGCTCGTAGAGTCAGTCTTGAAGTGGCCATTCGAGGGGCCTGTGAGCAGAACCGTTTTCTTGACCTGATAGAGAACTACTCTCTGTTTGTTCGGGCCAAAGAGACAATTCGTATCCTTGCCAGGTATCACCAATATCTAGGTGTTAATGAGGCGCTGCGTGGTCTTGAGGAGATTAAGCAGCGAGATGGCCAACTCGGGGTGTTCTGGCATACTCAGGGATCGGGCAAAAGCTTCTCGATGGTCTTCTTTGCCAAGAAGGCGTTCCGTAAGCTCCCTGGTAATTGGACATTTGTCCTCATCACAGATCGTACCGATCTGGATGATCAGATCTACAAGACCTTCAACCATACCGGAATGATCAAGGAGGGGTGCCAGGCCGATTCAGGTGCTGAGCTGAAGCGACTACTACAGGAGGATCATCGCTTTGTTTTCACCCTGATCCAGAAGTTTCGTGCTGAGCAGGGAGAGACCTATCCTGTTCTCTCTGAACGTGATGATGTCATTGTCATTACGGATGAGGCACACCGAAGCCAGTATGACTCGTTGGCCATGAACATGCGTAATGCACTGCCCAATGCTGCATTTATCGCCTTTACTGGAACACCACTACTGGCAGGTGAAGAGAAAACTCGTGAGGTGTTTGGTGATTATGTCAGTATCTACAACTTTGCTGATGCCGTTGATGATGGGGCAACCCTGCCCCTCTACTATGAGAACCGTGTGCCAGAGGTGAACCTGAATCGAGATGATTTAGGTGATGCCATTATGGATCTGCTTGATGAGGCAGATCTGACTGATGAGCAGGAGCAGCGACTGGAACAGGAGTTTGCCAAGTCATACCACATCATTACCCGACAGGAGCGGCTGGATATTATTGCCAGGGATATTGTCGATCACTACATGGGTCGTGAATATATGGGTAAGGCGATGGTGGTCTCTATTGATAAGGCCACTGCCATACGGATGTATGACAAGGTTCAACTAGAATGGCAGCTGCGATTGGAAAGCCTGAAGGTGCGGCTAAAGGTAGTCAAGGGGAGCCATCGCAATCGGCTTATAGGGCAGATTGAACATATGGAGACCACGGATATGGCTGTGGTTGTCTCCAGTGGTCAGAATGACTATGAGGTGATGGAAAAGCGTGGGCTGGATATCAGACCTCATCGGGAACGCATGAAGCGCGAAGCGCTTGATGACAAGTTCAAGGATGCTGATGATCCACTACGCATCGTATTTGTCTGTGCCATGTGGCTGACAGGTTTCGATGCACCGAATGTATCCACCCTCTATCTGGATAAGCCATTAAAAAACCACACCCTGATGCAGACCATTGCTAGGGCAAACCGTGTCTACCCTGGCAAGCCTTGTGGGCAGGTGGTGGACTACATCAACATCTTCGGGGCACTGCAAGATGCCTTGGGTATGTATGGCGGTGCGGTTAATGAAGAGGGGGCAGAGTATCAGGTTGATACCCCTGCCAATGAAAAAAGTGTGCTGCTAACAGAGTTGGGAACAGCCTTTACAGAGGCAAAGGCGTTCCTTGAGAAACAGGACATATCACTAGAGAAGATTATTCAGACACCGAAAGATGATATTCAAAAACTGAATCTACTGGATGAGGCCAGTGAGACACTGTTAGCCCCTGACTTGAATGAACAGTTTGCCGCTTTTGTCAGACAGATCAACCGAATCTTCAAAGCCATACTTCCAGATACCAGAGCTGATAGCTATGTCATAGAGCGGGTCACGCTGAATGTCATCTATCAACAGATGCGTAGGAAGTCGGGGCTTGATGTCGATGACCAGGATGTTCTTGATGTGGTCAGAAACCAGGTCAGTGAACTACTTGATGAGGCGATTGAGACCGTCCACATAGGCAGCAACCTACCAGACCCAATCAATATAGCTGATATCGACTTTGAAGCATTGGCGGATATGCTGGAACGCATATCCAGCCCAAAACGATCAGATATAGAGCGCTTGAAGAACATCATTGCCCGTAAGCTCAGCCCAATGGTTGAGCGAAACAGTAGTAGGATAGACCTCCAGCAGAGATTCCAGGAGCTGGTAGAGCAATACAATCTAGGTGCCTATACAGCTGAAGCATTTTTTGAAGAGCTGAAACAGTTTATCCATGACCTTGAGACAGAGGTACAGCGCACAGTACGTGAAGGCCTATCAGAAGAGGAGCTGGCTATATTTGATCTGCTTTGCCAGGAAGTACCCCTATCAGAATCTGAACGAAACAAAGTTAAGGATGTTGCCAAGGAACTGTTAGCCAAGCTCAAAGAGGTACTGGTCATTGACTGGCGGAAACGACAACGCACCAAGGCACGGGTAGAGAGCATGATCAAAGATGTGTTAGATGAGCTACCTGATGTCTACGATGATAACGTTTGGCCCAAGGCTTGTGAGGATGTCTACCTGCATGTTTTTGATAAGTATGTGGGTGAGGGACGGAGTGTTTATCATTAGTTGTATGAGATGGGGGTATTTTGGGGGGAGTGCAGAGACCGGGCATACACACAATATTTTTCGGTACACTTGCGGTACACCACTCAGTTTTTGCTCCCTGCGCCAAACTAAGATAACCTATTGAATCAACACAAGTTTGCCTAACTGTACCGAATATACCCTGATCTAGAATAATCAGTATCTTATTGATTATTAAGCAATTTGTAATCGACAGGTCACAGGTTCGACTCCTGCCGCCAGCTCCAATTAAATCGAAGACTTACATGTAATTATGTGTAGGTCTTTTTTTATTGGGGCTACGCCTGGGCCACACTAGCCACCTCCTGAGTCATCAGAAGGTGACCACTCTATCGTTGGAACTCTCGCGTCTGGCTGAGCGGATTGTCAGGCCAGTATATGCAGTGAAAATGTTTGCCCGGCTAAGGGCATTTAATTAGCCCCGAACTCTTCCGGTGTCCACTTCGGGTCGTACTGCCTTCCATCAACCAACTTTCCAGTCTGCGCCGACGATTTCACCACCTCCAACAACGCTCGGTAAATCGCGTCGAAATCAGTATGGTTGTCGTGCAGCCACCTGGACACGCTCACTGATTTCCCTGATGCAAATCGCACTGATATTGTCGGTTTAGCAGAATCTGGCAAGCCCGGCTTCACGCTCGACGCGATGTCAACAAAGGAATGGTCTGAGATGAGCTGCAAGAGTTCCCGCATTGCATCACTAGGGAGGGCAAACCGGTAGCGCTTCTCGAAGAGGGCAGGCACTCCGGGGTGACGCGAGACAAGCTGGCAAAAACCGGTTCCGTTACGAGACAGGTATAAGTTTTGTCCGCCGTAAAGAGGCTGTACGTCCTTCAGTATTACCATGACTATGCTGTTCAAGTTCACGCGCTTATCGGGCTGGCTAGTTTCAGATTGCAAACTTCCGGCCTGCAATGGAAGCAATATAAGACAGGCCGCAAGCCACGTTATGGCAATGGCCCAACTACGCATTGCGCACGCGTCCAGTCATCATAAGCATCAGAGCCATGCCCAAGCACAGCAATGCCCATACTGAGGGTTCGGGAACCAATGCGAATGATTGTCTGGGATTAAGGACATTCATATAATCCAAATATTGTTGGTAGTAGCGAGAATACATGACTGGATTGGGGTTCAGCGCCCCCAATCCCATTAGTCCATCGTTCGATAATGTCGGGTTTGGATATTGATCTATCGCACCGCCGATATATTCATCAAACAATCCAAGCATATGCCCGAATTCGTGCGCATTTACTGCTGCGCCGTCGTTAACAAACCAGTTGAGCATATCGGCCCGTCCTGAGCCAGCGTGTACTTGGACGGTCTGGTTGAAGGGGCCGCCTGTCGTAACATCGACGGTAATAGGAAATTTCTTACCGTTAGCAGTGTCCTTGATCTCAAATTTGTTATTCCATATCCCTTCAATGTTCGTTTCGATGGTGTTCTTATACGCTGTTTTCTGGGTATTGGTGTAACCCAATCCCGCATCAAACGTGAAATTGATCTCCACATCCTTGGTAAGTTTGGTACCGTCAAAGCTGCGCGTGTAGCTGAAATTCCATCCATACGGCCCAAACGGCCCCGGATTGCCTGCGTTGTCTAATAATGTAGCGTCTCCATACTGTGGTGTGACGCGGCTGCCACTGACGTTTTCTGAGCCAGTGATATAGTTGGCGCTTACTGGGCCTACCAACACCATCAAGGCAATTGCAAACGTTGAAGCTGAAATTCTGAACTTGGTGTTCATCGCAATTCTCCAAAATTAGGTGTGTCTAACGCGCCTAACAGTTAAGCGTCAAGCATGCGCTGATATTGTGATATGCCGCATCTGCAACAATTCTCATTTAGATTAATCATAGGATGCGTTCCTTTGAGGAGAGGGCATCCCCCCATGGATTTAAATTCCTTCATAATCAACTCGCAATTCATGTGCCTATATAAAATAAGTGATATAAAACGATTAGTTAAAGATCACTCCTTCTCGTTATCGACCTTAGGTGTAAAGAAACCAGACACAGAGTCATTCCAAATCAGCGGCCTGGTGGCCGTCCTCACTGAACTTTGCCTGCCCCCCCATCCTCGGGAGGGATAGGCTAGGGCGTTGATCATCTTTGTAGATTAGTTTCAATTATTCCAAGGTCGTGTCGTGACAAATGATCTGTAACAGGTCATTTGTCACGATAGGTTTCTCGAACATTAATTCTCTGATAACCTCTAGCTTACCAAGGGTTACAAATAATAATACGGGGTCCAAGCACTTTAAATACCCCATCACTACCCGTCCGGGTATTCCATCTAAGTAAGGAGACAAATTCCAATGCTAATTTCTAATCTGGAGATTATTCCGGGTAAAAAAGTTGCCGAACACCTGGGGCTGGTTCAAGGGAGTTCTGTGCGGGCAAAACATGTGGGCAGAGATATAATGGCGGGTCTTAAGAACATATTTGGTGGTGAGCTGAAGGGCTACACCGAGCTGTTGCAGGAGTCACGCGAAGAGGCAATGGATCGGCTTACAGAGCAGGCAATTTCTGTGGGGGCAAATGCCATCCTCAATGTCAGATTTTCCACATCCAGTATTGCACAGGGAGCGGCGGAGATTTATGTCTATGGCACCGCTGTAGTGTTGGAGTAAGCCATGTATGATCTTCTGATCTTTATTGTTTTGCTGGCGCTGGGCTATGGATTTGGTCGGTGGGCCGAGACTAAACACTATCAAAGTATCCTGCGGCGGGAAGAAGAATTGAACGCATTGCCTGCGATTGCCAGTCGCTTTCCTCCGGTCGGTAAGGTGTATGATCAGGAATTGGTTATGGGCAGCGTGGTAATCTCTGTCGATTACTTTAAACGGTTTCTGGCAACGCTACGTAACCTATTTGGTGGTCGGATGACCTCTTTGAGACCCTGTTGGATAGGGCGCGCAGAGAGGCTCTGTTGCGGATGAAGGAACAGGCGCGGGAAAAAAATGCCAAGATGGTATTCAATGTTAAGTATGAGACCGCCTCTATCTCCAAGGGTGTCAAGAACACGATTGGATCCGTAGAGATTCTGGCCTACGGTACTGCGCTTATCCCACAAAAAATTTCCTGAAGTTTATGCGTTATAGCAATCCCAAGATTCCAGAGGGGATCAATACATCCAAAGAGCACCCGTTGAAGGAGTTTATTATCCTAACCACGGGTGCCCTGGTGGCCCTGCTGTTGGTTGCGGTGTTGCTGAGCTACTTTGGCGCTACCCTTGCGCGTCTGATCCCTTTTGAGATGGAACAGGAGTGGACCCAGGGTTTTACTCAGGAGAGTAAGGAAAAGAGCGAACTTGAACAATACCTGGAATCTGTTACCAGCCGTGTAGCAAAATCCATGAAGCTTGAGGATGGGTTCAAGATCACCCTGAACTATTCGTCGGATGAAACCATCAATGCCTTTGCTACTTTGGGTGGCAATATAATTCTGTTCAAGGGATTGCTCGAGCTACTGCCAAGCGAAGATGCATTGGCTATGCTTATCGCCCATGAGATGACCCACATACAACATCGCGATCCAATAGTTAGTTTCGGTAGATCGGTTAGTATTCAGGCTGGCCTGGGGATCCTGTTGGGCAACACAGATGCGAGTGTTTTGGGAAATGCAGGCATTTTTACCATGCTGCACTTTTCACGCGAGATGGAGGAAGAAGCCGATGCACAGGCGGTTGCAGTGGTAGCGGATCTATATGGACATATTGGTGGCTCGACTGATCTGTTTAGCCTGCTTGGTGATATTAGAGAAAAACATGGCGTGAGCGAACCTATGGCCATCTTCAGTTCGCATCCGTTGGATAAAAAACGCGTTGAAACTATGCAAGAGATGGCAACAGAAAACGGATGGAATCTGGATGGAGATCGCATCCCACTACCAGCAAAGTTTTCCCAGTGGCTCGAGAAAGATAAGGAAGACAGTCCATCAGACTCTGAGCAATAATCTTATGGTTGAATCGCTATGAACAAATTGGAACTTGATCAGTTTATCCAGCAGTTGGTTGATTTGAAATCTGATCTTCAGGGACAAGAGACGGAGTTCAAACATGCCAGTGATACGGTGGAGCTGGATCAGACTAAGGTTGGTCGGCTTTCCCGGATGGATGCTATGCAGATGCAGCAGATGGCGCTAGAGTCTTCCAGACGGCGTCAGCAACAGCTGGTGAAGATCGAAAGTGCTTTTGGTCGAATCGATGCAGATGATTATGGTTACTGCCTGCGCTGCGGGGAAGAGATAGATGTACGCAGGTTGCATATCGACCCAACCAACACCCTCTGTATTAAATGCGCTGACAGGTAAGTATGACGGTTATGTGTAGCAAC
>SWBX01003486.1_pt1 | contig 11109 bp, 9 predicted proteins | sample 4693051 | NCBI WGS metagenome assembly SWBX01 (sample SAMN10267272, study PRJNA491770) | bioreactor metagenome | isolation source: DHS bioreactor inoculated with marine | place: Japan: Omine Ridge, Nankai Trough | reverse complement strand
CCCAAAAAATCAGACCCTCCATACTGCCGAAATCCCCTTCCGGCCAATGAAAATCCAGGATAAAGATAGGATTCATCTCGGATCCCTGACCCGGTAAAAACTGATAATCCGGTGTTTGCGTCCATCCGGGATAGAACCAGAAGGTGCCGAATACATCCAAAATGATATACAGATCAGCGCCATGGGTGTCGTCATCACCGCTGCACAGTGCGCGAAGTTTAAATACATCTCCCGACGTAAACTGATACCGGTTCATGTACAGAGACACACCCGTAAAAGGCGTTGGTGTCGGAGGCTCAGTTGGTGTCGGGGTTACTGTTGGTGTTGGGGTTACTGTTGGTGTGTTCAGTGTTATTTCCAATTCCGGATTGTCTTTATTGAATCTTGCAACACCAGGATCTGTCGTCCCGGAATAGCTTAGCAATATAAAGCCGGTACTCAGATCACCCTGGCCTTCCCCGAACAGATCCCGGCGAAGAATTTCAGTGACATCGATTCCGGTGGCTGACTCACCAGGTTCCGGTATGGTTGTCCACAACGTGGTGATATGTTGTATGCCGGCATGATGATCATTTCCACTGACTGACCCGTCTTCCTGAGAATCGTTTAAGTCATTCAGGTCGATTATTCTAGGGGCGCCGGCGTTAAATGCCCATGTAACCGTGAGATTATTCAAGCGGGCCGTCCAGTTTCCGGATGTCATGAGAGTTTCAAGGTATGGTTGAAAGTCTGCGATATCAAATTCCAGCCCACCGTCGTAATAAAATCGAGTCCGGTCATAACTCCAGATATGATTAAAATTTGTTCCCATATAATAGGATCTATATTCAGTTCTGAGTCCGGCATTAATGAAATCGGCTGATGCTGCATTCCAGTTCTGATTCGAATACTCGTAGGCATGAAACGGAAAGCCCCCTACAGTAACGATCCTGTACCAGTACCAACGATGATGCATGTGCTTCGCCGTACCGGATACCGCAGGTTGCAAAACGATCTGACCATGTGCAGCAATAGCAAATCCGATCAACAGGGTAATTACAATCAGCAATCTCGTTTTCATAAAGATCCCCATGGAAAGTCAATTTCATATTGATTATATCCCAAGAATAGAGATTTGGGTAATTAATAGAGCCACTCCGACAATCGTTGTGATTTCAGACCTTGAGACAGATAATTGAAATTGCAGAAGGTCCGGGTGTTTTAGTTCGGTTGGTCCGATTAAATCAAGCCATCTTATCCAGGTGACGCCAGCCCAATACCTGACCGTGTGTACGGGATTGGATCAGATTACCGCCATAGATCAGATAGCAGCTATCATCCGGTTGTGAAGCGAGCAATTTAAAGTACCTTAGTCCTTTGAAAAAATCGCTTGAAATTGTTTCTCCGGACTTGATTTCCATCGCAGAAATACGATCTGCGTCTTCAATAATAAGATCCACTTCATGGCCTGACGAATCCCTCCAAAAATACGCATTTGAAAGCATTCCCCTGTTGAAACGACGTTTTAAATATTCTGAGATAACAAATGATTCAAAGATATTCCCGCGATTATAATGCGAGTGAAGCTGATGCTCTGAATGAATGCCCAGTAACGAACAGAGGAGCCCGGTATCATAAAAATAGAGTTTGGGCTGTTTAACGATCCGTTTGTTGAAGCTCTGGTGGAAAGGTTGTAGCAGATAGACAACATATCTGTACACATGGCAGGGTTGTAGTCTAACAATTTAGGAATTGCAATCCTGTTTTGTGAGGTTTTTCCTCAGGGAACCGTCAAGATCCCTGATACCGGATCGTAATGAAGGGCAATCCGGTACGGCGATGATCCCGCCTCTTCTTTTCCGGTCAAACCCGCTTTCAGGATCATATCATCATAATGAAGCCTCAGAAACGCTTCAACACTCCGGGTCCAGACCGGGATCCCGGAGGGCATGTACCGGGTGCCGTTGAGATCCCAGACGATGGCATCGACGGGGTGTTTCCGGGCCGAAACAACGAACGATTTTCGACGGAAAAAGTGGCCCGCCAGATCGTCCGGGGACGGACCCTCCTGAATAAAATAAGCCAGAGATGCACCGGCAGGCAGGACGGGGAAGCGTTCAGCCGTTTGGGTGGTGATGGCCACTGGCACGTCACCGTTTCGTTTTTGATGGGTCAGCTCAGCAAAACTCATATAAGAAAGAATCGCGGAAAGGATCAGAACGCCGGTGATGCGGTGTGGCCGGAGTTTGGGAGATCGGTCAAACCGGGAAAGGACGGTGCCGGCATAGAGGGCTGCTGCTGCCAGCGGTATATACAGATACCATTTGTTGCAGAGGTTGTGGACGGGAAGCAGAAAGATCAGCCCCCATGCGATGCTGAACCGGAGTGCCGGGGGTGCGTGGGGCAGAAATATGGGCAGAATGAGCAGGCATCCCGGGATCAGGAGCCATCCGCTGCCGTGGGGGAGCGTGAAAATCCATGCCAGGTTCTGCACCAGAACATCCGTGACGTGATCGAACCGAAAATGTTCCACGGACCGGTACCCACCCATACCGCCCAGGGCGAGGGTCCGGTGCACGAGATAGATCAGGGTGATTGCCCAGTAGATCCATTGCCGTCGGATGATTCCTTTCACGTCCAGCAGGGGGGCGGGCCGATTCCGCTCATACAGGAAATCCATGACGAAAATCCAGGCGGGGATGGTCACGGCGGTTTCCTTGGAATACAGCGCCAGAATCAATCCCATCATACTGATACCGGGGCGGCGACGGTAGTAGAGCAGCGCCAGAAGACCACCGGCCAGGACGAACTGCTCGGCCCGGTCGCCGAGAATCCACAGCGGTTGCGTGCCCAGGGGATGGGACGCGAATAACAGAGCGGCCGTCGCGGCGCCGGTGACGGTCAGGTTCAGCCGCTTCGCAAACCGGTACAGCAGGATCACGCAGAGGATGTGCATGGCCAGGTTGATCAGATGGTATCCCGGCGCCCAGGATCCGAAGAGAAGGGCTTCCAGTTGGAATAGCCATGCCATAAGCGGTCGCAGAGTCAGGCTGGCCACGGTGATACCGTAATCACTGAGATCGATCCAGCTCCCAAAGAGCGCTTCCCGGAACCGGAACCGTCCGGGCCGGGGCTGAACAAAAAAACGGATGGTTTCCCAGTCAAACGGAATCCGCAGGCTGAGACTGTGGACGAGAACTGTCCAGAGTGCCAGATAGCCTTCGATTCGTCTTTCCCGAAGTAGCCGTTTCATCATCAGAAGACATTACCATATCTTCCGGGGGATCTCATTAATGGCTGAAGGAAACGGGTAACATTGTCCAACTCCCGTCATCCTCCGACCTGACGTCCTGTTCCGTCATAGATTCACGCGACGGCGAAAGGAGGGTTCGGGGGATCTCATTTTGGTTGATTCGTACACAACAACCCGACAATACAGATTTGCACCGTTAACATGGTGACCCCGGAATAAATCCCGAGGCTGGTATCCTTAGTTGCCCACCTGGCAGGCTAAAGCCATACCGGTGGGTCCTATTTAATGGTGTCATCCTCCGGTCCGAGACAGGTACCGTTTCAGATTCCCGTTTGCACGGGAATGACCCTGGGGACGCGTTATAATCAATTGCGCAATTGTTTATCATTGAATAATAGCAAACATAGTTAAGAAATGTTAATATAAAAATCAATATAATTAATTTTCCGCTTGACATAATCCATTTCAGGCAGTATTGTCTTGATTGAGGAGGAAAATATGAAAGGAGATTTTCAAATGGAAAACGAAAAAATTCGGATTTTAAAGATGGTTGAAGATGGAAAACTCAGTGCGGAAGAGGCGGCGAAGCTGATTTCAGCAGTAGGTGCCGGGGATGGATCCGGGCCGTCTGCGGTTGTAAAGGCAAAACCAGGGATGCGGTTTTTAAAGATCCGTGTATTTGAGTCGGATCGGACGAAGCCCAAGGTAAATATTTCAATTCCCATGGGTCTGGTGAAGGTGGTGTCGAAGTTTATACCGAAATCGGCAAGAATGGAATTGAACGAGAAGAACATCAACCTTGAGGAAATACTGGCCTCCATAGATGAAGTATCTGAGGGTAAAATCCTTGAGGTGCACGATGAGGAAGACAACGAGCACGTTGAGATTGTAATCGAGTAACTTTAGAGTTTAATAACGGTGCCGCCCCATGTGAGGCCACCGCCGAAGGCCACGAGAAGCACGGTTTGCCCGGCTTTGATGTGGCCTTTTTGCTGTGCTTCATGGAGTGCGATGGGTATGGAAGCAGACGATGTATTCCCGATATGATCCAGGTTGATATAGAATTTTTCGTCGTAATTGATTTTCAGACGTTTGGCCACGGATTGCAGAATTCGGGTATTGGCCTGATGGGGTACGACAAAATCGATCTCATCGGCGGTGAGTCCACTGTCAGCCAGCGCTTCTTTCGCGCTTTTTACCAGATTTGCCACGGCATATTTGTAAGTCTCATTACCACGCATATGAACGTAGTGGAGTCTGTCAGCAATGGTTTTTGAGGTAGCGGGATTTTCCGTGCCGCCGCCGGGAATGGTAATCAGATCCTGCATGTCGCCACGGCTGCCGAAATACTGGCCGAGGATACCGGTATCGTCATCGGACGGTCCCAGGACCACGGCGCCGGCGCCATCGCCGAACAGCACGCATGTTGTCCGGTCCGTCATATCGATGCACCGGGACAGCAGTTCGGAACCGATGAGGAGAACATGTTTTACCAATCCGGTCTGAATCATGGCGTTGGCGGAAATCATACCGTAGATAAACCCGGAACAGGCGGCATTCAGATCGAATGATGGGACGTGCCGGGCGCCGAGTTTTTCCTGTACCGCCATGGCGGTGGCAGGTATCTGACGGTCCTGGGTGCAGGTGGCCACGATAATCAGATCAATATCTTCAGCGGTCAAACCGGCATCCGCCAGAGCGGATACACCGGCAGCTGTGGCAAAATCCGAATTTAACTCATCCGGCCGGGCAAAATGCCGTTTCCGGATACCGGACCGTTCCCAAATCCATTGATCCGAGGTGTCAACGATTTTTTCAAAGTACGTGTTGTCCAGAACCTGTTCCGGTAAAGATGATCCGAACCCGAGAATTTTTGCACGCTTTATCATTTGAATGCCGTCACCTGTCATTTTCCACCGCCTAAATAAAATAAACCCGGACGTTTAATGGTGAAACGCCCGGGTTAATTTTCTTTTCCCGGGGATTTCAAGATACCAGCGACCCTCGCCGGTTCCCCACTACGCCGCGCGGGAAAGGCCGGAGTGGGGGTTCGATTTCCCAAGGACACACCCTCTATCCATCCAAAAAGTGTGCCAACCTCTCCCAAACATCCTTTTTACACCTAAATCATCGGTTTTACAAGGATTATACGATTTGATGGAGGGGAGGCATTGTCGCGTTTTTACCTCACGAACCCCCGTGAATTGAGAACCGGTCTTCGCTATGTGTAAACCACCGTTCGCAGTTGCGCCCGGGTTTTCTTCAGTCAGATATACCCGGTTTGTACTATTTGACCTTTCGGATTTGCCCTCGCTAGATCCAATCCGAAAAGGTAATTCAGGACAAATGTTTATCTGGGAAATACGGATATCCTCACATTCAAGCTCGATTGATTTACGAACAGGGAACAGGGATTTTAGATTTTTGAAGTAAGAGTAGACAAAACTTCAAAAATCACCGTTCCTTGTTCCTTGCTCATAGATCAGAAAGCTTAGGTTCACAATATCTTGAGACCCTACAGGCTTTTTGGATTCCCTCGAGCCAGTGAGAAATCCAATTATTGCGCAAAGCACTAACAACTTTTTGCGTCTTCCTAAAGGACCGGGTATCATAGAATCCATGCAGGAGATATCCCTTTCCGCCATTACTCGGTACCGGGAGTGTCCCCGGTGGTATGAGTTTATCTGGGTTCGCAAAACCCCGGCACCAATGGTCACTCTAACGGATTTTGCTGCCCGGCAGTATTTTGCTCTGGTGCGGTGGATGGAAGAAAACCGGGGGGATGAGATCTCTTTTGAAGCGATTGAATCCCGGTTAAAACAGGATTGGACGGATAACTGGGATCCCCGGATTGACCGGCTCCGGGACGATTATTCCGAAAAACAGATGAAAAAGATAACAATTTCATCAGTACGGGTTGCCTATCAATTCTTCAGAAATCATGCATCCTGGACATGTCTGGAGCCGTTTTCCATCCTGAAACACCGGCTGCCGGGTTTCCGGGAGATTTTTTTTCGGCACCCCATCCATGGCGCATACCGTGATGATACCGGGCATCTCGTCTGTATCCGTCACCGGTTCGGTCCTGTCCGTCCGGAGTTTGAGCCGGTTCCGCCGGCATCCATGGCTGATGCATGGATTATCTCGCAGGTGGTGAAACAGACACCCGCCAAGGTGGTCATTGTCTATCCATGGCGGGATCAGGTGACCGTGGAATCCCTGGACGAAAAAGATCCCGGTACGTGGATTCGGGAAATCGCCGGTCTGGCATCGCTGATTTGTGGTGAGCGATCTTTTCCACCCCATCCCGGAAATCGGTGCCTCGCCTGTCCGTACCAGACCGTCTGTGATGCCGTGAGTGGACCCGCACAACCAATCGATTTTCACGGCCTTCACGATCCAAAGATCCGCATCACGGAATACTATCTTGATCTGCTTGACCGGCATGACCGGATTCACACGGATTTAGCGGAAGCTCATGCCGTCCTGGAAACCCGGGCTCGAAAACAGGATTTAAGCGTGTTTAATGATATCAACGGGGAACCCGCTCTGGATGTCTGCCGGTCCTACCAACTTCCCCGTCCCGGGAGTCGCCGGCGAAAGGATCTGGAAAATCTTCTCGACTCAGCCGGATATTCCGGTAAAATCAGAGCCGATGCGATTATGGAATGGATCGGGACCGCCCGGCCCGCCCCGGAATGGATTCAAACAATCACCAAGCTGATGCCGTGCCGGATCAAGATCAAGTTGAGGAAACAAATATGAGTGAATCATCTCGCCGCATTTACCATCTGTCTCTCCTGGCCATCACGTGTATTTTCCTGGTCTGGTCCGCCATCAATCCGAAAGATTATCCCACTTGGTTTCTGGAAGTGGTGCCGGCTATTGCCGGGGCGATTATCCTGGTTTCCATTTATAAACGGTTCCGGTTCACTAATCTGGTCTACACACTCATGGCGATCCACGCCGTGATTCTGATTATCGGCGGTCACTACACGTACGCTGAAGTGCCGATGTTCGACTGGATACGCGATACGTTTGATCTGAGTCGAAACCATTATGATCGATTGGGCCATTTTGCTCAGGGGTTCGTCCCTGCCATGATCGCCCGGGAGGTGATTCTTCACAACACGCCTCTGAAACCAGGGAAATGGCTTTTCTTCCTGGTGACCTGTTTCTGTCTGGCTTTCAGCGCTTTTTATGAAATGATCGAGTGGTGGACAGCGCTGCTCAGCGGTGAGGCGGCCGATGCGTTTCTGGGCAGCCAGGGTGATATCTGGGACGCCCAATGGGATATGTTCATTGCACTCTGCGGCGCTATTCTGGCGCAGCTACTGCTGAGCCGGTTTCATGATCGGTTAATTGAGTTTAAACTCAACCGCAAGACTCATTAGAACGTCCACGGGATATCCGTTGAGATTACCCGGTGTATATATCCATTGCTCCAGAGCGCGAACGGCGGATTTATCACAATAGGAATTCAATGATCTCAATATCCTGATATTCCGGGGATGCCCGTCCTGGCCGATCACCGCCTGGAGGATGACAATACCCTGAACATGCAGCCGGCGGCAGACCTGCGGATATTCCGGTTCCACCATGAAAGTCGCAACGGGGGCGGTGACTTCCGACAGATGATAGATCCGGTCCTCCGGCAGAATCGGTTCAATATCCACGATATCGTAATCATCGGGTAAGGGATCATCGAATGTGATCGTTTCTTCCATCACCGGCGGCTCGATTTTGTCCGGTTCCAGAATCTGGGGGACCGGTTTTGGCGGACCGGATCTGCGGCGGGCAGGCTGCGGTGTTGGCGGACGCTTCTCTTCCGGGGGCGGTGTGGGGGGGCTTGGCGGAAGCAGTGAAACAATAATCTGATCTTTGTTCATATCCCCTTGATCTGCATGAGTTTCCGGTGGTTCCGGTAAAACCAGATGGAGGATAATCACATGAGCCAGGATGGAAAAGAAGACCATCCAGCGGAAGGGTTTACCACTATTTTTAATTTTTCCGATCCTTTTTCGTGTTTCAATCGTATTCATAAGTACACCTCCTGCTTTGAGATTAACCGGATTATCCGGTGTCTCAGAGGTTAACGCAGAGCGAGAAGAAAAGTTTTCCGGAGTTGGGGTCAGATGCAGTTTTTTGAATATTCCGGAGGAGCAGGGCGTAGTACCCGGTAAGGCAGTGATTAACTTATGGGCAGGCGTTCCGGAGAGATGATGAGAAAGCAGAGTTTCATAAACCAAATTACAGATCGGATTTTCTGGCCCGTTTCAATCTGGTTCAGACGAACGATCCATCAGTTTATGGAGTTCTTCCGAAGATATTGATATCATACCGGACAATCGCTTCGTAGGTTGGACTGTTCAGACCCTGTTCTCGTAATTAAGGAGGTGTTATCCATGCCGTGGGTTTATTGGGTGGTCACAGGCATTGTGCTCTTAATATTTGAAATTTTTACTCCCGGGTTTATCCTGGCGTGTCTGGGTATCGGATGTATTGTCACCGGTATGGTGTCCGTGGCTGGTGTCGGTCCCGTTGTTCAGGGCCTGACTTTCTGCGTCACCACACTGGCGGTGTTTGCAGGCATCCGACCGCTTTATCTGAAACTGTTCAGCCGTAAAGCCCTGGATGTCCGGACCAACGTGGACGCTCTGGCAGGCCGGACAGGTATTGTGACCCGGGCGATAGACGGGGCTGATGGCAGTGGTCGTGCAAAAGTCGGTGGTGAAGACTGGCGGGCGGTCTGCCCGGATGATTCCCATATTGATATCGGTCAAAAAATAGAAGTTTTAGCCGTGGAAGGGACAAAACTCGTGGTGCGGGCTGTTCCTTCACAGGAGGAATAAACTATGGAGTATCTTGTAATTCCCGGAGTACTGGCGCTGTTTACAATTATCATCGTGGTGAAAGGCGTAACCATCGTCAAACAGGCGGAGACGATGATTATCGAACGGTTGGGTAAATATCACAAAACCCTTCAGTCAGGCATCAATATCATCATTCCGGTTTTTGACCGTGCCCGGCCTCTGAACTGGCGGTATTCCATTGTTCTGCCCAGTGGCCAGCATGTGACAAAAACGGTGCGGACAAACCGGATCGATCTGCGGGAAACCGTCTATGATTTCCCAAGGCAGAACGTTATCACCAGAGATAACGTTGTTACCGAAATCAATGCACTGCTTTATTTTCAGGTTACGGATGCCGTGAAGTCTGTTTATGAAATTGCCAATCTCCCCAATGCCATTGAAAAACTGACCCAGACGACGCTTCGTAATGTCATCGGCGAGATGGATCTGGATGAAATGTTTGCATCCCGGGACACCATCAACAACAAGTTGCGTCTTATCCTGGATGAAGCAACGGACAAATGGGGCGTGAAAGTCAACCGTGTGGAGCTTCAGGACATCAATCCGCCGGCGGATATCCGGGAATCCATGGAAAAACAGATGCGGGCTGAGCGGGACCGCCGGGCAGTGATCCTGGTGGCTGAAGGAGAGAAAAAATCCAGTATTCTGGAAGCGGAAGGTGTCCGCCAGGCTCAGATCAACCGGGCAGAAGGTGAAAAACAGGCCCGGATCCTGGTGGCTGAGGGTCAGGCACAAGCTCGAATCCGCGTGGCGGAAGCTGAGGCCGAAGCCATCAGGCAGATCACGGAAGCCGTTGCGGCGAGTCAGGGTGATCCCACCAATTATCTTATTGCCGTCCGGTACATCGAAACGTTAAAAGAAATGGTGTCCGGTGAAAATAACAAGGTGGTGTATCTTCCCTATGAAGCCACGGGTGTCCTGAGTTCCATCGGTGGGATCAAGGATATGCTGGAAGGAGTCAGTAGGCCAGTGAGCCAGTAGGCCAGTGAGCCAGTAGGCCAGTGAGCCAGTAGCCAGTGGGGGAAGTGATCGGTGGGGTTGTTGGTAGCGTAGGCTTTCCAGCCTGCGGTTTTGTGGCCGGAAATCGTAATGGTTGTAATACAAGTAGGGATGGGTCTTGTGCCCATCCACCCGTGAAGTACGGTTCAGCCAGGATAGACCAGTCGGGGAAGTGATCAGAAGACAGTGATCGGTGGGGTTGTCTGCGAGTTGTGGGTTTACCAGCCTCCGGTTTTGGGAATTTAATCACTGGATATTACTGATGGTTGCTCAGTACATATCAACTGATCCAAACCCGTAGGTGCTTTCGGCCGAAAGCACAACCCGGAAATTCCACGAAACCTCCGAGAATTGTGATTGTATCTATGATATCATCATAAATTGAATCTCTGAGCCCTTCGACTCCGCTCAGGGTGACAACATTTGAAACCTGAACCCTGAAACCTGAACCCTGAAACCTGAACCCTGAAACCTGAACCCTGAACGGGGAATTCCTGATGAAAGAAAGCCAAAAAGCAAAAAAGGAACGTGCTCTGACCATAATAAAACAACTGAAATCCGATTATCCGGACCTGGAATGTGCACTGGATTTCAGTGATCCTCTCCAGTGCACAATTTCGACAATTTTATCGGCACAATGCACGGATGCCCGTGTAAACCTTGTGACGCCGGCACTCTTTAAAAAGTATCCGACGGTCCAGGCATTTGCTGACGTTGCGCAGGAAACACTGGAAGCGGACATCCGGTCCACCGGGTTTTTCAGGAATAAAGCGAAATCCATTCGGAACTGCTGCCGGGCCATTTTGGACAGGCATGACGGTCGGGTTCCCGATACCATGGAAGAGTTGGTGAAACTGGAGGGGGTTGGTCGTAAAACCGCAAATTGTGTGTTGGGTAATGCCTACGGGCAACCTGCGGTCATGGTGGATACACACGTAAAGCGACTCACCTTCAGAATGGGACTGACGGATCAGAAAAATCCTGATAAAATCGAATTTGAACTCA
>SWBX01006654.1_pt1 | contig 11152 bp, 11 predicted proteins | sample 4693051 | NCBI WGS metagenome assembly SWBX01 (sample SAMN10267272, study PRJNA491770) | bioreactor metagenome | isolation source: DHS bioreactor inoculated with marine | place: Japan: Omine Ridge, Nankai Trough | reverse complement strand
AAAAAAAATGACGGACGAAGAAATTGAGGAAAATTCCAGAACGGATGAAGATTCGTTAACACCATCAGATGATGATCTTAAAAAGTTCAAAAAGGTAAAAAAAGATGGAAGATAAAATAATAAAAAGAATTAATGAGATAAATGTAAAAGCACTGAAGGACGAAACTGACTGGAATGCTGTGTACATGCAGACGGATGAAGTGGTTCAAAAAAACTCTGATTCTGATCCTGATGCTCCAACCTTGAAGCATGCTGTCTATAAAAAATCGAACCGCAAGCGTTAACAAAGCGCTACACACGGGTAAATTTCTCGCTGTGCTCGTAATTTGCCGGTGAACACGATAGGCTGGGTTTCCGCTAACGCGATAAAGCGTTATTAAGTTCACTGTTGGAATTGATTATCAGCTAGCTCCCCGGAATCCATTATGAGCCAAGGTTTTTGTATGATATTTCGTAAGCTGCACCCGTTGAGGGCGCTCGCCGCCTTCCTTCTTTTCTATGTTTGCTCATTCGACATCCTTTCAGCCCCCAAGCTTTTTGTAGCCAAGGAACTGCAGCTAAAAGACTCTATTCCAAGCGAGGAGGAGTTTAGTCGCTCTTTTGAAGACCCTTTGCCTGCTATGGTGTCAGATGCTGAAGGTAAGCGTTTGATAGAATTAGCCAATTGCCGGGATTATCTCGCGGTGAGAGACCGCATAACCGGTAGTGATAACGAGGCTGACTATCGGGTTCTTCTTCTGCAAACAGCTCCATGTTTAGCAATGGCTTTGCTTAAATTATCCGGTACCGCCTCACAAACTGCATTGCCGGAAGACTTTTTACAGTATACCGATACGAGTGCTTATCCGGCTTCGATCTGGCCGACTGTATCGGATGACGAACATCAACGTCTTGAGCAGACCCAGGCAACGCTTCAGACTGTTTCGGAAAAGAAATCCCTGAAACAGTTAAATGACGAAACTTTGCAATTGGAGGCAACTGATTTTGGTTTACGTCTTACGCTGCTCGCACGTGCTGATTTTGATCATGATGGCTGGGAAGACGCTGCTTTTCGTTGGGAAGGTTATGCTCTTAATGGTAGTTACAGTAATGCACGCCTTGTTGTTCTAACGCGTACCCGTAAAGATGGTCGTTTTAGGGAACTTGCCATTGAGAGTCTGTTAAAACAAGGCCAAGCAACCTTGCCGGTAATAAAAGGCCAATAGAACGACTGGACAGGTTTCCCGAGCGATCGATTTTGCTGCAGCTATATAGAGGATGAATATAGGGTGGGTTTGCCTTGGCAATCCATTTTAATGAGGGAGTTTCTATGTCGAATTTAAGAAATGAGGAGCACGGGAACGATAATTGCGCTTAAACATTTTCTTTTGGATTTCGTAGTGAACATTAACAATGTTCAAGCCCGAATAATGGCATAGCACGGTAGGCTGGATTGATAAACTCTGCATGGCCGTATGATGGATGACTTGTAAGGTGGATTTGCCTTGGCAATCCACCATAAACGGAGCCTTAAAACCGAAATGTTCCGCAATACTACCTGACCTGTTTGAAATGGCGGTTTGCTGTGCGAAGCACCCTACCTGGCTAAAGCTTCAATGCATCCTGTCGCACTGAAATTGAGCTGTTAAAATAATTTTTCAAGCCTTATTGGGTAAACAAAATAACAGGCAAATGTGTATAAAAAGTAGTTTCCGAATGGCATTACACAAAAAACATGAAATGGATCACGGTTTTGTATTGCCTGTTTTCACAATATTGTCCTGACTGCCGACTGGTCGTTATAATTGTCAACTTATAATAAATGTTAATCAATATCGATTCTCCGATTAAGATTTTCACTCTCATTAATTTATGCCCATGCCGGGCATATACACCCACTTGAGCGGATAGCTCAAATAGTACAATTTCTCGTCACAAACATAACCAAGGAGGCATTTCATGCTAACGGATCAGGAAAAGAAAGCGCTAAAACTACAAATACAATCTAACCAACACGAAGTATTTGTGATTTCCATTGAGGAAATGGATGCCGTTATTAAATCATCTCCCAAGGGTAAAATGCCGAGCGTCCAGCAGGCATGGCAACAGATCAAGGGGAAGGTGGAATTTGGCGTAGGCTATTATGCATCGGCCGATGATTTTATAACACTAAGCAAACTTGTCGGTGATTTGGGAGGATTTACAACTCAAGCTTACATAAAAACCTATGGAGGTAAACCCCACATTATTTTGAAGGGATATCCAGGTCTGAGGAAGATACTTACAGGCACAAGGTACGGTATCAAACATCCAAAGGTAATCACAATGGGGCTTGGCAGAGCAGGAGCCATTAACGCTGCAAGATCTGGCGGCATTCTTTCTGTCGTTTTGATGTCCACTTATCGGGTAATAGATTATTTTCTGACCGACCAAGCCACGCTTAGTCGGTTAATTGGCTCTCTCGCAACTGACGTGGTAAAGATAGGTATAGCAACTGGTGCGTCAATAGCAGCTGCTTATGGGGTTGTTGCGCTGGGGGTCACTGTAGCAATAGGACCAATTTTGGCTGTAGTTGTTGTTGGCATTGTTTCATCTCATGAGCTAGGCGAAATTGATACGCGTTACGGCATAACAGATCGCGTAATCCAAGCCTTGGATGAGCTAGATGAAAATGCAAACGCATATATAGCAAGATCCAGGCAAAATATAAGGAATACTGTTAATGAAACTGCGGAATCAATTATCGATTATGCAATAGATTCAGTCAGACAAATAATCATAAATGCAGCACAACATCAACTTGATAAGTTCTTATCAACAAGGCCGAGGATTTATTAAGATGGAAAGTTCACATCAACCCTCAACTTTATCAAGGTTCTTTAGTTTTTTTGTGTTCAGTTTGCTCACGATTTCGATCTTAACACAGTTTGGTTGGGGCGTTTTCCAGCTTTATGCACGGATAGCAGAAAATGGTCCAGTCATTGTTTTTGACAAAGGTGTTTTTTACTTGTTGGGGGCAGGTGTTACATTAGGCGCTCTTACCTTAGGCGGTTTATATCAAGGAATACTGAGGCTTCCCCTTACAAAAAAAGTCACAAAAATTTTGACTAATGTTCTAATTGGCGGTGTTGTTGTCATGTTTGTGTTGCCTCATATCGTTCATTATCCTGTTGAGAGCTATCTGGAAGGACGAGGCTATAACATCTGTGAGCAAGCATCCTACCGGTGGTTTACGTACCGAAAAATTGTTTACGTATCAAATTCCGAAGCTTGTGCAGAGCTAATCAAGCGTAAAAATAATCGGATAACTGGAGGTGTCTAGCTTCCAGCGCGACAGGCTGGGTTGCTAAACTCGACATTTGAAGCCGCCCAAGCCGGGGTTCCGCTAAAGCTCCAACCCAGCACTACCATGCTGATCTGATAGACATAAAAAAGGTTAGTTAGGGAAAAAGCGAAAGGCAAAAAAGGCCCTAATTAAAGGGCCAGCGAGTGAGGTTGGGCTTAATGAATGATGCATGCTTAGCGTATCTTTGAGATTGCTCTAAAAGAGATCATTATGTTACAGCCAGTTTGTTGCGGTTTGATGAACGAAAAGGAAAAAACGCCAGTTAAAAAGCCCCCGGCAATGCCGGGGGCTTAGTTGTGATCAATACTTAAGGCAGCGGATGCTGTTCCAGATTTTTGTCGACGATTTCTTGATGTACAGAGAATACTTCCGGCGAATTTGGATCGACCACGACCCGTAACCAATGCACGTCATCGGCACCGAATGTTTCCACACGGGTGGCGTTCTCGATACGGCGGTTACTGATGCCGCCCTTCATAGGCTTGTCGATACGGACATAATGAGAGTCGCCATGGGCGAATATGACCGGCTTTTTGAACTCGACACTTTCCTGTTCCAGATCAGCCAGAATTTCCTCGAAACCTTTCCGTTCGTTGCTGCCCTTAGCCAACTCGAAACCGGGGTTAGCCTGAAACAGCAACAGTACGCCACGCACATCCTCAGCCTTAGCTTTGGCGAAAGTTTCCTTGATCCAGGCGCGGGTTGCATCAATTCGTCGCGCGACTTCTGAGTCATCGGCTGGTGTGCGGCCAGAAAAATTGGCTAATGCATTATTGCTGCCTACGATATGCACAGCCGCAAACATCACATGCTGTTCCATCCAGCGCGTATTCTCCACGAACTCGTAATAATTTGGATCATCGGCCTGGGTCTCGACTTTCATGGTTTTCTGGCCAAGCGTCTCGCCGGGCACTGGATAAAACAGTTCACGCAGCCTGTTCAAGCGTTCCAGCGGTTGGTACGAACCGTTATTGGGGCGGTGGCAATCGGTCCACTCGTTATCGCCCGGTGTCAGAATGAAAGGGATTTTAAAACTCTGAAAGCGTTGCAGCCTGTCTTCGAATATCTCGTCCGAGCACAAAGTCGAACCGTTCTTGATGTCGCCAGCATGCAAGACCCATTTCAACTGCTTGTTGGCATTGATCTCTGCGATCACATTGTCGACCTTCCAGTAATCCGCTTCCTTATATGGCACATCGCCGATCAAGGCGAACTCGAACTTGCCGTAACCTCGGGCGGCGTTATGTTCCGGTGCGGCAATAGCTGTTTGTCCGAATACTGCACAGCAAGCGGCAACGGATAGTTTCAGGAAGAAACAATGCTTGAGTTTTGACATTTTACCCTCTTAAGATCAATGAGATGATGAAAAAGAAGGGCAAAGTATGGCGTTCACTGATTACGAAATCGTGAACGTTTGGTTAACGATTGATGATAACTTCGTTGCAAAAATGTTTTTCAGATGAGTTTTGCGAGCACGGCAGGCTGAGTTGCTAAACCCGGCATTTCGGGACCGCCCATTTTTAAGCATTTTTCCTGTTATTTCATCCAGACAAGTTAATCCTGAAAGCTATTGTTATAATATGAGCTTGAGAAAGAGCACGACCCATCGGGTCAGACTGATAAATCCGGCATTCAAAGCCGCCTATGATGGATTTTTGTCAGGTTCCAACTCAGTCTATATGTTAAGGTAATTGACCAAAAAATATTAAAGGGATTGAAAATATGCAGACCGTAGCCAGTTGGTCTTTTGAGAGACGCCTTGAAGTAACTTTGACCAGAACACTCCCCAAATTAGTACTACAGTTGTAATTTCAGGGATATTGATGTTACCCGCACAGTCTAATGTGTTTTTGATCGTAAGCATTGGCGAGGTGAATGATGAATGCGATGGCAAAGCAGTTCGTGACCCAGGCGGCGAACTGGCAATCGGAGCTGCAGACCTGGTTTGTCAGAATAGGCCGGCACTTTGGCCGGCAGGCCATGCGGCAACGGGCACTGGATTACGTGACGGGCTTGCTCAGCCCGGTTGAGCGCAAAACCAGCTGGCAATTGTCGGAAGCGGTCAAACGACAGACGCCCTATAGCCTGCAGCATTTGCTGGACCGGGCACGCTGGGATGTCGATGCGGTGCGTGATGACGTGCGGACGTATATGATTGAGCATCTGGGCGAGCCCGATGCCGTGCTGGCGGTCGACGAAACCGGCTTTATCAAGAAAGGCCGACATTCGGTCGGCGTGCAGCGCCAGTACAGTGGCACGGCCGGGCGCATTGAGAACTGCCAGATTGGCGTGTTTCTGGCCTATGCCAGTACGCGGGGGCGTGCGTTGATGGACCGCGAACTGTATTTGCCCAAGGAGTGGGCTGACGACATGGTCCGACGGGCTGCCGCGAAAGTGCCTGAAGCAGTCGACTTTGCCACCAAGCCGCAGTTGGCGCAGCGCATGATCGAGCGAGCCGTTGCCGCGCAGGTACCGTTTGCCTGGGTCACTGGCGATGCCGTGTATGGTGACAACCGCAGCCTGCGCGCATGGCTGGAACAGCAGGACCTGCACTTCGTGCTGGCGGTGGCGAGCAACCAATACGTGTGGCCGGACTCGACCGGCCAAAAGACCGTGGCCCAGCTGGCGGCCACGGTCCAGCCGCAAGACTGGACCAGGCTGTCGGCGGGCGATGGCGCCAAGGGGCCGCGTTGGTATGACTGGCTGAGGCTACCTTTGCTGTCCTGGCAGATGCCGGGGGAACGCTGGCTGCTGCTACGGCGCCGGTTGACTGATGGGGAGCTGGCTTATTACGTATGCTATGTACCGCCTGGCACGGACCTGCAGACAATGGTGCGGGTAGCAGGCACGCGCTGGACGGTGGAAGAGTGCTTTGCGGCGGCCAAGGGCGAAATCGGGCTGGATCACTATGAAGTGCGCAGTTGGCACGGCTGGTACCGACACATGACCCTGGCAATGGCCGCGTTGGCGTATTTGGCGGTGTTGTGCCGCCATGAAAAAGACGCGTCATCGGCAAAAAAAACCGGAAACTGCTGAGCAAGCAAGCCTGGAAGCAGCGGCAGCTCTGATCCCGTTGACGGTACCGGAAGTGCGCAAGCTGTTGTGGCAATGGCTGTGGCGGCATCCGCCGAGAATCATGCATATCGTCAACTGGTCGCTATGGCGAAGACGCCATCAAGCCGTTGCCCGTGCCTGCCATTACCGACGACGCAGGGAGAAAAATAATCTACAACTGTAGTATTAGGCCCTGAAGCTCGCGCCCAACTTCAAGCAGTAATAAATCCGACATCGCTCGCCATCATCTCCGGTGTTCTGATCGCATGGGTGGTATCTCACGCTGTGGGAATCGGCGAGATAATTGACATAATTATTTTAGTGGTAGGGATAGTTGCGATTGGATTCGCCGTCTTCACAGGATTGGATTATCTTTATGATTTCGCAGTGGGCGTTTATCGAGCCAAAACTATACATGATCTCGATAAGGCAGCTGATGACTTGGCAAAGGCGATCAGTATCCTTGGTATTCAGACAGTGCTGGCAGTACTGTTTCGAGGAGCAAAATCCCCGCGCACTGGAAATGGAGGCCGCATTCCGCGAGAACTACTTGGCGATGCTCCGCCGAAAACACCAGGTATTCGGTACAAACCAACCGTAAAAGAAAGTCCTGTACTCCCTGCAGGAGAAGGCGAAACTAGTTTTTGGGGTAATATCATTGTTACAACTCATGGCTCTGCCAGTGAGCGTGCGGCGGCTCTCCTACACGAACGTGTCCACCAGTTCCTTACTCCTAAACTCTACATTCTGCGTGAATACAGGGTAAGTAATCGCGCCGCTTCCTATATGCGCTCATCCCTCTATCGCTACATTGAAGAAGCACTGGCTGAAACAGTGGCGCAAGTTGGAGTCTATGGTTTCCGACAGTTTTTCACCGGAATACGATTTCCGGTTCAGAGTGGTTATATGTTTTTAACCAAGGGTGGGGGCTATCATCCAAACTTCACCGGAAGTGGTGCTATTACTGAAGCAGCCGGCCTGCTTTTTAACGGAACGGTATCAGGAATTGCGTTTGAACTACGATTTCAACCTGCGAATGTTCCTGTTCGGGAAATTCCAGCCGAAAATAGCATGAGGTGAGTAACATGTTTCACATATTTGATAGGTGGCTGAGCAAGAAAAAAGAGAAGCCAAAGACCCGGTTATCTGAACACGAGGTAATCGCTATTGCACGGAAAGCAGCTTCTGGGCAACCGAGTTGTGAAAACCTCTGTCTTATAACGTTAGAGGAAAATGCAGGTGCTTTGATATGGATAGTAAGTTCAGCCACAATTGGAAGCTCACTACACGTATGGATAGATGACGCTAGCGGTGAAGTGCTCGAAATAAAACGACTTGGGGTTCGCTAAAACCTGGCAGGCTGGATTTGGCGGGTAGGTTGGGTTGCTAAACCCGGCATTCGGAGCCACTCATGCCGGGTTTCCGCCAGACTCCAACTCAACCTACCTAAGTTGCATAAGCTGATTCCCATGAATAATCATGGATATACGGGCGGCGGTTAACTTTTCCCATCTATGGCACCTCCTGTCCTTTAATGGACATGCTTATGCCAACCCGGCATGGCGATGATGCAGTTCGGCGTCAGTCCGGCCTTTTTCAGGACGTCAACCGTTGCGACGACTTTATTTTGGGTCAAGTCGATGACGCTGACAGAGCCATCATCCATTTCCGGAAGATTGATGAAGCTGTTCTGGACGAAGGCGTAGCGATTATCAGGCGATATGACGAAGTGGTGAGCGCCTCCCGCGGTCGGGATGGTCGCAAGAAGCTTCGGCTCGTAAGGCTCGGCGATGTCGAAGATATTGAAAGCGCCCGGCTTGGCCGTTGTGACGAAAAGGCGATCGCCTTTGTCATTGAAGCCCATTTCCAACGGCAGACTTTGTCCGGTGCCGACAAAATCGAATACCTCATGAAAACCGAAATCCATGGATTGAGGGCGCCAGGTCGCGGTCCAGAGCGTGCCGCCGTACATATTGTCGATGTAGGCCATCGGGGGATTTTGATCCGGCGCAAAGAGAATTTCAACGGGCGCTTCACCCGAGGGAGACGGTTTGGTCGAAAGCTTATGCGTCGAAAGAATTTTCTGTGTCGACGCCTCGATGATCGTGACAGTCTCACCGGCGTCGTTAGGGTCGTTCGGGTTTACCGTGCTGGTGACGAACATCCGGTCCAGATCATTGTTCAGCATGATGCCGTGCGGATACTTGATGAATTTATCGGGAGAGTCGCCGCTGTCGATGGTTCCTATGGGTTGATCTGTCTGGGCGTCGCCCACAATAATGTTGCTGGAGCCCATGCAGCTCAGGAACCAGCGCTTCTTGTCGGCTGAGAAGGTGATGTCTTCTCCGACCTTGCAGTTCGGAACCGGCACGATCGTTTTCGAATCGGGAAATTTCGCCATGTCGTAGATATAGAGCTCGGAGTGTCCGAGCGAGGTGACATAAGCCTTGCTCGTATCTCTGTTGTAATAGATATGATGCGCCACGAAATCCGGAGGCAGCGGGGTATCTTTGATGATTTTGTTAAAGTTCGGCGAGTTCGGGTCGACGTCTATTACGGCAATGCCTTCGCGCCGGTTCGGCTGGCCAATCTTGCTTTCGTAGTTGAGCAGAGCCAGCAATTCCGCGTTGGCGGTGATCGGGACACTTAGCGTCATTGCGCACAGGCCAAATATTTTGAATGCATGTTTCATAAAAGACTCCAGTGTTTTGTCAAGTTAGGAACGCGCATAAAATAACTTCCTCAAATGTGCGGATGAATTTCCGGTGTAGGTGCGGATTTATTTATGCCCTATGGGTGGTATTTGTGCCCTTCAGAGTATCCGCATAGTGCGAATAAATTCGCACCTACAATTTACTCGTCATAATTAAATTGACTAGCTACTAAAGGCTGAACACCTCAAACTCAAGAAACTTGACGCCGCCCTGAGATTTAGAAAAGCCACCAAATTGACGGTTACTTGGCTTAGTGTCAAAGGCCTATAGATTTCTGCTGATGCTATCCTTTGCCGGAGCGGGCCGCAAAAAATATTTTCAATCTACAGTTGAAAATTAGCTGATCTGCCACTATATCTTTTTATGTAATATTGCAGATTACTTTCATTATTGCTCTCCTTTCGACCTAACCTATCGAGCCCCTTAACAGGGGCTTTTTTTTGTCTTTCACAGTAATGACAACTTTAGTGGCGGGTGGGTTTGATAAATCCGGCATTTCGAAGCGGCCTGCATGACGTATTCCCATGAAGAGTCTTGGATGTCCAGGGAGGCGGCCTTGTTTTCGATGTGCATGCCGTGCCTGAATCTTTGCTGGAATGAGGTTTAGGATCGGTCCTTGGCTGCCTGGACATGGCAGTGTTTTACGGGATTGTACTGGACCTGGTACAGATGCTGACGGTAATCGCACTCATTGCGAATGCAGACGCTTTGGCAGTATGACGATGGCGAAGGGAGGGGCGCGTTGCGCGCTTGCCGGAAAACACTGCACAGGTGACCAAATATGACGGATCAGGTGATCATTGCTTGGCGCCAGGCGATTCACGGTAAAGAAATAGCGCGCACCGGAACCGGACGCGTTTATAGATTCGCATCGGCAAAGCTTAGATGAATCGCCGTGGTTATGCCATATCAAATAGTTCAGAGTGCAGGCTGAGTTGCTAAATCCGGCATTTTGAAGTTACTCATGCCGGGTTTCCGCTAAAGCTCCAACCCAGCCTACATTCTTTTTCTCTGTTTGGCCGTTCAGTCTTTTTTTTACGATCGATTTGATGAGCCAGAGCGCTTCATTCAATCATTTTGCAGAAGTTCCGGAAATGGTACGAAGGATTCACTGTGGTGCTGACCGCAGGCAACAAATCTGTACTTTTGCTGGTTGATGGTTTTCTCGAGTGGTTCCAGGCCGGTTCTGCGTTTGCATTGTGTGCCTTTCGAAGTTGTCGATTGACATTGCGAGGCATTTTCAGCCAGATTGATTATTTTGCCTGATGTTTTGGCGGCAGGCGGGGATTGTTTTTCAGCCGCCTGTTTAGGTGGGGCTTTCTTCACTTCGGCAACCGGTTTCCTCGCTGTTTTCTCGGCGGCCGGCTGGACCGCTTCCGGCTGAGGACTGTCGGATGCCGTTATTTGTTGTTTGGCCAGGTATTTCTCTACGCGCGTCATGCTCACGGTATCGGCCTGTTGTGCTGTTTCTGTGTTGCCAGGGGCGGCGGCAACTTCCTCTTCCAGCTTGGCCAGATATCTCTCAACACTTGTCATTTGGGCCTGTGCCGCTGCCTCCGCTTCGGCTTGTTCCTGTTCTTCCTGTTGTATCTTCGCCAGGTATTTGGCGACTCCGGTCAGTTTTGCGGTTTCCGAAACATCGGCCTGTTCTTCCGGATAGTTATTCGCCAGGTACCTTGCAACACCCGTCATTTTCGCTTGCTCTTGCTCAGCCTTCGATGGCTCATCTCTGTATGCGGATGGGCTGTAATGACCTTGGGCATCTGGCAATTTCAGCCCCACCAGGTCGAATAATTGATTTATAAAACTCTTTGCCATGTAAAAGCTCCTCGCCATTTCTTATTTATTGTATTGATTATCACATAAACATATTTCAAATCCTTGTATTTGGATGAGAAATAAGTGCCGTGGGGCTAAGCATAGCTTAATCGGGACATCAAGGTAAACGTTATTGATTTACGTTTGAGGAGACAACGCCTGAGAATGTACGCGAAATTACTCGAATATGGCAGGCTGAATGGGCTAACCCGACATTCGGGAACTGCAAATGCCGGGGGGG
>SWBX01004688.1_pt2 | contig 11211 bp, 22 predicted proteins | sample 4693051 | NCBI WGS metagenome assembly SWBX01 (sample SAMN10267272, study PRJNA491770) | bioreactor metagenome | isolation source: DHS bioreactor inoculated with marine | place: Japan: Omine Ridge, Nankai Trough | reverse complement strand
ACGCAGCCAACCCCACGCAGCTACCCATCCGGCCTGTCCGGATTTAGAGAACTCTACGACATGAGCGTGAAGGTTCCGGCAGCCATAGACAAATGCATCAACACCCGACTCAAATCAGTAGGCTGGATGTATGACGAAGATTTCCGCCGAGCCACTGGCGTGTCCTCTACGCACTGGCGTAAGTATCGGGATCAGTATGATCATCTGCTAATCAAAGTCGAGGGACGGCTCATCTGGGGTCATCCTGATATCATTGATGAGATGCGGGATACAACTATGAGGTGATGTTATGGACGAACGGATTCAGAATTTTAAGACCCATGTCAGCGCACAGAAACAGCACCGCGTTGACCAGGCCATTGATTCCCGGGATCGTGATTATCGAATCCTGAAACGGCAGTATAAAGATCTGCTTGAGGATCACACTAAACTCCTGGAGTCGTTCGATTTCGTATCCCAGTTCGATCCGGACGGCGTGTCACCGATGCATATCGCGCCGGACGCGGCAGCTGTGAACGACGAATCCATCGCCATGGCGAACGCGTCGGACTGGCATCTGTTCGAATCGGTCGACCCGGCTCAGGTGTCAGGGCTGAACGAATACAATCCTGAGATTGCCCAGGCGTCGGTTGATGCGTTCTTCCGGGGTGTTGTCCGCTGGACAGAGATCCACCGCGCTGGGACTGAGATCAATACGCTGATGCTGAACGTCCTGGGCGATATCATCACTGGGATGCTGCACATGGATCAGGTGGAGGGTAACGCCGGGACACCTCCTGAGGAAACGCTGTTTGCGATCGATCTGCTCATCGGTGGGATTGATTATCTGATTGAGCATGGCGGGTTTAAACGGATCATCATCAACGCCGTGGATGGGAATCATGGCCGGACCACGGATAAGATCCGGCACGCGAACCGAGTGAAGCATAGCTATGAATGGCTGATGTATAAGATCTTACAGAAATGGTACAAAGACAGCCCGGTGGTTACGTGGAATATCTCACGTGGGTACCACCTCTACGTTCCGGTGTGGGACAAGATGATTCGATTCCATCACGGCGATGCAGTCAGGTATCAGGGCGGCGTAGGCGGTATCACCATCCCGGTGCTGAAAGCAATCAAAGAATGGAACACGGGACGGCACGCTGATCTGGACGTGTTCGGGCACTGGCATACGATGATCGATGACAGCCGGTTCATTAGCAACGGTTGCCTGCTCGGGTATTCGCCCTATTCGTTGTCGATCAAAGCGCCGTTCCAGCCGCCACAACAGAGCTTCGTAGTGCTGAATCGGAAGCGATGGTTGACGTCGTTCAATCGAGTCTACGTGAGATGACCCTCCGCGAAAAGCAGTCTGAGTTTGCACGCATGGTCTGCGATCTGATCCGACACGGAACGCATTGCGGATACGAGTTCACGTTTGGTGATGCGTATCGGGATCCGCGCGTGATGTATGGACATCAGCGATCACTCCACCAGATGCGGCTGGCGGTTGATCTGAACGTATTCCGCGATGGTGAGTATCTGACCGACGGAAAAATGTTTGAGGATCTGGGTGAGTTCTGGGAGCAGCTCGGCGGGTCATGGGGTGAGAGGTTTGGAGACGGGAATCATTTTAGTTTGGCACATCGCGGGATGAGGTAGTATAATCATCTCACTCGCTGTTCTCAAAGCCAGCGGGTAACCCCGCCCGGTTGGTTCACTCCTGAGCCGCCGGGCCTTTTTTGTTATTGACCGCCTGTGTTACAGATGTTACATTTAATACAGGAGGTATTGTGATGGCGACAATTAATTTAAGAGATATTCCGGAAGATGTTTACAGAAAAATTAAAGTTGCAGCTGCGATGGCTGGCGTTACCATGAAGGCTTGGATTATTGAAGCGTGCGAGAAGGAGTTAAACAATGAAGCCGAATCGGCATAGATACCGGGCGTGGAATCCACGCAACAAAGAAATGATGGAATTAACAGGATTTACTATTCGAGATGATGGAACGGTAAATAGTATTATTTTTAAAAATGGATTTGAAACGTGCATTCAAGATGGTGATGTTATTCTCATGCAGTCAACCGGCCTGGCTGACAAAAACGACGTAGAGATTTTCGAGGGGGATATTATCAAAACCAACTGGCATCCTTTGTCTGTCGGGAGATTTAATATCGGCGTGGTGACGTTTGGTGTATATGAAGGCCATGATGATTGGGGCAGTGATAACACTGGCTTCTATTCACGTGTGTCGGATTGCAATATTGTTGAGTTGCCAAATTTTCATGGCATGAGAGTCCTTGGAAGCATCTATCAGAATCCAGAGCTAATCAAATAGCTTCGCCGCCGTCGGGAGGTGGCGGGTGGTGTGCTGGTGGAGGGGTCGGAGGGGTGTCACTAGTAAATGATTAATCCAACAATCAAAACAAGAAAACCAAGACCAAAAACAAATGCACCAACAGACGGCAGTGGTGTCACGCCCATGACAACCATACCAATCACCACGATTAAACATCCCATGTTTTGAGTCTTGTTGCGTCTGTCTGGATCTTTCTTGATCAGCACCACACCGCATTTCGGACAAGAGGGGGCCTTGTCGCTGATTGAGGTGTCGCATTCAGGACAGTTTATCAATGCCATTTCTGGTCCTATTCCTGATAGTAATAGGTTTTACGAGTGCTACAGATTCTATTGCCATTCCTGTCTTTCAGCTCACACTTAACCGTAAATGCTCCAGGACCAGTACCTAATGGCCACTCCATAAGATCAATTATTTGAAATCTATATTCTGTTGGCTCGGTCAATGTGAACATAGGATATAGGTACAGTTTTTCTTCATGATAATTAGTAGTAAATGTTGGCCAATAAAGTGCGATTCCTGGAATTTCTACAACAATAACCAAGGAGACAGGATTATGTAAAGGATTCACGTGTGTGTTTTCCATTAACATATCAACACTAATATCTACTTGATCACCAGCAACAATAGGTTCAGCAAACTCAGGTAATGGATAAAAAACAAAGTCTGCTCCAACCGGAACTGCCATCAAAACTAAAACTAAACATACTAAATATCTCATCGTCGTTACCTCCTGTTATATTATACCATATTTATCAGGTTTATATTCATTGGAAAACAAATCCAACCCTCCTCAAATTACTAGTAATTGTTTACAAAACTACCATCTCCGGGTAAAAACCGGGGCGATGGTGTAGAAATATGCACTAAATTAATCCTTTTTCGGAACCTTTATTAACGCTGTGTTGTTATTTAGAAAACCGTAGTCTATTTTTTCAGGGGTGGTGAAATGGAAATAGAAATAGAAATGCTGTGCTGTCAGTTTGGTGATTTGAAAATTGAACCAATCAAAACTAAGCATTTTACTTTGGTTCCCTGTGCTGAATTTCATTCCGGATCGTGTTCACGATGTGCGCATAGGAAAACAGGGGTAGATTGCCTGGGATGCTGCTCAGCATTTCAATCTCAAAAGGCGTCAACGGTTCCAGGAGATGCTTGTCCTGGTTGTCAATGAATTCCTGGAGGGCCGGAAGCAGTGGCTCTTGAACTTTTGCGGAATCTGCATCGGTTCGCCCGAGTAGGTAGTCAGTGGTTACGCCGAGCGCCGTCGCTATAGCCTCAAGCTTTTCAACAGAAGGGCTTCTTTTTCCCTGTTCATAATCAGATACGGCACTGGGTTGCAGTCCGGCAGAAATCGCCAAATCCAACTGAGATATCTTTCCTTGATTTCTCAGTTGTCTAATTCTTGATCCCATCACTATAAGCGTGTTTACCATAGTTCATTTCTCCACATTCTAAATATAGATTACTTCTTCCATATTCAGCAATCCGGAACCACCCTCCAGATATAAGTAATTTTCGCTTGACAATTCCATATGTGGAGGTTACATTCAAGAATATGGAGGTTGAATCATCATGACGAAACTTAAAAAAATGCGCAAAACGAAAGGGTTTACACAATATGAACTGGCTAAGGTTGCCGGTGTATATCCCTCTACAATACTGAATTATGAAACCGGAAAACGCCTTCCAGATGTAGGTGTTGCCCAGAAAATAGCGACCGCCCTCGGCGTAACGGTCTCTGACATCTGGCCTCTCCCGGAAGAGGCGGCGTAGATGACCACGAAAACACGCGTCAATCCCGTCACCGGGGAGGTGACCCGCGTCGAGAAGCGGAAGAGCAAAGCGCGGACGCAGAGCGCGATCACTGACGGTGAACGCCTGCTCGCCGACGTAGAGCGCGAACTCGAATCCGCCAACAACAAACTGATTCTGAAGCGGGTCATGATTGAGAAAGCCGAAGAGATTATTACCGGGCATCAGATCCAGGTCGAACGCAACAACGGCATCCGGGAACGATTCCAGTTCCTGTGTGGCGAAGCCCTGCGATTCACCGATGATCTGGATTCGTTCCCGGGCCTGCGTGAATACTTCTGGTCCAGAGCGGTCCAGGAAATAAGCATTCCTCCCCGCCAGGGTCAGAGCGGCGTCTCTGGTCTGCACACGGCGGGTAAAACTACCCCAGATACAAACCCCCTTGCCTCCGCTGGATCCGCGCCGGGATCTGGCGGGGGACCCCACCCGAAAGGATAGGACATGAAGATTGAAATTAAACCAAATCAAGAAGTCATTGTTGATCTGCTGGATGACCTGATCATCATCAGAGAAAGCGAAAAGAGTATTAAAGCGTTTACTTTCGACGAGATCCGAGAGGCCGGTGGCGGGTTCGTCGTGCAGTATCCTTACAAGAAATACACCCCTGGAACGCAAAAAGGCAAAGAACTGCTGGACGCAATTGAAGTTCTGCGCTCTGTAAGAGGTCTTGACCGCGCACTGAGAAACGGTGTTCTCAGGATAAATGTTTAATGCAAACTCGATTAAGCCACAGTAATTCCCGGGGCCTCCGGATAATTTCGGAGCAACTCGTGGCATTCTTTGTAGAGTTCGATTACTTCTTCCTTTGGAACTCCATACTTGGATTTCATTTGAAGAATTACTTGCATAAGTGCAATAGCTTCCGCCGTTTCGGTTTGCCCACATGTGACTGCTTGATACGACATAACACACCTCCATCGGTAAAGATTGATAAACGACAAATTCATCATACCGTATCGGTGGGGGTGTTTCCATTTTTCCTCGGTGGCGTTTCCGTTTCATACTCAGAACTTAACGCCCTGGCGGTGTCATGAGAAGGAAACAGTACGATAGCCGCGTTACTGCTGTATGGATGATAGTAATCAGATTCCGTGACCGTTTCCGGGAACAGCTTCGAGGGTACTTCGACGTCAGCAATGCTGAGATCAGTCGGAAGTTCCCATTGGATCCAGATCCTGATCAATACCCACAATGCCGGAAGTACGCAGATGCGATCGATATCATCCATGAAATGATCGACATCTTCGGTACAGACTTCCTGACAGCAATCGCCAAAGAACACGGATGCACAATCGTGGATCCATCCCGAAATCGTGAAGCGATGATCCTGGAACGAACAGATCGCCTGAATGAAATCAACGCCGAAGCCAACCGGCTCAAAGAGGAGTTGGCAGTTATTCAAAACCTGGAAGTAGAAGAATTAAGGAGGGACTCATGAAAACTGAATGGAAACGATTGCGGCATATGCTGATTTTCAGCCTGTGCATCCTGATGACCATTGCAACGGTGTATGCGCTGTGCGGGCCGGATCAGTATGACGGTTACACGGATGATAATCAGACCTGGCAGGACGCAAATGTCGATGTCTGGGATTGTCCGGAATACGAGGTCCACTATGTCGTGGTTCAGGGATCCGCCCGACTCGATGATAACGGCACCTGGCAATACAAGGACACAGTCAGCGGTGATGATCGATTCGAGAAAGGCACCCGGGTGTTCATTGTCGATGAAGAGGGAAACTGCTGGATAGAGGAACTCTGATCATGGCCGTCGAGATCCAATACAACATATGCGGGACAAGGATTATTACACATGCACCGTTGAGTAAAAAGGATCTTGCACGGCTATCAAAAACCTATGATCTGACCATGGCATCACCTGCCATCAGGCGTCATAGAATCCTTAAATCCAGATTAAGAAATCAAATCCTCAACACTCCATTGGAGATTTAAATGCCTGTCTTAATCAACATCTTCTTTTTAACAGCGGCAGCACTGGCAATCACAGCCGGTGGAGAAGCCAAACAGAAGAGGGCATGCCGCTCTTTCCAGCGCACAGAACAGCGCACAAAACAGCGCACAAAACAGCGCACAGATTGGGCCTGTGGTCAGCTGACTAAATTAATGATGAGTGCTTGGCGGCGGGTAGATAAGCCCGTCGCCTCTTTCGGGTCCAGTGCTTTGAAAATAGTGGGGCGATTCCTGGGATGGGAAACATCACCAGTAGGCGGTCAGGAGTTGATGTGCCTGGTCGCTGTCAACACACCGGGAATCTCAGGTTCGAGTCCTGACTGGATCTTTTAAACAGCCATTACGGCGAAACGAAAGGAGTTATCATGGCAAATCAACTACTAACCGTAGCTCTAAAACGCTACACAGGCGAACCGGAAGGAATCAAACTGGCACTGGGTCAGACGTGCATCGTCGGCAACGCGCCGGAGTTCCCACGGTCGGAATACTGGCAGGTGATGCTGCACGCCGATGGTGAATACGGCAGTGACGCCCAGATCACATATGCGGACTTCTGCCTCATTCAGTCCTGGTATATCCGGATGAAGGGGTTCGTTGACCACGTCACGTTCGGCGCACAGGTTCACGCTACCATCATGAACAATCCGGAAAACTATCCCGCGGAGATCGTGGACGGTATCCGGCGGATCCACGCGGCGGTGGCGTGATGGAAACGGCACTCATTCCCATCAACAGTGTATCGGAACTCGCGATTGCCGGTGATCTGATCGGTAAATCTGGAATGCTCGGCGCTCGGAACCCCGCTGAGGGATTTCTGGTCGCGGCAACATGCCACCAGAACCGCATGAGTTATCTGGAATTTGCAGAAAACTACCACATCTTCAACGGTCGTATCAGTAAAAAGGCTGATGCGATGCTGGCGGCGTTTAACCGACGCGGCGGAAAACATCGACTGGTTGATCGCACTCCTGAACGCGCCGCGATCCATCTCGAATTTGACGGCACTGAGTATGATTTTGAATTGACCTGGGAACAGGTCATGCAGGAACCGTTTGTTTATCGTGGCGGTCCTGATGCTCAGATGGCAGAGTTGAATAAACCGTTTGAAGAACGACGCCTGAAGGATAAATACCGGACGCCCCGGAGTCGGATGCAGATGTTGTGGGCACGGTTGATATCTGATTCTGTCCGCGCTGTGGATCCCCAGTCGAATCAGGGCACGTATACGCCGGAAGAGATCGACGACTTCGACGGCGTGGAGGTTGTCGCGGAACCGACACCCGCGCCCGTGGCTGATGTGTCTGACCGTATCAATCAGATGAAGTCAGCGGGGCCAGCACCCACGCCCGCGACGGCGAACGATCCGGAGCCCAACCCGTTCAATAAACCCGTGACGCCGGTTGCTGACTTCGACACATGCCCCATCCCGGGAAAGATGAACGGGATCCGCTGGGACACAATGCCGATCGATCACCTGTCCATGGCGCTGAAACTCAAACACGAAACCATGCAGCCGGGTCATTACGATGCCATATCGGCTGCGGCGAAAGCATTGGAGGCGAAATCATGAGCGACAAATTGATTACATTGAACCAGTCCCTACAACAGGAAGCAAAATGGATGCTGACCCGGGGCGTCCTTCTTGACGAATCCAAAGCAGTTGAGAAAGTGGATTCCGATTCAGCGTTAGACGTATCCGGATCGATTCAGACGCGGATCCAGAAGCATATCAAATCCCTCGGGAAGCACCGGCTGGAACTCACCCGCCCGATTGACGCCTTGAAAAAAGATATCATGGCGCAGGAAAAGAAACTCAAAACTGATCTGGACGCCGAACTGGCCCGGCTGAAATCCATGAACGACGCCTACGCCACGGCAGTGTATGAGAAACAGGAAGCTGACCGACTGAAAGCGGAGGAGAAGGCCGCAGCGGAAATCGAGGATCAGCAGCAGACCGCTGAGGATGTGTTCGGCGCTGGTGTTGAATTCGATGACAACTTCACACCGCCGGTTGTAATTCCTGAGGTCGTGAAGCCGACAGCGTCGAATAACCGGACAGTCATCCGCTGGAATTTTCAGGTCGTGGATCCCGCACAGGTACCCCGGGAATTCCTGAGCGTGGATGAGAAGAAGATCCGGAGCCATGTCACCTACAAAACGAAGATGAACGAAACGCCCACTATCCCGGGTGTCAATTTTCAAAAACATGTCAGCGTGGAATCACGCTAAACGCGCACAGCGCAGGAGGAATCATCATGAGTTTTCATGAAGAAGGAACATTTATCGGCATAATCAAAAGCGTGGTCCTGGCGGATCCGAAGTTTGCACAGCCCCCGGCGTTCGATGTATGCCTGGAAATCGCGAACGACAAGGGCGTTGGCTGGTGGCGGGGTGAGGTGTCCAATACATATGGCAAGGGAAACTTTGCTGACCGGACACAGGCGGAAATCACCATTGAGAATCTGACCAAAGTCGGATTGGTAAACGGTGATCTGAGTCAGGTTGAAACGCTGGTCGGGAAAGAGATCCCGTTCACGGTCAAATCCCGGGAGTACGACAACAAAACATATTATGATATCAAATACATCGGCGGCGGTGGTGATATCCCGAAAGCGATCGACCCGGCAACAATGGCGGCGCGGTATAATGCTGTGTTCAACGGCGCGCCCGTGGCAGCTCCAGCGCCCGTGGCCGCTCCGGCAGCCTCTAATCCTTTCGGACAGCAGCCCGTTACAGCAGGCAACGCTGGAACCGCAACCCCCAACCCGTTCGCCGCCTGATCCATGCTGAACGTAATCATCGATACGCGCGAACAACGGCCCTGGGCGTTCCCTCCTGACCTGGTCAAGGCGGAAGTGCGGACGCTCAGGACCGGCGACTACGCGCTGGCCGGTGATGATCGATTTGCTATCGAACGGAAATCGCTTGACGACTTCCTCGGCACCATCGGATCCGGATGGGAACGATTTCTGCGTGAGATTGGACGTATGGAAGGGTCCGGATTCGGTGCCAAGGTGGTCATAGTCGAGGGTAATTTTGAACAGGTATGTTTCGCGGAGTGCAACGGAAGTCTGGTACATCCAGATCACCATCACCCGCGGATCACGCCACAGTTTATTTGTAAACGAATCGCTGACCTGGCGCTGATGAACGTCCAGGTTATTTTCTGCGGCGACGCAGATCTATCATCCGGGATGGCATATGCGATCCTCAGAGCGAGATACTATGAAATCCTTAGAGAAAATCCAGGTCAGTGTCGAGCGGGTTTGCTATCCGCCGCGGCTGTCTGATCGCACCTGGTATATTCTAGCGACGGACAAGGGCACTGTGAAGGGGTCTATGGCATGGCGTCCGGAAGAGAACGAACGGCTGATGCTGACCGGATCATGGAGCGTGTATCAGGGCAAGCGTGAGTTCAAATTCGAGTCAGCCATGCCGGATATACCGGTCAGTCCACGTGATCAGTTGAAGTATGCCTGCGACCGCACGCGGGGTATCGGGTATAGCATTGAAGAAAAGATCTGGAAAGCGAAAGAATCTGACTGGCGCGACGTGGCAGAGTGTGACGTTAAGGAACAAAAAAAAAAAAAAAAAAAAACGCGGTTCCGTGAAACAATCGACATGCTGGAGCGTGAAGCTGAGAAGTCTCAGGTCATCGCCTGGCTGATGGGGCATAACGCCACGATCAAAATGTCCATGGCCGCGTGGGAGCTATGGAAAAAACAGACCGTGGGCGTGGTGAACACGGATTGTTATCGGCTGGCTGAGTTGCCGAATTACGGATTCGTCCACGTCGAGAATGGTATTAGACAGTCGTTCGGGATTGAGGACACAGACCCGCGGCGGATTAAAGCTGGCGTGGTGTATGCGTTGCGTCAGCTCACGGAGCATGGGTCGACTGCGATTGACTGGACAGCGTTACGGGATCAAGCGCTGAAGCATCTCGGGGCGCTGCATCTGACTATGGTGGTGGATTCCATATCGGAGATGTTCGGGGATGGAACGTTGCGCGGGTTTGTTGGGACGCAGCGGATCGCGTTGGGTAAAGACTATCAAGACGAATTGGAGATATATAGTTATGTCAAACAGTGTGCGTGAAAACCTCAAATATGACATTTACGTGAGCGAAACAAAGTTTAATCAAGGACAGGAAATTGCACGATTAATCAATAGGTTAAATGCTATCAATCAAAATGATATGAAAATCAGTCGTAATGAGTTATCGGAATGGTGGACTAATGTTGAAAAGGTTATTGAAGCCATAAGGTTATGGCGGGATAGCATTTCTATAGAATTCACTGGACAAGTCAACTATCAAGACAAACATAACGCTAGTTTCCCTGTTGTTGTCGATCCATTTATTATCGATGATGACATTCCTTTTTAGGATCAAATTATGAACCTCGACACCTCCCAACTCGCTGCGGTCAGCCACGCCGTCAACGGCACCCAGTTCGCTATTATCACCGGTGGCGCTGGCACAGGCAAAACCACGATCATCGAACAGATCGCAGACCAGGTTCCCAACCCTGAACTCTGCGCCTTTGCTGGAAAAGCTGCCGCCCGACTCCGCGAAGCGACCGGATTCCCAGCCGCAACGATCCACCGCATGCTACTATCAAACGGTGAGATCTTCCGACGGGGATCGCTCAACGGCGTATCCATCATAGTCGATGAGTCCTCTATGGTATCGGCTGATATTATGGCTGAGATCATCAAGCGCAAGCCGTCGAAGCTCATCCTGGTCGGAGATCCCGCGCAGCTCCCGCCTGTCGGACGTGGTCAGCCATTTCATGACGTGCTCTCTTTATATCCTAATATAGTGCGCGAACTCACCACCTGTTACCGGAATCAGGAGGCTGTCTACCAGGCCGCGTCTGATATCCGCGCTGGGAAAATGCCACCGCTCAATCTCAAATCAGACGCAGAGCAATGGGACGTGGTCAACACCGGCAAGGATGACCAAACACAGCGGACGCTCCTAGAATGGATCAGCGCCGGTGATATCGATTTCGAACAGGATCTGATCCTATGCCCCCGCAACGGCGACAACGAAGACTGTCCCAGCACGGTCAAGGGACTC
>SWBX01005971.1_pt1 | contig 11215 bp, 7 predicted proteins | sample 4693051 | NCBI WGS metagenome assembly SWBX01 (sample SAMN10267272, study PRJNA491770) | bioreactor metagenome | isolation source: DHS bioreactor inoculated with marine | place: Japan: Omine Ridge, Nankai Trough | reverse complement strand
TTTTTCACTAATTCTTTCACACTCTCTCCCGCGTGGGAATGCATATCGGGCTCCAAGATCGACACAATTCCCCTCCTGCCTAAACCCGCTTGCCAAGATGCTCGGCCAGGCCCCGCATGGCGGCGGACGGATCATCCGGCGACAGGTGCACATTGATGAGGCTGGGCGATGATCGCTGTGCCAAAGCCTGATTCAGGCAGTCCTCGAATTCATCCTCGGTGCTGGCGGCATAGCCTGTCAATGGCCCGAACAGCTCGCCCAGGCGTTCGAATTGCCAGGCGGGAATATCGTTGAACGGGCCGTCGAGAATATAGCGTTCGGTACTGTAGCCCTTGTTGTTGAACACGATCACGATCGGATTGAGTCCCAAATGCGCTATCGTCGACAGTTCGGTGCCGGTCATCTGGAAGGCGCCGTCGCCGACCAGCACCAGCGTGCGGCGCGTGGGGCGGGCGATCTGCGCGCCCAGCGCGGCGGGAACGGCGAAGCCCATGGAGGTGTAATAGGCCGAGGCCAGGAATTCACTGTTTTCATGCACTCTCAGGTCGATCGCGGAAAACAGGCAATCGCCGACATCACTGACGACGACCATGTCGGGCGTCAGGAAGCGGTTCAGCCGGGCAATAAGCCGGATGATTTTCATCGGCTGGCCCTTGACGGGAAAATCGAATGCCGCGGGTTTCGCCGCGACTGCGGGGCTCGTCTGGGGGCGGGGCGTCATCCGCTCGTTCAGCATGCTGACAAAATCGCGCAGCAGCACCTGCGGATAACGGTGATGATGAATAATGACTTCGTCCTGGCTGGCGCGTATGATCCGGTTGGCATCGAGCCTGGCGGTAAAAATGCCCAGATCGACGTCATTCAATGTGACTCCCAGCATCAACAGGAAATCGGCCTGTTCCACGCGGTCGCGGGCCAGGGGCGAGCCCATCGCGCCTTCATAAATGCCCAGATAGCAGGGATGACGTTCGCCCAGCACCGACTTGCCGGTCAGCGTTGCCGCGACCGGCAGATGCGTTTTGTCGACCAGGCTCAACAGTTGGTCCTGCAGGCCGCGCCGGTGCAGTTCGACACCGGCGACCAGCACCGGCGAGGCGGCCTCGTCCAGCAATTGCAAGGCTTCCTCCACGGCTTCGTTAAGCGATGCGGCATCGCTGGCGGGGGCGGGCAGCGATTCCGAGGGGATTGGATAACCCTCGGTGTCCACGCGATCTCGCGGCAGTTCGATGTAAACGGGCTTGCAATGTTCGCGGGCCGCGGCCAGCACGCGGTCGATCTGGCGGAAGGCCGTATAGGGATCGTCCAGGACCGCGACGGCGCAGGTGATGCGTTCGAATATTTCACGCTGAAGCCGGAACGGGCCGAAGCGGTGGTGCAGCAGCGGATGCTCGCGCCGTTCCTTAATGCCCGGCGCGCCGCTGATGACGACTATCGGCGATGATTCGGCATGAGCGCCGGCGACCGCGTTGACGACATTCAGGGCGCCGACGCCATAGGTGACCGCCATTGCCCCAAGCCCGCGACAGCGGGCATAAGCATCGGTTGCGAAAGCGGCGGTATCCTCACGGGTGGTGCCGATATGCTGGACCGGGCTTTCCGACAGTTGCTGGTAAAAGCGCAGGATATAATCGCCCGGTACGCCGAAGATATGCTGTACCCCCGACTCGTACAGGCGGGTCAAGAGGTAGTGGCCGATGGATGGATTCGATGACATGAGAGCGTACCTCCTTGGATTAACGGGGTCCGCCTATGGCGAATGCGGACGATTTTTATTTCATGCCGTGATTTTGTGGCATTGTGACTGAACTAGCGGCGATACCGCGGCTGAAATCTGGGATCGCCTCCCCATCCCGGCGGCCGTCCTTGATAGGATCGATAAGGAGGACGCCGGGGATAATCGTAATATCGATCATAATAAGGCCGCTCATAGTAATAGGGCGGCCGCTTGTGTCTGGGCACAAAGCGATACTCGTCATATCTGTGAGGCGGTCTTTGATAGCCGTAATACCGACTGGAGCCTGAATAGCCGTAGTAGGGTCTGTAGCCGTAGGAAGGCGGGTAGCGGCGATAGTAGGGTCTGAATCCGGGCCTGTCGCTGAGTTCAAGGAGCGGCCCACCGCGATGAGCGCCTACAGCGGCATCGGCGGTTGCGGCAGGGGAAGTAAAAAAGCCGGTCAGCATCACTAAGAGCGCTGCCATCCGGGCGGGTAATGTTTTCATAATAACCTCTGTTGCACAGGACGAGATTATCGCGGGCAATTTTTCTAAAGGGTTTTAATACCAGGGATAATAGTAATAGCCGAACCTGTTGTATCGATAGGGATAATAGGGATAATAGCCCATATACGGACCGTAATAGACATCCCTGTATTGTTCTTCCGGCCAGAGATAAATATTGCCGATTTCGACGTTCGGCAACGCCAGCATTTTCTTGCCGATCGCGCGCTCAATGGTGCCGGCGATGGTGCCCGTTACGGTCACTTCGGCGCCTTGCTTATAGATAGCGGGGTCCAGGAAATTCGGGGTTTGAATAACGAATCGCCCTTCGGTTTCCCGGTACACGCGCGGACGGCCTGAATTGTTCAACGGATAATACAGAATTTGCATTCGCGTAACGTTCGCTTCGTTTTCGACGTCGATAATCGTGCCGCCCCAGCGCACGGGCGTGCCGCGATGAGCCTCAATATTACTGCGTACCTGATCGAGGTGGACATCGACTGCGGGTGCGTTTTTCAGCACGGGCGGCATACTTGAACAGGCGCTTAGCAAGAAGCTTAATAAGAGTAACAACTGTTTCATAATATCCCCCATGCGTATGCTGGAACCAGTTATAAGAAACACAGACCTGAACGAATAAAACCATTTTAAAAACTAGGACTTATTTTAGGCATTAAAATTCCTTAAGCGGGAACCCCCGTGGCGGGACAGGCGCTGTCTCGATGGATCGATGCACAGTCGGACCCATGCTCACGGCTTGACCAATCGGTTGCCGTGGTTATATAAAAACCGTGTATAAAGTCTAGTCCAATGCCTGGCGGCAAGCCGAAAAATATCGGGTTCAGCCCTGTGCCGCCAGCGCGTCGGTCATTTGAATCGGGTGCTCGTACCTGGCTGCGTACCAGACCGGGCGGGCACTATTCGCAAGCCGCTGAACCGGGGAGCCTGACCTGACTCTCAGGTTTTTTCTTGTCCTGTGGGTCACAGGCAATGATTTATGAAAAGCGTTATGACTGGAGAATCCTATGAAAAATAATCGTTTATCGGCCGTCTGTCGTGCAGCGCATTTCACCGTTAAGCCGCTGAATTTAAGTTGAACCTGAGTCCATGCGCTTGATTCCTGCAATGCCGAAAGCGGCGGCTTCGCTCATGCTGGCGCTGTATTTGACGGTGTCCGCGGCTGTTGCCGAAGTGACTGTTACGGGTGTTCAGGGGCAGGCCCGGGATAATGTTTTGGTCATGCTGTCGCTGGAAAAGGAACCCTGCGATGCGCCGGAGTGGAAAATACGCAACCTGTTTGCGAAAGCCGATCAGGAAATTGATCGGGCCTTGCGGGCCTTGGGGTATTACCACGCCGCCGTGGAAAAGTCGCTGACCTTTAACGGCGACTGCTGGCAAGCTGTCTTTAACATCCGGCCCGGCACGCGGGCCGTGGTCAACGCCATCGATATCACCATTACCGGCGATGCGCTTGACGATCCCGAATTTCAGAAGTTGCGCGATAACTTGCCGATAAAAACCGGCAGCCCCGTCCATCACGGCGATTACGAAAGCCTGAAGCGGCGTTTTGAAGCGTTGGCGCAGGAGCGCGGCTATTTAAACGCAACATTCGCCGAAAGCCGGCTGCTGATCGACAAGGACCGCAACAGCGCCAGAATCGAACTGGTATTCGATGCCGGCAAGCGCATGTATTTCGGCGATGTCACGGTTAGGCAGGACATCCTGAATCCCGAGTTCGTGGAAAAATACATTGCGATAAAAAAAGGCGACTTTTATACCACCGAGCAGCTGGTCAAAACGCATAACGCGCTGTCGCAAAGCGACTATTTCGATATCGTGGAAATCATCCCGGACACCGATAATATCGAGCAGCAGCACGTGCCGGTATCGATTACGCTACACCCCAGGAGCCGGCATCTTTACAGCTTCGGATTGGGGTTCGATACCGATATAGGGCCGCTGGCCAACGCGACTTACAAGAACCGCCGCCTGAACCGGCGCGGCCATTTCCTGACCGCCAATCTCGACATCTCGCCGGTCCTGTCCATGGCCGATGTCGCATACAATATCCCGCTGGACGACCCGACCTACGATGTGTTCAGTTTCGGCGGCGGCTTGAGATACGAAGATACCGACACTTTCAAATCCAGAAAAGCGGCACTGTCCGCGCGTTACAAGAAAGCGTTGGACAGCGGCTGGAAGCAGACGCTGTTCCTCGACTTCAGCTATGAGGAATTCGAAACCGAGACCACTTCCGGCGAGGCGCTGTTATTAATCCCCGGCGCCAATTGGCTGCGTTCCGTGGCCGACAGTGTCGTGCGGCCGACCCGAGGCTATCGAGCCGAATTCGAAGTGATCGGCAGTTACGAGAATCCGCTTTCCGACGTCAGTTTTCTGCAAGGCACATTTTCCGGCCTGTGGATGCAGCCTTTTTCCTGGGGCGGCAAATTCATCGGCCGTACCGATCTGGGCGCCACACTGATCGATGATCTGGAGCAACTGCCCACTTCGTACCGTTTTTACGCGGGCGGCATCAACAGCATTCGCGGCTATGATTACAAGGAACTGGCCCCGAGGGATCGGTTCGGCCATGTTGAAGGCGGCCAGTTCCTGACGGTGGTCAGCGCCGAATACGAGCATCCCGTACTTGATGACTGGGGCGTGGCGGCCTTCGTCGATACCGGCAATGCCTTCAATACCGACAGCATCAGCTTCAAAACCGGCATCGGCCTGGGCATCCGCTGGTACTCGCCGATCGGTCCGGTGCGCCTCGACTTCGCCGTGCCGTTGAGCGAGGCCGATTCCTCGTTTCAGGTCCACTTTTCCGCAGGCACACGGCTATGAGGAAATGGCTGCTGGCGCTCGGACTGCTGATCGTGCTGATAATCCCCGCCGGCCTGTTCGGTCTGGTCGGCAGCGAAGCCGGCAGCCGCTGGCTGTTGCGGCAGGTTTTCGCCTATCTGCCGGCGCAGGTGACGGTTGCCGCCATGGAAGGCCGATTGATAGACCGCATGGCGCTCAGGGATCTGCATTATCAAAGCGATACGGAAACCGTGGCCGTTGAAAATCTGGTGTTCGCTTGGCGGCCGCGGGAACTTCTGTCGGGCACCGTCAAAATCGTTGACCTGACGCTGCACGGCGTCACCGCGAATATCAAGCCATCCGAGGAAAAGCCCAAGGACGAGGCGCCGTTCGATTTCCAGGCCGGCCTGCAATTGCCGGTAGAGATTGCGATTGAAAATCTGTTGCTGACCGATGCGCGGCTGCAGCTGGACGGCCAGGTGCATGAACTGGCAAGACTGCGACTGACAGCCGCGACCGAACAGGGGCGGCTTACTGTCAGCCGGCTGGAAGTCGATGCCAGGCCGGTCGTTGCGAGCGCGCAAGGCCAGGTGACATTGGGCGAGGGCTTTCCGTTCAGCTTGCAGGCCGACTGGCAGGTCAACACCGAAACCGAAGGCGTATGGCAAGGCGCGACCGCCGTCCATGGTGACATCGAGCGGATCGTTTTCGATAACCGCTTAGCGACGCCATTCGTCGCCAATCTGGCCGGCAGCCTGGAAAACGTGCTCGATCAGCCGCGCATCGACGCGCGCGGCGACTGGCGCGATCTCAAATGGCCGCTGACCGCCGCCGAGCCGGAATTGAAAAGCGAGCAGGGCACGCTGGCATTGAGCGGTCTGCTCGATGATTACCGGCTGACCGTCGATGGCCGGCTGACGCAGCAGTACCTGCCCGAGGGCCGCTTGTCATTCAACGGCACGGGCAGCCTTGAAGCCATGGCCATAGAAAAACTGGAGCTGAAATCCAGGACCGGCTTGTTTCAAGTGACCGGCGATGTCGCCTGGAAGGATACGCTGGCGTTCGACTTGACGGCCGAGGGCCGGCATTTCAATCCGGCCATTATCGTGCCCGACGTGCCCGGCGACCTGACCTTCAGCACGCACTTGAAGGGCAAACTGGCCGAACAGGCGCTGGAACTGGAGGCCGATATCGGCAAGCTGAACGGCGAACTGCGCAACTATCCGGTCAGCGCCGACGGCAAATTATTCCTGGCCGGCGAACGGCTCAGGGTCGATGACCTGCATATCGCCTCGGGCGCCAACAGACTGGCCGTGAACGGCACGCTGGAGCCGGAGCAGGGGGTGCTGGATGTCACGATTAATGCGCCACGGCTCGATACCCTGTGGCCGGGCCTGGGCGGGAGCCTGAACGGCAAGGGGCGCTTGCAGGGCGCATGGCGGCATCCGTCGGTAGCCTTCCAGGCGCAAGGCCGGGGTTTGCGCTTTGCCGAATACCGCGCCGAACAGCTGGATGCCGATATCGATTATCGCCCCGAGGCTACGTCGAAACTGCGGCTATCACTGAACCGCATCCGCACAGGCACCGTCGAAATTGCCCGGCTGCTGCTCGAAGGCGGCGGCACGCAGGCGGCGCATGGCGTCAGCGCCGATCTGCGCTCGTCCGAAGGCGACCTGTCGGCGGTTTTGGCGGGCGGCATCAAAAACGGCCGCTGGCAGGGCGGCCTGTCGGAGTTGGACCTGAACACGCCGGATCAGGGGCGCTGGCGGCTGCGGGAAACCATGGCGATCGACATAGCGCCGCGCGAGGCGGGCGTCGATGTGGCTTTGCAACAAGGCTGTCTGGTCCGGCAGGCGTCTGCCGTTTGCGTGCAGGGGGACTATCAGGCCAGCGGCGACTTCCAGTTTGATCTGAACGTGACGGCACTGCCGCTGTCGCTGCTGCAGGCTTATCTGGGAGAGCAGGTGACGCTAAACGGCATTATCAATGCCGATGCCGGCATCGCGCGGCTGAAACAGGGATTGGCCGGCAGTTACCGTCTTGAGATGCCGGCCGGAGCGAGCGTGTCGATGCAGGCGCAGGAAGCCGCCACGACCATTCCGCTGGGCGCCTCGTCCGTGACCGGCACGTTGGACGGCGATAAGGTTTCGGCCGATCTGAACCTGGCCTTGGCCGGCCAGGATTTTGTGCGCGGGCAGGTGCAGGTCGATACCGGCGAAAGCCAGGCCATCGCCGGCCGCATTCAGGCCTCGATAGCTGAGTTTGCGCTATTCAATGCCTTTGTCCCGAATGTGTCCGGTATCGAAGGCCATCTGCAGGCGGACCTGACGCTGCAGGGCGTCGTGCAACAGCCGGCCGCGGCCGGCACGATCCGGCTTTCCGGCGGCGCGGTTAATATTGAGGAACTGGGGCTGTCGCTTCGCGATATCAAACTGCAGGTCGCCGCAACCAGGGACAATCCCGAGCGCTTGCAGATACAGGGCACTGCAAAGTCGGGTACAGGATTTGTCTATCTGGAGGGCTTTGTGCTGCTACAGCCCGAATCGGGCTGGCCGCTTGAATTGACGCTGACAGGCGAGGCGTTTGAGGTCGCGAAGCTGCCGGAAGCGCAGATTGCCGTTTCACCGGCGTTAAAGATCACTTATGCGAACGGGCAGGGCAAGATAACCGGCAAATTGGCGGTGTCGACAGCGATCATGCAGCTCAAGGAACTGCCGGAACAGGCTGTCAAGGTCAGCGAGGATGAAATCATTGTCGGCGAGGCGCCTGTTGAGGAAACAGCGCCCGCCGTGCCGGGCTTCGATGTCGATATAGACGTTGAGTTGGGCAAGAACGTGAGCTTTTCAGGGATGGGCTTGGAAACCGATCTCGAAGGTAACTTGAAGATTATCCAGCGAGCGGGAAAAATGACCATGCACGGCGCCATCGACATGAAAGAGGCCCGTTACAAGCAGTACGGGCAAGACCTGTCCGTGCGTAAGGGGCGTTTCGTTTTCAACGGCCCGGTCGATAATCCCTGGCTGGACGTGGAAGCCTCGCGCCTGTCGCGCGATGAAAAAGTCACGGCGGTGCTCAGTGTCACGGGGCCGCTGAAAACGCCGCAGACCCGCATCTATTCGGAACCTGCCTTGCCGGAAGCGGAGGCGCTGGCTTATCTGATTGCCGGCCGGCCGCTCAATCGGGTCAGCGAGTCAGAAGGCAATATGATCGCCAGCGCGGCCTTGTCTTATGGCGCCGGCAAGGTATCCTGGATTGCCGACAAGTTCGGTATTGATGAATTTGAGGTTAAGGAGGGGGAAACGCTGCAGGACACGCTGCTCGCCGTCGGTCAATACCTGACGCCGGATTTTTATGTCGGCACCAAGGTCGGCCTGTTCAACAAGCAAGCGGTACTGGTCTTGAAGCAGATGCTGACAGAGTCCCTGAGTGTTGAAAGCGAGGCCGGCGAGTCGCAGCGAATCAAGTTGAACTATGAGATTGAGACCGATTGAGGGTGAAGGCTGCCCAGCAATGCGCCGTAGGGTCGAATTTATTCGACCAGAGACAACTCAATAAAAAATTGCCCATGCGCAACGTCAGATAATAATTAAGACTCAATCAAAACCTCTTCTATAATTTCCTTGGGATTGGCTGACTACCTGAATCGGATTTTTATTATGAACAAACCGGTAACGCGAGACCGTCCGGCATCGAAAAAAAATACGGCGTCGACTCAAGCCAAACCGCGCCCGCGCTCACGTCCGCGGACGGCACGGCCGGCGGTAAAAAAGCCGGCACCCAGGCCGACAGTCGATCAGCTCAAAAACAGGCTGTTGCTGATTTCGCTTGAAGTGGCGGCCCTCGTTATTACGGCGGTGTCGACGGTGATCGTGTTACTCGGCTATTCGGCCGGCAAATTTTCAGGCACACAGTTTTTCAGCAGTCTGCTGCCTTTTGCCATTGGCGTGGCCGCTTTGATCCTGGCCGCGGCGGTCTTGCTGATAGGCTGGTGGAAACTGCGGAGTCGGCTGCAGTCGGTCTCGGCCGTGCTGGCGCCGATGCTGGCAACCGGGCTGGCGCTCATGATCGGCTGGTTTGCGCTTCAGGGTGAATTCGCTCTGGCATACGGACATTTTAAGGCGTTGGTCGGAGGCCGGCAGGAAGCAGCCCGTATAACGCTGGCGCATCAGGTTTATGCCGCCTATCGGCGTTACGGCACTGCGCAGCTGCTGCATCTGGTGAAACGCGCGCAAGCTTATAATCCCGCTATCGAGGAAGCGGCCAAAGCGTTCGATCTGGACCCGAATCTGCTGCAGGGGGTCGCCGCGGCAGAGTCTTCATTCAAGCCACGGGACAGCCAGGATGGCGGGCACGGCCTGTTCCAGATCACGCGCGTGCCCAAACCGGTCCTGGAGCAGGCGGGCAGGCGCCTGGGCACGGAAAAACTGTCTTTGTTCAATCACCGGCACAACGCCTTCATTGCCGCCGCTACGTTGAAACACTATCTGGCCGAAATGAACGGCGATCTGTTTCTGGGGCTGCTGGCCTACAATATCGGACCCGCGAACGGCGGTTTGCGCTTTATCATGCACAAATACGGCGTGACGGATTTCGTTACCATACAGCCTTATCTGCAAAAACTGCCGCGCGACTATCCGGTGCGCGTCCTTTCGTATGCCCTGGCTTTCAGGCTCTGGCGGCACGAAGGCCAAATACCGGCTTATGAAGAAGGCAAGAATGCCATTCGGATACAACGTATCGGCATACCGGGATTGCAAGCGGAGCTTTGAGTGGGAATAAAGCAGGCTATAGCGATCAGCCGTTACTTGAACGCAACGGCTGTTGTGAAAATTGAGTTTTACTATTGACAGGCCCGCCTGAAAAACACAGTAGGTACGCAGTGCGTACCTTTTCAATCGGTTCCGGTGAATGTCATCCCAAAAGGTACGCACTACCCTAAAGGGCATAAATGCGTACCCTACCGGGATTATGGAAACCTCTGGCGCCTTGTCGGCCAGTGAATAGCTTGTTTTCATGGCGACGTATGCCTGAAGGCGGTGATACGGTGCAACATCTTATCAATGCTGCACCGCACAGATATGAACTTAAGCCTGATCCGCCACTGTTACGCACAGATTGGTCGGTTTTTTATTGGCTTCCATTATCGGTTTCAGTGTAAATGAGACGACCGATTCCACGCCCGCATCGCCCAGATCCGCGACCGGCACTTTTTCGACGGAAATTTTACTGCCTTTGACTTTCCATTTGTAATTGGCGTCGAAAGCGGTGTTTTTACCGGAATTTTCCAGGTCGACTTCAAAATTGGCGCCCGCACAGGCTTCGGTGGGGTCTTTCAAGTCCAGGACGTGAGCATGAAAACCGGAAGTGGCAGCTTCATGGGAACTGTCGTCTATAGGCAAGTGCGTAGTCAGCACCAGCACATTATTACCGCCGTCGGTCAATACCGCGTAGCCGAAGGCGCCGGATTTTCCGTCAACAGGGATGTCCTGGTTGGTTTTGATTTCCACTTCCAGCATTTTTTTGTCGGCTTTGCCTTCCACTTCCACTTCCACATCCTTGATCGATAAATAGCCGGCGGTTTGAGCCAGAACTACGCCGCTGGCCAATGTCAGGCCCATGGCTGATGCAAGTAACGATGTTTTGTTAAAAAATTTCATAACTGATCTCCATTGAAAGAAGTATTGAATCGATATTATTTATACATTGTATCGATGAAGTAAGGCAAGTGTATATTTAACATGGCATCACTTTATTCGTTCACTTTAAGGGCTTTCTAGTTCCATCAGCTCTGAACTCTAACGATTTCATTGAGTCCTTGATCCTGATTCATGCATAAAATCAGATATTTGATTTCCTTGGATTAAAGAGGGTTTCTTCTTTGTCTCTCCGTGCGCGCAGCTGTTTTGGATCAGAGAGGGTATTTCTATGCAACATGTCTTGAAGTGGGTGGGAATAACTTTACTGGTACTGATCGTTGCTATCGCTCTGCTGCTGGCTTTCTTCGACTGGAACCGGTTGCGCGCTCCGATATCGTCCCAAATCAGCAGCCAGCTGGACCGGCGTTTTGAGATTCAGGGTGATCTGGATGTGAAGTTGGGCTGGACGCCGCGGATCACAGTCAACAAAATCGAACTGGCCAATGCGGAGTGGGGCAGCGAGCCGGAAATGCTGAGCCTGGATCGCCTGGTATTCAGCA
>SWBX01001689.1_pt1 | contig 11215 bp, 7 predicted proteins | sample 4693051 | NCBI WGS metagenome assembly SWBX01 (sample SAMN10267272, study PRJNA491770) | bioreactor metagenome | isolation source: DHS bioreactor inoculated with marine | place: Japan: Omine Ridge, Nankai Trough | reverse complement strand
GGTCTACACTGCCTATTATGACGGTAATGACAACACCGGCTGTTACTACGATCCCGTCCTCGATCCCATGGCCTGGTATTATCATACCGCAGGCTACCGCTCACAGGATGCGGCCGGTCTTCAGTTCAACGACTGGGGTATATATGATCTCTATGGCAATATCTCGGAATGGTGCTGGGATTACTATGAACCGTATCCCACCGGTCCGGTCACTGATCCCATCGGTCCTCTCACCGGCACCACAAAGGTGATCCGGGGCGGAAGCTGGTTGGATAGCGCGCGGAACGGTAGATCCGCCAGCCGTGCCACCAACTGGCCCGGCGACCAATGCATAGACAGCGGTTTCAGATTGTTCCAACTCTATATTCCCACGCCTACACCGACACCCACCCCCACGTCCACGCCCACGTCCACACCCACGTCCACACCCACCAACACGCCCACAGCCACCAATACGCCCACACCCAGACCGATTCCGGTGACCAGTCCGGGAGGGATCGGGTTTATTCTGTTTGCCGTTTCGGCATTGCTTATTCTTGCTGCATTAAGGCGCCGAACACCTGCGTAACGGAAATTTTAATGAAGGTCTGATCAGCCGGAAACCCCCGGTAACGGGATCACGTGTCCAATTGTCTTACGGATAATAACTCTATTCCCAGGTTACTGATCTTTTCCAGTATGCCAAATAGTGCCGACTGGTCGCAGAATTCCTTTTTTAAAATAGTATTACCCTCCCGGGTATGCTCCAGTTTGACGGCACCGAACCACTTTGCTCTTCCCGGATCCAATATGCCGCGGACACAGATGATATAATTCTGTTTACCGGCCTGTGCCTTCATTTTCGATCAACTTTCGGAGAGCAGCTTTTCACGGTTGTACATCCGGATGGTCATACTCAACAGAACAAGTGAAACCAGTATCGTGAAACCGGCGGCAATCAGGGGATTTGCGGCAGTTATTGTTTCCCCCCGAAGGTATTGCAGGATCAGGAGCTGCTGGCTGATGGTGGGGATGAACATCAGTTGGGGTCCTGAAGGGATTGTCATATATCCAAGGGCCATGCTGGGCAACATCGGTATGATGGGCAGCCATGCCAGGGTCGTCTGGGCTTCTTTGTAAGATCTGGCGAAAGCAACGATGAGCATTTGAAGGATGCAGACAAAGAAGATCAGCGGGAGTACGGTGAGGAAAATCATTACAAAAGTGGTCCAATCGACACTGACCGGTATATCGAGGATCTTGTCGATGGGGACGTAATTGAAAATAGCTGCAAAGGCGGCAATTGAAAGCACAATGGATACCAGTGTAAAACTGACAGCCGCCAGTAATTTTCCCAGGACAATCTCCCATCGCCAGGCAGGGTTGATAAGGAGCGGTTCAAGGGAACCCCGCTCCCGTTCACCGGCTGTGGCATCGATGATCACGGCCATGCTGCCGATAAACAGCGAGAGTACCAGGAACATCGGCAAACTAATTAAAAACAGCAGGGCTTTACTTTGGGGCGTAGCCATATCCATTGTTTCCATTGTCACCGTTGAAACCATTTGCGGATTCACGCCCCGGGCAAACAGCCGGAGATTTCCGATCTGTCCGGAGTACCCGTGAATCAGACTTTTTAACCTGCCTATGGAAGTTTTGGCCGAGGTCCTGGAGCTGTCAATCACGATGGTCAGAGGTGCCGGAATACCGTTGGTAAATGCTTCCGGATAGGTTTCCGGAATGATCAACACAACTTCTGATTCACCGTTTCGGATGGCAGCGTGAATATCTTCAGGCACTGGTTTTAGATTCACATCATTCTGCTCCAGATATTGAATCAGAGAAGGCGCAAATTCAGCTCCGGAAACCGGTAGATCCAGTGGTTTATCCATTTTATTCGAGGTCAGGCTGCCCATTAAGTATATAATCAGCAGAGCCATGAGTGGTCCGATGAAGATGGACATGAGGGACGTGCTGAGTGCCCTTCGGTCGCGCAGGTTATCCACAACTTCTTTATTAAAAATAACTCCGATTCGGCTTTTCATCACATCAATCCTTCCCCGGATCCTATGATCCTGATAAAGGCGTCTTCCAGATTGGATTTCCCGGATTGTTTCAGCAGTGTATCCGGGTTCCCTTCGGCCATGACCTGTCCATTGGCAATAATGATGATATCATCACAGAGCGCAGTGACTTCCTGCATAATATGCGTGGATAGGATCACACATTTCCCTTCTTCACTGAGGCGTCGTATGAAATCTCGAAGTATTCGAGTGCTCATGACATCCAGTCCGTTGGTGGGTTCATCCAACAGGATGTTCGGCGGATTATGTACCAGCGATCGGGCCAGATTGACTTTCAGTTGTTGTCCCGTGGAAAACCCTTTTGTTTTCCGGTGGGCAAACTCCTTCATATCGAGTAATTTCACCAATTCTTCGATTTTTTTCTCCAGATAATTCCCGTTGAGGCCGTGTAATCGACCGAAATACTGGATGTTTTCCCAGGCGGTCAACCGGGGGTACAAACCACGTTTATCCGGCAATACACCCAGTCTCTGTCGGGCTTCCATTGGTTTTTCCGCCGTATTAAAACCGTCCACATTTGCAGAACCCTCATCCAGTTGGATCAGACCGTAGATGGATCGGAGTGTGGTGGATTTTCCTGCACCGTTCGGACCCAATAGCCCGGTGATGCGTCCGTCATCAGCCATAAAACTGACATCCTTGAGGGCAGTGACTTTTCCGTATGTCTTTTTAAGATGAATCGTTTCAATCATGGGTTTCCTCCTTGAAATGTCAGGGTTTCGGACCATTCAGGTTAATGAAAAACGGTGACGGCAGAATTTTTTCAGTGCAGGAAGTATCGAGTCCCTCGGCGGATCCGGATCGGATAAAATCTGTGGCGATCTCATCAACACATCCCCGGTTGATGATGCCGTGTGCCATGTGAGGTACCACGATATGCAGACTATCAGGAAAAAACTGTGCGGCTTTCTCCGCGAACTCGGGAGGAGTGACAGGATCTGCATCACCTGACAGAAACAGAACCGGAACATGAGATACGATGGGGTTGGGAAGTCTGACTTCCCGAGGAACGTTCCAGTCAGCGCAGATCCTGCAAATCATGGCAGTATGACTGCTGTAATCGAATGGACCGGTTATGGGCCATTCATTTTCGGGTGGGAAAAATGGTGCATCCTCGGCACAGATAACGGAAAACATCAACCCGTGATAAATACCCATGTCGACGGATGCAACCTGTCCGGTTAAAGGCTCAAAATCATTGAATTCACTGGCTGCATGGATGGTCAACGGCAAAAGAGCGATCGTTTCCGGTGCATACAGCAAAGGCATGACGGACTGGAGAAACCGTTTTGGGGTCATATCGAACATAACCAGCTCACCACTGGTCGGATGCTTCATCCGAACGGGAACGGCTTCAATCTCCAGGCGTTCCAGGATTGCAAAGAACGATTCTCTCAGGTTGGGAAACGCCGTGTTGCAGTCCGGATCCGCCTGACATCGGGCAAACAGCTTTTCCAGCGCCCGGGGTACTGTCTGACGGAAATCATAGAAAATTTTGTACCCCCGGTGGGCGACACTATCAAGAATCATGGATCTGACCCGGCCCGGAAATCGTTCCAGATATGCCTGGGCTGCCAATGTGCCATAGGATGCTCCATACAGATTGATCTGATCATATCCCAGGGTCTTCCGGACACACTCCAGATCGTTGACGAAATACCGGGTGGTATAAAATGCCGGATTGATACCAAGTTCTTTTAGACAATCCGTTATGTGCAGGATGGATTCTTCATCAGAAAACAGGAGTTCATTGGATGACGGACAATTCAATGGATTGGATCCACCCGTGCCCCGCTGATCCACCAGGATAATATCCCGATCCTCACGAATAGTTTCGAAACTCCCCGCCATGGAAGGATACGCTTCTGAGATGGATTGGCCGGGGCCGCCGGCCAGGAGGAACAAGGGATCAGGCATCTTATTCCGGTGTTTGGCAGGTACAATGACAATCTTGATCGGTATCTGCCGCCCCTCCGGATCATCCGGATTTTCGAGGACCATCATTTCCGCGCATTTCGCCTGGATACTGAAGCTGCTGCCTTTACTTGTGAGTTGGCAATCGGTGAATTCCGGCATCCCGGATTCTGCAGATCCCGCTGCCGCCGAGACAATACTCAGATAAACCATAAGAAACATCCATCTGAATCTGGACCGGGTTTTTCCTGACAAGTGTTTGAAAGATACGATTGTTTTCATGTTGATACTCCTTTCGGTAATCGTTTCATTCCAAGCATAAACGGGATGGGGGTTCCCCATCATCACCCGAAAGGGGTATATTTCAGATCAGGCGCAACTCACCCGCCCGGGCGATGGCCTGAGTGCGGCTGGATACGCCCAGTTTACCGTACAGATTTTTAAGGTGTGCTTTGACAGTATTCAGTGAGATAAACAGTTTCTTTCCGACGTCACGGTTGGACAATCCGGATGCGATCAGGGACAGTACTTCCTGCTCCCGGGCCGTCAGTTTTTCCACTTCCACATCAGGAGTGAATCCGGTTTTCCTTGAAACCAGCGGCTTTTCATCGGATGTATCGAACGCTTTGATCAGGGTCGTGACGTAGGGGATACAAATACCGATCGGTTTGATTTGCGTAATGAGTGCTCGAACCGCAGGCCCTTCATCGACAAAAACCCGGATGTAACCTTCGGGTTCACCCAGCACAACCGCCGCTTCAATCTGTTCCAGGGCTGCCTGCCCCGAACCCTGTAAATCCAGGCATAATGCCTGGAGAATCATAATTTTCAACTTCAATCCCAACCGGTTCTGGGTCACCACTGTTTTTTCGAGTTTATCCAATGCTGCCATAACTTTTTCCATGGCACAGGTTTCCATACTTATCCGGAAAAACGGGACCAGTTCCTGTTGCCGGACCGGATCGAATTCGGCATCAAGGGTGAGTCCGGTGGCTGATATCCATCTTTCAGCGTCTTCCCTGTGGCCCAGGGCCAGTGACAGCCGGGCTTTTGATCCCAATATCGTCTGTTTTAGAAATGGACTGTTCAACTCCCGGGCATCCGAATCCGTGCGTTCGATCAGTTTCCATGCCGTTTCATCATCACCCAGGAGATGCTTGAGCCACGCAAGGAGCAGGTACGCACCGGAAAAATAGATATCGTATGTTGTTTTCTCTATCCCCTCCAGAGCGAATTCCAGGTGCTGATTCGCCTCCAAAAGACGGTTTTGTTCAATCATGACATTACTCAGGAGAATATGGCTGAGAATGCCGCAGTAAAACGCTTTGTCCACGTGGGTGTCGATAAACTGCCGGCAGAGTTTTTCACCCTGCTGCAGTTTCCCCAGTGCCAGATATACCTGGATCCGTGCAATGAAGGACCGCGAGAAGCTATACAGGTTGCCTGATTTGAGACTCAACCTTTCACTTTCATTGAGGGAGGAGATCGATGCTGTGAAATCCCCCCGGAAATAGGCAGCTATCCCCAGAAACATATAGGCTAATGCGCGGTTGAAATCGTCGTGTGGAGCCAGCAGTTCCAGTGCACGCCGGGCCATTCTTTCTCCTTCGACGCTCTCAAACCGCACTAACATGGTGTTTGCCAGAAAATTGTAGACTTCACCCAGTCGCGGATTGTTTTCCCGTTCCCAGGCGATACGGGCCGCTTCCACGAATTTATCATAGTTTTCCATGTCGCCCATGAATGAAAGCGTCCATGCAGAGAGGAGAGAGATGTCCGGTCGTGACAGTACATCACTTTCATTCAGGCTGTTCAGCCATCCGGCTACCGTGACATGTTCACCGCTCTGGAGCATGGACCAGGCAATGGATTCCACCAGGTCCATGGCAGCAGATGTGTTCCCGGCTTTTAAATGGTGATCGATGGCGAGGGATGTGTACCCCTCGGATTCGTACCAGCATGCCGCTCGATGGTGAAGTGTCCCGGATTGAGGAAGTCCCTGAACCGGATTGTGGATCAACTGATAGCGGAGCAGATCGGCGAACAAGTGATGATACCGGAACCATTCCCTGGAATGTCCCAGAGGGATCACAAAGAGGTTTGTGGCGTCCAGATTACTCAGAATATCCCGGGCTGTCCGGGTATCGAGTCCATCCATCAGGACTGCTTCACACAAATCGGCTGAAAAGGTTTCCAGGATGGATGTCCCCAGAAGAAAATTCCGGACCTCCGTGCTTTGCCGGTTCAGAACCTCTTCCAGGAGATAATCCAGGATATACCGGTTATCTCCGGCAAAGGCTTTGATGAAACCGGAAACTTCGGTGGTGTCCCGAAGCGACAGCATTGCCAGGTGGAGCCCGGCAGCCCAACCTTCCGTGCGTTTCTCCAGGAAATCCGTATCCTCATCCGAGAGTTTCACATTCAACGCGTTGGAAATCAGCCGGTTGATCTCTGAAGTATTGAATTTCAGATCTTTACTCCGGATTTCAAGGAGTTGTCCCCGAGCTCTGAAACGGGCCAGCGGAAGCGTGGGATCCACCCGGGTGCTGATGACGATTTGGACATTCCGGGGCAGATGCTCAATGAAAAAAGCCAGGCTGTCGTTAACCTGTGCTGCTGTGATGGTGTGGAAATCATCCAGGACCAGGATCAATCCGGATGTCACGCAGGTCATATCATTGAGCAGTCGGATCAGCACGGATTGCAGGGGGGGCATCCGGGGGGCATCCAGAGCGTGCAGGACAGATTTTCCAAGATCCTTCTCAACGGACAGCAACGCACTGGCCACGTACTTCCAAAACCGGACCGGATCGCTGTCACCCGCTTCCAGGGATACCCATGCCGCCGGTTTATCCTGCCCGGCGATCCACTCCGTGGTGAGGGTTGTTTTTCCATACCCTGCAGATGCCGAAATCAATATGATCCGGCAGTCCTCAGAGACCCCTTTGTCGATTTCCGAGGTCAACCGTTTCCGGGATACCTGTCCGGTCCGGCGGACGGGGATCTGGAGCTTTGTTTTGAGAATCGGTTCGGTTTCAGACATGATGTTTAAACATATCTCCATTGCGTTCAAAGTTCAATACGCTTGGCGGAGATCTGAAATTCAATTTAAATGTGTTCCTGGCTTCCTGACTGTCTTTTAATAAAGGGGAGGAGGATATATGGAATCACGCAGGTTTCAGTTACGGGGACCTTTCTGATGACGAGACCGTAACTCATCCCGGGTCAGTTCCTGGTCCGAATTGGTATCCAGCTTTTTTAAAGCGGAAGCGGCATTCTGAATCTCATCGCTGTCAAGACTGTTGTCAGAATTGGTATCCAACGCTGTGAATACCGGTGAGGCGGAGAGCCGCTGATTTCCATTTTTTCCGCCACGCTGCCTGCCCTGCTTATCCTGGCCGTTACGTTTGCCTTTACCGCGCTGGTCCCCATCGTTTCGGGTCGGCCGAATTTCATCCTGGGTCAAACTGCCGCCACGCTGTCTGCCCTGCTTATCCTGGCCGTTACGTTTGCCTTTACCGCGCTGGTCCCCATCGTTTCGGGTCGGCCGAATTTCATCCTGCGTCAAACTGCCATCGCCATCCGTGTCGAACTGCAGCAATACCGCAGACGCATTTTCCAGTTCCGAGTCAGTAATGACTTCATCATTATCGGCGTCCAGCGCTGAAATGATGGGACTGTGCATTCCGCCGCGACCCCGGCATTCGGCTGAGTCTGTGAATGTCATTCCGAGAATCAGAATCAGAGCGATTACAACATGCAGAGTAATTATTTTTTTCATTGGTATCTCCTTTTATTGGTGATGTTCAAAGCGATTCTCTGAACAGTTGTAAGTTAGATTCATTATTGACGGAAAAGGTTTAATTTTTTTGAAACCGGAGACGCTCTCCGGCTCCACGGGTTCAATTAATGAATCTAAACACTGAACATGACATTTTGTTGAATCGATGATGATTCAATCCTGGTTGAAAGGAAAACCATAGAATTCACAGAAAAACACAATGGGGTTTGTCCGTTCCTCTATGCCTCTATTTGATTGCGATGCACTGGGCGAACACGAGGTTCGCCCCGACATTATTCCGTGCAAGTACCTTTGGGTAGCGGTTCCTCTTTTCGGTCCCTACAATCCCCATCCAAATGTATAAGTACCCAGAGTTCCAAACAGCTCCGTGATTCCGGAATCAGTCATTGCCGCATACCATTTGATATCAGCAGCAGCTCCGGCGCCAGTGGGCCATGCGAATTCCGGCAGAACAATCTGTTCGAACGTGCCGGGTACAAGATCAATTTCGTAGTGGTCAAAAGAGCTGAAATCGGGTGCAAAGAAGTAGGTGCCATAAACGTCCAGGATCACGAACAGGGGAACATCGTTGTATGTGGTTGTTTCCGGGTTGCAGACGAAAACGGTCACGTAACAGGTATCTCCGGGTGTGTAGAAATCCAGAGGCATTTCAATTTCCGCACCCAGGGTTGTGCATCCCGGAGTTGCAGTTGGTACCGGTGTGGGTGTATAGGTCGGCGCCGGTGTGGGTGTTTCGGTTGCCGCACCGGTGGGGGTCGGTGTCGGGACATAAGTTTCCAGATTGAAATCATCGTAATAAACCGCATAGGTAGTATCATTTGCCCACAGATCGACTGCTCCGATATTAAGCGCGCCGCCGCCGGTTGATCCCTCGGTCCAGCTCCGGGTGACTCCCACTTGAGTGCCGCCGTAAAAAACCGTTTGCGTATCAGCATCCAGGTCGATGTAAACGGATACTTCAACCCACTGATCTTTGATGAGATCGACCGATTCCTGTGTATCAGTAATGATAACCTTTTCCAGGGCCGGCCAGAACTCCACCTGAAGTGACCAGTTGTGGTCTCCGCCGCCACTGTTGTCGTAAGTATTCAGAAGAATAAAATACGACTCGGCACCCGCTGCGCTGCTTGGGAAATACTGCCAGGTCGAGTATTCCCACTGACCGGTGGTGTAACCGGAATACTCATGAACCGCATCATCCGGTCCATCGATTGCTACTGAATGAGGCATACTTTGAGCCTGATCCGTCACCACATTAAAATCTGCCGCACCCGGGGCGTTCTCCCATCCGATCCATGAACTCTGAGGCGGCAAAGCGCCCGGCGTATACGCATCAAAATTTTCACTCCACTGGGCAGTCGCCGAAAAGGTGAATACAGAAACAAAGATAAAAATTGATAAACAGATTTTTTTCATAATAAGTCTCCTTACTTAAGTTGGAGTTAAATTATAGATTAAAAGAGGCTATGTCAAAAATTTATTTGAAAGTCCTGCCCGTCACTTTAAATTCCCCGGTGTAGACTATTTTCGAACTTTTCCAGCGATGCAGGTGCTGGAGACCCGGGAATTCCCGGGGAATGACTTATCTCTTTTGCACATCGATATCCACAGTGGATTACCGGCTTCTTTTTCCGTCTGCCTTATCCTTGTGTTTTCACCTTCCACCGTCCGGGTGCAGGAATGAAAGTCAGGTAGCCGGCGCACTTTCCACCCACCCTCTCATACGCCGGACATGACTCTCGATTTTCCCTGTGATCTCTCCGGACCGGATGATATGTGGGCGGTTGGTGACAGAGCGAAGAGTGTGTTAACCATTCGGGGACATTTTCAAGTATATTTTAATTTACACCTGGTTTATGTAATATTATAGAGAGTATTTACCAGGGATTTAAACAATGGGAGATTTTCATGAACAAATTACTTGTAATTATGTTTATCGTTGTATGTGTTTCAACCGCAGGCGCGGTCCCCATGATGATCAACTACCAGGGGCAGGTGGAAGTTACCGGTACACCCTTTGACGACACCGGTTATTTCAAGTTCGCCATTGTAAATTCGGATGGAACAACAACTTACTGGTCCAATGACGGGACATCCGCTGCGGGTTCGGAACCGGTGGCTTCCGTTTCAATTGATGTGACTAGTGGTTTGTATCATGTAATTTTGGGCGCGACCGGCGGTATGGATCCCCTGGACGGATCGGTGTTTGCCAACGAAATGATATACCTGCGGGTATGGTTCGATGATGGCACCACCGGCGTTCAGTTGTTGAGTCCGGACACACGGTTCACATCGGTGGGGTTTGCACTGAAATCTGCAGTCGCTGACGATGCGGATACCGTGGATGGTTTCCAAGGTGCAGATCTTGAAGAGTCTGCGGAAATTGATGCCGATATCGCCGCCCACACAGGTGTAGCTGATGCACATCATGCCAAAACCACCAGTTTCGCCGATCTAACCGATGAAGCTACCGACGCACAAATTCCAGATGATATCAGTATCAATTATGCCGAGACTGCCTATTATGCCGAGTCTGCCTATTCTGCCTATTATGCCGCTAATGCCGATAATGCCTATTATGCCGAAAATGCCTATTATTCCTATCATGCCGAAATTGCCGATAATGCCGTAAACTCGGATACTCTTGATCTGATTGATTCGTCCCAGTTCTTGAGGAGCGACCAGGATGACAGTATGAACGGGAGCTTGTTTATCGATGGAAATGTCGGCATAGGCACATCTGATCCTGTCAGTTTACTGGATATTGAGGATGAAGATACGGATACAACCGGTACCACCGGAGTAAATATGAGTATCCGAAACAAAAACAATATTAATGGGGCCATGTGTGGAATACGGTTCAAAAATAACGAGAATGATGGTGACATTCACTATAAAGCGGGTATCTATTATCAGCGGACGGGAAGCTGGGGCCGAGGGGATATTTTGTTTGTAAACTCTAATTCAAATAATAGTGCCAATGCCACTGCTGAGCATACTCGGATGGTGATAGCGCGTGACGGAAACATTGGTATCGGGAATAAATTTCCCCACGGATTGGTAAGTATTGGCAAAGGGACCAACATGGACCAATCGCAACCTGCTTTTTCGAATGCCACATTGACCACCGACCCACAGTGGCAGTCTTTCACAGCAGGGGATTCCGGTTTTCTTAGAGTGGTTCAATTTTTATTCAATAGTGTCGAGAGTGCTACCCTGAGTATTTGTGAGGGTGAAGGTCCCAGTGGAACCCTTCTGTACAGTGCCTCCATAACAAAAAAGCCTATGAGTTGGATAGGACATACACTGACATCTGATGTGACCTTAACAGCGGGTGAACAATATACAATCTATTTTGATGATGCATTGGCGTGGGCGTACACCCCATCAGACAATTATCCCGGCGGGATCTCCTCCCTTGGAGAATCCTCTGATT
>SWBX01004245.1_pt2 | contig 11353 bp, 6 predicted proteins | sample 4693051 | NCBI WGS metagenome assembly SWBX01 (sample SAMN10267272, study PRJNA491770) | bioreactor metagenome | isolation source: DHS bioreactor inoculated with marine | place: Japan: Omine Ridge, Nankai Trough | reverse complement strand
TTACTGCTCGCATCCCTCACTCACAATAATAGCAATAACGGTGCCAAAGTGTAAAATGAAACGAGAAAATTAAAAAGATCCAGGTGATAACAGCATTCCCGTAGAACTGCCGTCGAACATCTGGTATATTTTAAATTCGTGATAATTGCAAAGGAGTTATGGCAATTGAAAAGTAACCCTGAACCCATGGCCGTGGGAATTGATCTCGGCGGCACAAATATCCGTTTGGGAATTGTAAACCCGGCAGGTGATCTCAGCGAAACCCGATCCTTTCCGACACAGCCTCATGAGGGTCCGGAGAGCATTATAAACCGAATGCACAAGGCATTTCTGGAGATCACAGGTGATCACTCAGGTCCTGTTGCCGCAGGGCTGGGTGCGCCCGGACCCCTGAACAGCCGGACCGGCATTGTGGAATCCATGCCCAACCTGCCGGGCTGGGAGCACTATCCCCTTAGAGACGAACTTCATGCCCGTTTGGGCTGTCCCGTTTATCTTCTAAATGATGCCGATGCTTTCGCGTGGTGCGAATTTCGGACAGGTCATGCAAAATCCGTGGATTCCTTCGCAATGATTACCCTGGGAACCGGGTTGGGATCCTCACTCATTCTCAATGGCAAACTCTGGGTGGGCAGTTCGGGAATGTCGCCTGAACTGGGACATATTCCCATATCAGAGGTTGATGATATCTGTGGCTGCGGGTGTTCCGGACATCTGGAATCATTTGTGTCGTCCCGGGCAATTCGGACACGTATCCGATCTGCGGTTACATCCGGTCGTGAAACCTGTATGGATATTGAAAAATTGCTACTTTCCGGATTCAGTATTCGCAAAATTGCCAAATATGCTCAAGCTGGAGATGCTGTGGCGATTGAGGAATTAAATCGGTATGCACGATATCTCGGTCGGGGATTAGCTGTCCTGGCGAACCTGCTGAATCTGGAGTTGGTGGTTGTTTCCGGCGGGGTATCCGGTGCCTGGACATTACTTGAGCCCGTGGTCAGACGGGAACTTGATACTCAAGCCTTCCCGCTTCAGGCGAGCACCATGCGAATTATGGTTTCTCAACAGAGTGAATGGGGTGGTGCCATTGGGGCCGGGTTGTGGGCTTTGGAAGCCTGTAAAACACTTCAGAATACTGTTGGAGATGTTTGATTTATTGGTGATTCCCGACTAAAATGCGCAAATTGCTCATCCTGTACGGATAAGGAGAACTCCATGAGAATAATCAAAGGCAGATTTGGTAATCAGCGAGGGGACAGTAAAGTGATGAATATACTGATTGTCCTGGTTATCGCAACCCTCGTGATATCCCTTTGGAAATTTGGTCTTCCATTCTTCAAATATGCCCAGCTTAACCATTTTGTTAAATTGCAGGTGAATTACGATCGTGAAAATTACACGATGTCACCAACCATGATTCGCAGTATTCACGCCAAAGTCATAAATCGTGCAAGACAATTGAATCTCCCGGTCAAAGAAGAAAATATTAAAGCGGATTATGAGTGGGACAGGGCGACGGTGGAAGTAAATTATATTCATCCCGTGAATTTGTTTGTAACTACTTATAACTGGTCATTCCATATCGAACGATCATCAGAAGGCGTGGGGTTTAAAAAGCACTAAGCCGAAGTTCCCATTTCCAGTTGAATCACACGGTTATTCTCAATTCTTACGGATAGACCCATGGGGATTGTGAGTGTATCGGTGCCGTGTCCTGCGGGGATATTAATCACTATCGGAATTGTGTAATCCCTGAATATCTCCTCTATAACTTCATTGATTGACAATGAGGGTTCCCGATCTGTTTCCCGGGGATTGCAGGTTGTGAACTGCCCAAATAGAATACCCTTAATTTTTTTAAACCACCCTGCATTCCGTAAATGTGTCAAACTCCGGTCAATCATATACGGGGCTTCCCCAACCTCCTCTATAAATAAAATCGAATCGGTGAGATCCGGCAGGAACCGGGTACCGATCAAGGTTGTCAGGATGGAAAGACAACCGCCGAATACCCGACCTTCGCAAATGCCTGGCTTCAGAGAAACGGGATCGGGAAATGCCGGTCCGGCCGGCCAGGAAAAGGGAATTGATGGTGTGGTGATTTGATTCAGGAGGTTGCGGAAACTCCATGAAGACATGGCTGATCGTGTTCCCGGCATGGGTCCGTGAAAAGTGACGAGTCCTGTTATTGTCTGAAAGGCCGCCAGCAAAGCCGTAATATCACTGTATCCAATGATAATTTTGGGGTCCCGGTTTGCGGCATCATAATCCAGATGGTCAAGTATCCGGGCAGTACCGTATCCGCCCCGGGCGCACAGAATGCATCGAACGTCCGGATCATTAAGTGCTTGGTTGAAATCAGAGATCCGGTGAGAATCTTCGCCGGCAAAACAGCCGTGGCGGGAAAAAAGATGATCACCGATACTCACCCGAAATCCAGCATCTTTAAAAAAACGGACCCCCTGATCCAGTTTTTCAGGATCAGGGGGGCCTGCTGGTGCTACAATTCTAATGGTCTCACCGGATTTTAATCCGGGTGGTTTAAGAATCTCAGCCAAAATACCTACGCGTTGTTTCGGACGAATTCCCGTCCCAGGTCGATGGCCTTCTGATTCATTTCCAACAGTGATGCTTTTTTCAGCATGCCCTGGAGAACCATGGTTACGGTATCGGGATGGATCAATCCTGTTTTTTCGAGATATGCTCCCAGGATGACCATGTTCTGTACTTTCATTGAACCGATTTCTGTTGCAATTTCTGCAGCAGGAATGGAAACAACTTCAATGTCCTTGCGGCTGGGTTCGATATCGATGAGTGAAGTATTGCGGATAAGAAGACCACCGGGAACCAGTTCCTGTTCAAACTTTTCCTGTGAAGGTTTGTTCATGGCGATACAGACAGTAGAACTTGTTACCATGGGTGATCCGATGGGACCATCACTGATGGTGATGTGACAGTGTGCGGTACCGCCCCGCATTTCAGGTCCGTATGAGGGCAGCCAGGCGACGTTGTAGTCTTCCAGCATACCGCAGCCCGCCAGAAGAATCCCCAGGGTCAGAACACCCTGTCCGCCGAACCCGGATATTTTGAATTTCGGATTCGTATATTTGGCTTTCAAACTGCTGCGGTCTGCTCTCTGCCGGATATCCAGATCCAGAAGACCGAGCTTTTTGATGACTTCATCGGTATCCCAGACTGGTTCCGGAAATGAAATCGGCTCTGCCTCTTCCAGTTTATCCACTTTGACACCCAGTTCGAAATAGGGAACCATTTTTTCTTCAATCCATTTCAGAGAACTGGGAGAATCAATTTTCCAGCCTGTGGGGCACTGCGCCAGAATTTCCACAAAGGAAAATCCCTTCTTTTCCTTCTGGCATTTCAATGCCTTGAAAATGGCTTTTTTGGTTTTATTCCGGTTTTTCACATCATGAAGAGATACCCGTTCGATGTAAACTGGAGCGGTTAATGTGGCGATCAACTCGGCTGCGCGAATGGGATATCCTTCGTTGGCCGGATTCCGGCCCATAGGACATGTGGACGTTTTTTGACCTTCAAGTGTTGTAGGGGCCATCTGACCCCCGGTCATACCGTAAATGGCATTGTTTACGAAAATCACGGTGATATTTTCACCCCGGTTTGCGGCATGAATGATTTCTGCTGTTCCGATGGCTGCCAGATCACCATCTCCCTGATAGGAAATGACTACGGAATCAGGATGTGACCGGGTCACACCTGTTGCTAACGCAGGGGCTCGGCCGTGGGCGGCCTGAAGATTACCCACGTCAAAATAGTAGTAGGCGAACACGGAGCATCCCACAGGACTGATGATAACGGTTTTGTCCTGCACATTGAGTTTATCCAGTGCTTCAGCGATATATTTATGAACGACACCGTGCCCACAGCCGGGGCAGTAATGCGTGACGTCCAAATGACCGCTTTTGCGTTCATAAATATCATAAAATGATTTCGGTTTTTCCAGATATGTTTCGTAATTCATAGCATCCCCCTACTTCAGATAACCTTTGACAACGTCGAAGATCTCTTCGGATGAAGGCACTTCGCCCCCCATCCTTCCATAGAATTCAACGGGCCGTTTACCGTTCAGGGCCAGTCGGATATCGTCGATCATCTGACCGTTGGAGCATTCAATTGACAAGAAAAATTTGACGGAATCAGCCAGTTCCACGATACGATTTTTCGGGAATGGGAAGAGGGTCTGAGGTCTTAACATCCCAATCTTCATTCCCTCAGCCCGGGCCATTTCCACAGTGGTTCGGCAGATTCGTGATGAGATACCATAAGCAACGATGACCATCTCCGCATCTTCGGTATGGATTTCTTCGAACATCACTTCTTCTTTTTCAATATCAGCATATTTTTTCTGTAATTTCTGATTATGTTTTTCCAGGTCTGCATGAGACAGGAAAATGGAAGTGATCAGGTTTTTCCGTGATTCTTTATCGGCATACACACCCCAGGGTTGTCGCTTGGGCTGAACTGCTGTCTTTGGAAAGTCAACCTGTTCCATCATCTGTCCAGTAAAACCGTCTGCTAAAAGAATGACCGGGATCCGCCACTTGTCGGCAAGATCAAATCCTTTAATTGTAAAATCACACATTTCCTGACCGGAATTGGGAGCTAAAACAATAACCTTATAGTTTCCGTGACCGCCGCCTTTTACGATCTGATTATAATCACCCTGTTCGGGACCGATATTTCCCAGACCCGGTCCGCCTCGCATGATGTCGGCGATAAGGCAGGGTAGTTCTGCACCGGCACAATAGGAGATTCCCTCCTGTTTCAGACTCAGGCCTGGACCTGAAGATGCGGTCATACAGCGGACACCGGCTCCGGCAGCTCCGTAAACCATATTAATTGCAGATACTTCACTTTCAGCTTGAATAAATGTTCTCCCCAATTTTGGAAATAAAAGACTGGCATATTCGGCGATTTCACTGGCTGGTGTTATGGGATATCCGAAATACACCTGGCATCCCGCCAGCAGAGCGCCTTTTACAATGGCGACATTTCCTTTTACAAGTTCTTTAGCCATGCAATATCTCCTTCCACTAATTACGCGCTGACCAGTCGCAGAACCTTGATTGCTCCGGGTTCAGGACAGGTATTGAAACAAATACCACAGGCAGTACAACCCGATCCAACATAGCCCGCCGGATGGTACCCTTGTTTGTTAATAAGATCTTCTCTGATCTGGATGAGTTTGAACGGGCAGGCATAAACACATAACTGACACCCTTTACATTCATCCTGGTTAATTTCTAATCGCCCTTTGTCAGGTTTAGTCATATTAAACTCCCCCTTTCTTACCGGCAAAAGATGATTCATATAACTTTGAGGATCTGGAAATCGGAATGAGTCCAGACATCTTCAAAGGAGTGAACCTATCGAAATAATGAGTTGGAGTCAATGGTATTCATCAGGGGAAAAATTTGGGGAAAAAATAAAAAATTTAAAAAAAAAGAAAAGAAATATTTCTTAAAATTTTCGTTTCAAAGTCTTGACCGCATCCCTATATATATCCTATTATTATAAGAGAGCTCTGCAGAGGTGGTGCGGGGCAGTTTTAAAAAAAGGGTTGACACCAGACAGGTCAGGCCCTATATTCCATCGGGTCGCTCCGAAAGGACGGCGGATCTTTGAAAGCTAAAAAGCGCGCTTCTGTTCAGAGCGAATGCAATGAACATTAGCCTTGACATAGTCAGTTAAATACAAGGGAAATAATAACCCTGTCTTTTATAAATGATTAGCCAAGGATAAAGATTTTTCAATTTTAATTGGAGAGTTTGATCCTGGCTCAGAACAAACGCTGGCGGCATGCTTAACACATGCAAGTCGAACGAGAAAGTGTCCTTCGGGATGCGAGTAAAGTGGCGAACGGGTGAGTAACACGTAAGAACCTGTCCTCGGGACTGGGATAACATCACGAAAGCGGTGCTAATACCAGATAACATCTACGGATCAAAGGAGGCTTCGGCTTCCACCAGGGGAGGGGCTTGCGCCTCATTAGCTTGTTGGTGGGGTAATGGCCTACCAAGGCAACGATGGGTAGCCGGCCTGAGAGGGTGTACGGCCACACTGGAACTGAGACACGGTCCAGACTCCTACGGGAGGCAGCAGTGGGGAATATTGGTCAATGGGCGAAAGCCTGAACCAGCAATGCCGTGTGGGTGATGAAGCTTTTCGGAGTGTAAAACCCTTTTATGTGGGAAGAACCACAGTGAAAATAATACGATTACTGTCTGACGGTACCACATGAATAAGCCCCGGCTAACTCCGTGCCAGCAGCCGCGGTAATACGGAGGGGGCAAGCGTTGTTCGGAATCACTGGGCGTAAAGGGCGTGTAGGCGGCTTAATAGGTCAGATGTGAAATCCCCAGGCTTAACCTGGGAATTGCGTTTGAAACCATTAGGCTTGAGGATGGGAGAGGAAAGCGGAATTCCTGGTGTAGCGGTGAAATGCGTAGATATCAGGAGGAACACCAGTGGCGAAGGCGGCTTTCTGGACCATACCTGACGCTAAGGCGCGAAAGCGTGGGGAGCGAACGGGATTAGATACCCCGGTAGTCCACGCCGTAAACGATGAGCACTAGGTGTAGCGGGTATCGACCCCTGCTGTGCCGCAGCTAACGCATTAAGTGCTCCGCCTGGGGAGTACGTTCGCAAGAATGAAACTCAAAGGAATTGACGGGGGCCCGCACAAGCGGTGGAGTATGTGGTTTAATTCGATGCAACGCGAAAAACCTTACCAGGGCTTGACATGTAGGTGGTAGGAATCTGAAAAGTGACCGACCCTTCGGGGAGCCTTCACAGGTGCTGCATGGCTGTCGTCAGCTCGTGTCGTGAGATGTTGGGTTAAGTCCCGCAACGAGCGCAACCCCTACCCTTAGTTGCCATCAGTTCGGCTGGGAACTCTAAGGGAACTGCCGGTGACAAACCGGAGGAAGGTGGGGATGACGTCAAGTCCTCATGGCCCTTACGTCCTGGGCTACACACGTACTACAATGACCGGTACAAAGAGTCGCAAGACCGCGAGGTGGAGCTAATCTCAAAAAACCGGCCTCAATTCGGATTGGAGTCTGCAACTCGACTCCATGAAGTTGGAATCGCTAGTAATCGCGGATCAGCATGCCGCGGTGAATACGTTCCCGGGCCTTGTACACACCGCCCGTCACACCACGAAAGTTGGTTGCACTAGAAGTCGTCGGGCAAACCCGCAAGGGATGCAGGCGCCCAAGGTGTGATTAATGATTGGGGTGAAGTCGTAACAAGGTAGCTGTAGGAGAACCTGCGGCTGGATCACCTCCTTTCTAGGGAGTGAATCTATCGAAAGATAGTTTCCAAACCAGGTCGATTTCGCCTGGACAAAGCGCGCTTAATTTTTTGGCCGAGAGTGGACACTTGTTAACTCACAGGCTAGCGGGCCTATAGCTCAGCTGGTTAGAGCGCGCGCCTGATAAGCGCGAGGTCGGTGGTTCGAGTCCACTTAGGCCCAAAGTACTATTGTTGGGGATGTAGCTCAGTTGGGAGAGCGCCTGCCTTGCACGCAGGAGGTCGTCGGTTCGAGCCCGTCCATCTCCAGATAATAGGAAAAGTTCTTTGAAAACTGAATATTTCAGGGTATCTGCAAAACAAAGTATGAAATTTTTCATAAAGAGTTTTAGAGAGAAGAGAGAAGCAAACTTTAAAAGTGTTGATTATAATTGAAAGATATTGTGGTCAAGCTATTAAGGGCAAACGGTGGATGCCTTGGCGCCAAGAGACGATGAAGGGCGTGGTAAGCTGCGATAAGCTTCGGGTAACGGCAAACACGTGTCAATCCGAAGATTCCCGAATCGGAAAACCGGACGGACTTGTCCGTCAACCATATTTGAATATATAGGATATGGTGGGTAACCGGGGGAACTGAACCATCTCAGTACCTCGAGGAAGAGAAAGCAACAGCGATTCCCCTAGTAGTGGCGAACGAACAGGGAACAGCCTAAACCGAAAAAATGTGATTGCTTGCAGGCTTAGTTTTTTCGGGGTTGCGGGATGCGATGTCAGGTCACTGCAATGAACTGGTGGAGTAAAAAAATTGATTCTTAGCGGAAATGGTTGGAAAGCCATGCCACAGAGGGTGACAGCCCCGTAGGTGAAAAGAATCAATCTCCATATTCGTATTCCCAAGTACCACGGAACACGAGAAATTTTGTGGGAATCTGGGAGGACCACCTCCTAAGGCTAAATACTCCTTGGCGACCGATAGTGAACCAGTACCGTGAGGGAAAGGTGAAAAGTACTCCGTTAAGGAGAGTGAAATAGTACCTGAAACCGTTTGCTTACAAGACGTAGGAGGGCATCTAGGACTTCGGTCCGAGGCCTGACTGCGTGCCTTTTGCATAATGAGCCGGCGAGTTACATCAATGTGGCAAGGTTAAGCCGATAGAGGCGAAGCCGTAGCGAAAGCGAGTCTTAATAGGGCGTCCAGTCGCATTGAGTAGACCCGAAACCGAGTGATCTATCCATGGCCAGGGTGAAGCGATGGTAACACATCGTGAAGGCCCGAACCTCTACAGGTTGAAAACTGTTAGGATGAGCTGTGGATAGGGGTGAAAGGCCAATCAAACTCGGAGATAGCTGGTTCTCCCCGAAATAGCTTTAGGGCTAGCCTTGCATGATGAGTACCGGTGGTAGAGCACTGGATGGACTAGGGGTCCTACCAGATTACCAAACCCAACCAAACTCCGAATACCGGTAACTTCTAGTGCAGGAGTCAGACTATGGGTGATAAGGTCCATAGTCGAAAGGGAAACAGCCCAGACCGTCAGCTAAGGTCCCTAAATATAGACTAAGTGGCAAAGGAAGTAGAGGCGCTGAGACAACCAGGAGGTTGGCTTAGAAGCAGCCATCCTTTAAAGAAAGCGTAACAGCTCACTGGTCAAGTGAATCTGCGCCGAAAATTCAACGGGGCTAAGTCTATTACCGAAGCTACGGACTTCCTACTGGGAAGTGGTAGGGGAGCGTTCCAATTAGTTTGAAGCCGGATCGTGAGAACCGGTGGACAGATTGGAAGTGAGAATGTCGGCATTAGTAACGATAAAGGGGGTGAGAAACCCCCTCGCCGTAAGTCTAAGGTTTCCTGAGGAAGGTTAATCCGCTCAGGGTTAGTCGGTCCCTAAGGCGAGGCCGAAAGGCGTAGTCGATGGGAAACAGGTTAATATTCCTGTACCGACCTAGCAGCATTTGAGTGATGGGGTGACGCAGAAAGATAGACCAGCCCGCGATTGGAAGTGCGGGTCCAAGCAAGTAGGGCGAATTCCAGGTAAATCCGGAATTCATTAAGCCTGAGATGCGATGGGGTGTCCATTAGGACGGAACTGGTTGATTCTACGCTGACAAGAAAAACCTCTAGCGAGTTGTTAGGACGACCGTACCGTAAACCGCCACAGGTAGACAGGATGAATATTCTAAGGCGCTTGAGATAACTCTCGTTAAGGAACTCGGCAAATTAGCTCCGTAACTTCGGGAGAAGGAGCGCCTCTGTTGGTAACAGCCATACGGCTTGAGCTGACGGAGGCCGCAGAGAAATGGTCCAGGCGACTGTTTACTAAAAACACAGGTCTCTGCTAAGTCGCAAGACGATGTATAGGGACTGACGCCTGCCCGGTGCTGGAAGGTTAAGGGAAAGGGTTAGCTGACTTCGGTTAGCGAAGCTCTGAACCGAAGCCCCAGTAAACGGCGGCCGTAACTATAACGGTCCTAAGGTAGCGAAATTCCTTGTCGGGTAAGTTCCGACCTGCACGAATGGCGCAACGATCTGGACACTGTCTCAACGAGGGACTCAGTGAAGTTTCAATACCGGTGCAGATGCCGGTTACCTACAACAAGACGGAAAGACCCCGTGAACCTTTACTATAGCCTGGCAATGGATTTTGGTGCTGTATGTGCAGGATAGGTGGGAGGCTTTGAACTGTGGGCGCTAGCCTGCAGGGAGCCATCCTTGAGATACCACCCTTGCAGTTTCGGAATTCTAACCTAGAACCGTGAATCCGGTTCAGGGACATTGCCTGGTGGGTAGTTTGACTGGGGCGGTCGCCTCCAAAAATCTAACGGAGGTGCCCAAAGGTTCCCTCAGCGCGTTTGGAAATCGCGCCTCGAGTGTAAAGGCAAAAGGGAGCTTGACTGCGAGACCTACAAGTCGAGCAGGTGCGAAAGCAGGGCTTAGTGATCCGGCGGTTCCGTGTGGAAGGGCCGTCGCTCAACGGATAAAAGGTACTCCGGGGATAACAGGCTAGTCACGCCCAAGAGTTCACATCGACGGCGTGGTTCGGCACCTCGATGTCGGCTCGTCGCATCCTGGGGCTGGAGTCGGTCCCAAGGGTTGGTCTGTTCGCCCATTAAAGCGGCACGCGAGCTGGGTTTAGAACGTCGCGAGACAGTTCGGTCCCTATCTGTTGTAGGCGCAGGAGATTTGAGAGAATCTGCCCGTAGTACGAGAGGACCCGGGTGGACGAACCTCTAGTGTGCCAGTTGTCCCGCCAGGGGCATCGCTGGGTAGCTACGTTCGGTATGGATAACCGCTGAAAGCATCTAAGCGGGAAGCCAATCCCAAGATTAGATCTCCCTCCCGCTTAGCGGGACTAAAGACCCCTTGGAGATTACAAGGTTGATAGGCCGGATGTGTAAAGACAGTAATGTCAAAGCTTACCGGTACTAATAGGTCGTGCGGCTTGACCACTTTTATTTTATAGTGGCTGTTTGCCCCGGTTCGCCGGGGCAAACACCCTTTTTCTTCACGCGTTTATACCCTGAAATGTTTAAATAGTTTAAGTTTTCTTCTCGGTGACCATAGCAGAGGGGTCACACCCGTTCCCATTCCGAATACGGAAGTTAAGCCCTCTAGCGCCAATGGTACTGCAAGGTAGTGCTTGTGGGAGAGTAGGACATTGCCGGGAAACTTTTTTTGAGCCTGGGTTCGCCCAGGCTTTTTTTTTTGGTTGCCGGATAATAAAATTGGTCGCCCCGGCATCTTGTATTTAACGCATTTGTTCCTTGCACCTGGTCCCTGTGAATTGTATCATCAGTAGAGCCACTGAATAAAAGGAGGAAATCATGTCAGGTCACTCAAAATGGCATACCATTAAACACAAGAAAGCCGCGACCGATTCGAAACGTGGCAAGTTGTTCACTAAAGTTATCAAAGAGATAACTGTTGCTGCTCGTATGGGCGGTGGTGATCCGGAGAGTAACCCGCGTCTTCGCATGGCAATAATGAATGCAAAATCTGTCAATATGCCTGGTGATAATATTAAACGCGCTATCATGAAAGGCACCGGTGAACTTCCGGGAC